>Ga0208670_100359_pt1 | contig 13318 bp, 9 predicted proteins | sample 24BtaG_FD_184098 | JGI IMG/M metagenome (GOLD analysis project Ga0208670, IMG submission 184098) | Marine viral communities from Cariaco Basin, Caribbean Sea - 24B_WHOI_OMZ_CsCl (SPAdes) (version 2) | ecosystem: Environmental > Aquatic > Marine > Oceanic | place: Caribbean Sea: Cariaco Basin...
TAGCAAACGCCTGGCAAAAGATAAGAACAGTAGAAACGATAGTCACAATACAAATGCAAGATAGCGTCAACACTCTACTGAATGTTGACGCTATAAAAATGGCAGATTGGTGGCTTATTTTATTATCAGTGGCATAGTAAGGATAACTGGTAGCCGCTAATTATATCAAAGCCCGCTGGGGTTATAGCGGCTCAAACGGACTGGCCAGTACTATATTAAAATGAAACGCCATTAAAATTAAGCGCCGCCCATATTAAACAACCATAACGCCAACCCGATAATCAAAATTGCAATAAATACCCATACAAACCAGCCGCCGCTGGACTTTTTCTCTACTTGGCCAGCATTGGCAGGATTATTGATGGCTTGCTCCATGGCATTATTGCCTTCGGTACCAAGGTCGCGCTCCTGACCGAGATTGGCAGTTCCTGAAAACTGAGCGGTCGCCGCTTGCTTGGCGCGCAGCACCTCAGGATCGGCTTCTTCTTGTAGAGACGTGGTCGTCGTTTTGTCATGCTCAGAACTTTGACGTTCGGCTACGGGTGCTTCGGCTTTTGGCTCTTTTACGATTGGTTCTTCAACGACTGGATCTTTAGTGGCCGGCTCTTTAACGACTGGCTCTTCGACTACTGGCGTTGCAGCGACTTGTTCTTTGGCTACTGGCTCTGCCGCAACAGTTTCTTGAGGTTCATTTTGAGCTGACGTAGGGGCAATAATATCTTCTTCTACAGGGGCGGCGGACATAGCAGCCTCGCCTGCACTAGCCGCGAGCACCTCCTCGACGATCGTTTCTTTTACCACTGACTCTGGCGTAGCTTCTACTGAAACTGTCTCACTAGGTGATGCAGGTCTTGCTGGGATCGTTTCTTCAACAGCGGCAGGTGGCAGTGATGACTCTGTTGCCGACTGCTTCGATGGCGTGCTAGTGCTCTCTAGATCTTCTTGCACTGAGCCTACTATCTCTTCTGGCTCTTTTGCTTTCGGCTCTTTGGTGGCTGGATCAATGGCGCTTGACTCTATATCATCGGCAGCTAAAGCCATTACTTGAAACTCAAAGCTAGCAAAGCCAAGTTTATCGTCGGCGTTCAGCTGAACCGTTTTATTCGCCTCAATACGCTTATTATTAACAAAGGTTCCGTTAGAGGAGTCTAAGTCTTTGACATAAAGCTCAGTATCCAGCACGCTCAGTACTGCGTGGTTGCGTGACACCGCTTTACTGCCTAGCACCACATCATTATCGCTGCCACGGCCAATCGATAGGCTGTCTGTGACGGTCAATGTCAAATCGCCCAACGCTTCGGTTAGGGCATTGAGACGCCAACTGTCTGCGTCTGCGATGGTATGTGCATTATCTGTATGGTTCATCATGCTATGACTCCTTATTTTTTATGAAATTTTACATGTAATGTATTCAGCTATCTCTCAGATTTGATCGATGATCGGCCAAATGTGCCAGACAAATCAACGATAACTATTTATTCGACAGGCGCGCTGGCAAAAACTGCGGTTTGATAACCCCCTGAAGCTGACTATAAGGGACGCTCAGCACTGGCATACCATAAGCATAAGGCCCGATAGAATAGTGCTGATAGCGAATATCGATGCCCTGATCTGTCAATGTGACATTATCACTTAGGGTGAACGGCCAGCTTTTTTCATAGCTGGCAACATCCTCATCGACTGTCTTGACCCATTCTTTATAAGCGCTATAGGCTAAGGCGTTAAAGCGAGATTTTTTGTTGGGCTGTAGCATGTCTGCCAGCTGAATTGGTTTTTTGGTTTGTTGATCAAATATTAAGTACTCACTATAGGGCATGCCGTGAGCGCCGCCCGTAAAGACGTATGAGTGTATTTCAAACAGCTCAAAATCATTGACGTGACCTAAGTATTCTGGCGTGACCATAAGGCTATAGACAAACACGCTGTCTGCTGGCACCTCCGCAAACTGTGAGGTCACAAACTCATCAAGCGCCGCTTTGACATCGTCAGGCGTTTTTACCACTCGTGCGCCTGACTCACTAGGTTTGCTATTGACCACCAGCGCATCAATACGGGCGTTGACGGTGTTGTCTATCCAGCTGTGATTGCTTTTGAGATATTTGACTTCAATATCTGGGCAATTATCACGCTCAGTACATATCTTTTGAATTTTTTCTGGTAACTGATAATCGAGATACTCTGTTGAGCTGATCAGGCTACCTGCATTTGCGGACAGACTAGCGGCCCCCATCAGTAAACCACTTGCTAGGAGACCAATTCGCCGTATACGCCCTATTCTGCCTAAAGAAGTATGCGTCAGCGTGAACCTATTAAGATGAGATTGAACCATAGCTTTCATGCATTCCTTTTTATAATATAAAGTATTTTTTAACATTCTACCGTAACAATGACGCTGTATTGTAGGAACACTGTTTGTGTTTTTGAAGTGTTGCTAATCACTCAAAACCTCTCTTGACTCATTTGCCGCATAAATAACGGACAATAAAAAAGACACGGCTAGCGTGTCTTAATCAATGAACAATATAGTGATACGGTTGATTTGATAACAGTCGTTTTAATGCTCACGCGTGCTGCTAAAGGTGATTTCTGGATAACGATCTTGCATCAATTGCAAGTTGACACGTGATGGCGCAAGGTAAGTCAGATAACCACCACCATCTATCGATAGCTGATCATGGGCTTTTTTCTTAAACTTCGCCAGCGCCGCCTCATCATCACAATGAATCCAGCGTACCGTCGCGATAGAGACCGGCTCAAAGCTACACTGTACTTTGTACTCTTCTTTGAGACGATGGGCCACCACCTCAAACTGCAGCACCCCGACCGCGCCTAAGATTAAGTCGTTATTAATCTGCGGCATAAACACCTGCGTGGCACCTTCCTCGGAGAGCTGCTGTAGGCCTTTTTGTAGCGCTTTGGATTTGAGCGGGTCTTTTAATACCACACGGCGAAACAGCTCAGGGGCAAAATGCGGAATCCCCGTAAAGTTCAACTCCTCGCCTTCGGTGAAGCTATCGCCAATCGAGATAGTGCCGTGATTATGTAGGCCAATAATATCACCCGGATACGCCTCTTCTAGCGCTTCACGGTCACCTGCCAAAAAGGTCAAGGCATCGGCAATACGCACGTCTTTGCCCAAACGCACGTGCTTCATTTTCATGCCTTTTTCGTATTTACCTGAGCAGACCCGCAAAAACGCGATGCGGTCACGGTGGCGCGGGTCCATATTGGCTTGAATTTTAAAGACAAAACCACTAAACGCCGTTTCGGTCGCAGCCACTTCGCGCTCAGTCGTTGGATGGGCTTTTGGTGGCGGGGCATATTTGACCAAGGTATCAAGTACCATATTGACGCCAAAGTTGCCCAGCGCGGTACCAAACAACACAGGGGTCATCTCGCCTTTTAAAAACGCCTCTACATCGAACTCTTCGAGCGCCATTTGTACCAGCTCAAGTGACTCCTCAAAAGCATCAAACATCAGCTGACCTAGACGCTCGCGTATATCAGGATAATCGTAGCCTTCACGCGTTTCAGAGACGGTCATCTTGCCGCCATTGCCTTTCTCATAAAGATAGGTTTTGTCTTCTGCAAGATGATATACCCCAACAAAATCCTGACCCATGCCAATCGGCCATGTGACGGGCACGCATTTAATCTTTAGTACCGCTTCGATTTCACTGAGCAGCTCAAGCGGCTCGCGAATCTGACGATCGAGCTTGTTGACAAATGAGATGATGGGGGTATCACGCATACGGCAGACTTCCATCAGCTTGATGGTACGCTCTTCGACACCTTTGGCACCATCGACCATCATCAGCGCGCTGTCTACGGCGGTCAGAGTACGATAAGTATCCTCACTAAAGTCGGCGTGACCTGGGGTGTCTAGTAGATTGACCATATGGTCTTTGTAAGGAAACTGCATGACGGAGGTGGTGATAGAGATGCCACGCTCTTGCTCCATGCTCATCCAGTCAGAGGTGGCATGGCGATCAGTTTTGCGGCCTTTGACCTCGCCTGCCACCTGAATCGCTTGTCCCCATAGGAGCAGCTTTTCGGTCATGGTGGTCTTACCCGCATCAGGGTGCGAGATAATGGCGAAGGTGCGGCGCTTGGCAACTTCTTGATTTAGTTTTTTTGGGTCTACGCTCATAATGTTCGGCTTCAGCAGTTGGGTCATTTAGAGATTAGTCTAAATAAATAGGGTAAATATGAGCGTATTGTAACGGATTTAGCGCCTGACTGCAGAATTAGCGCATAAAAAAACACGCTCTATGATAGCCCAATAGAGCGTGCGACCTTGGAGGTTACGATGTTTTTGGCCTGAATGATGGGCTTTTTTTAATAATAGCGTTTGATTTCTTGCTCTAAAAAGTCAGCCGCTACGTCATTGACCAACGTGCAATCGACTACGCCGCGAAAGCTGTCTTCATTAGGTCGCTGTTCATTTTTGTTGATATAGTTTGCATCAAAAACCGACTTGCCATATTCAGCACCATAGTAGTTATATTCAGGCCGCTCATCGGTAGCAAAAAACGTCACCTGCGCCGCACGAGCATTATTATCTTTACCTACTTTGACTGTGGTAGTGGAATATCGCTGATTGTCACCAAACCTGTCCTCATTTACCTCAATCCAGTCTTCTAGGGTTTGATATCGTGTTTTGTTTTTATCATTAAACACAAAAAACGCTTCTTCGCTCTTAGTCACAGGGATATAACATACGGAACCAGTAGGGAAGCTAGCATTCGTAGGAATATTGGTGAAATTATTCAAATCAGTGAAAATACCACGATCATCACTAGGACGATTGCCTTTTTGGTAGCTACTAGCATCTGTTCCTGATAGGTTCAACGTTCTATAGCGTATTTGATAGTTCAATTGTTTATTACTGCCCTTCTCATAGATAGGGCGTTTTACTGTGCGGCCATCGACTTCAATATAGCGATCCTCGAGGGTGCCTTCAAAGTTGTTTCCTAACACGGTTGCAACTGGTAAATCATTAATACTTGGCGAGCTCAGCGCACCCTTGATGTTTGTGACATCAATATCACGCTCTCCATCACTATATTCAATCTCAATACGTGCGATATTATTGTTTACGCGCTCAAAATGATTGATTTCAAGCTCGTTACTATTCCCCGAACCATACACACCATCGTCTTCTTCGCAGCCAACCATCGTCAACGCCAACACAGACAATACGCTGGGAATCACTATCCGTTTTTTTATAGAGTTGCTCATTAACATTAAGTAGTATCCTTGTCATGGTCAGGTCGGTTGCCATTTGTTGTCATCTATACTGAGGATCAAACAGCGATATTGATGTGATTAGTTTACCTCAATACCCTCATTATTTATATATCAACGCTGTTTTGTTATGCGCACACTGTTTGTATATTTACAAACTTTTTATATATGTTTACGCCTGACCCATTGTGCGCATCAAATAGCTTGCTACCATGGATAAAAACAATATGAGCTTACCAGCCTTTATTCGACGCTCGCACCTACAATCGTATTTATATAAGTCTTTAATACATAAGTTTCTAAATCAATTTTAATACAATAGCCTCTAAATCAATAAAGCTCACCACGAGCGACAAAACCAACAACAAAGGATGTGTTATGAAAACGTTATACTCTACTAAAGCTACAACCACCGGCGGCCGTGCAGGTTCAGCCAGTCTCGCTGATAGCGATCTGAGTATCAATATGGTACCGCCCGGCTCTGGCAAAGACGGCAATAACCCAGAGCAGCTATTTGCCATGGGTTACAGCGCTTGTTTTGATGGCGCATTAGGCGCGGTCAAACAAATGGAAAAAGCCAAATTTGACTCAACCACCGAAATAGAAGTGGATCTGATGCAAGGCGAAGGGCACGACTATAAGCTGGCGGCAAAAATCCACGTGATTGGCAAAAACACTGAGCTATCTGCTGATGAGTTCCAAAAGCTGGTCGAAAAAGCCCACCAAGTCTGCCCATATTCAAAAGCCACGCGCGGCAATATCGACGTCGAGGTGACATCAGAGGTTCAATAAGTTCTCGGCTACTCTACTGTATAGCCGATCCACTCTAAAAAGAATATAGCGCTACTGGGATGCTATTTTTAAACGTAGGTTGCGCAGCCTCTGGGAACGAAGCACGCAAGTAAAATTTATACCAGTAGCGCGTTTAAACTTATATAACAGTTTTATTTTTAGTTGATTATAGTGTCACGAAGCATAAAAAGAACGCAGCGAGTCTGGGTTCTTTTTTATTGTCTGGCACTTTTGTTTGTACGCATCTTGTACACATCGCGACTTTTATTGGCTCGTCTTATTCGTTTGTCATTCATTCGGCAAGAAGGTATTTTATCGTTATAATGAGGCTATCTTTTTACCTAATGCTTGTTTTTATCCCATATTTTATTATCCAATACCTGCTGCCAAATACTTGATAAGTGACCCTCTATGACTGACAACGACCACAACTCCCACTCGCCCATCAATCCAAATACCCTGCCAGACTTTGCCTGTATGCCCAACGTCGCCACGATGGACACCAGTCATGTGGATAAAGAACAACCACCTTTTATCTTGGTCGACGGCTCTTACTACCTGTTTCGTACTTATCATGCCTTGCCAAAGACCATGCAAAACTCGCAAGGCCTCATCACCAACGCCATACGCGGTACGTTAAATGCGCTATTAAAACTGATGCGCCGCTATCACCCCACCCATATGGCGGTGTGTTTTGATACCAAATCACCGACCTTTCGCCATGCGATGTCTGAAGAGTACAAAGCCAATCGCCCCAAAATGGATGTAGAGCTGGCTGAGCAGATTCCGTATATTCATCGCTTGGTTGCCGCGCTTGGGATTCCACTACTGCGTATCGAGGGCGCAGAAGCCGACGACATCATCGGTACGCTGGCCTATCGCGCCGTCGCTGAAGGTCATCACGTGGTCATCTCGACAGGTGACAAAGACATGATGCAGCTGATTAATGACTGCGTGATACTAGAAGACAGTTTTACGGGCAAAATTACTGATGGCGCAGGCGTGGTCGAAAAATTCGGGATTGAGCCGCATCAGATGATCGATTTTTTGACGTTGATGGGCGACTCATCAGATGGCATCAAAGGCGTACCGGGCATCGGCAAAAAAACCGCCAAAGATTTGCTCAATAAATACGGTAATATCGAGGCCATGCTGGCCAATGTCGCCGATATCAAAGGCCGTGCTGGCAAAAATCTGGTCGAGTATGCCGATGACATTCCGTTCAACGCGCAGCTGGCCACTATCGTCACCGATTTAGAGATTGGCCAAGACTGGACCGATCTAAAAATCAATACCGACCCGTGCGCCCATATCGATGAGCTACGCGCTCTGTACACAGAGCTTGAGTTTCGAAACGAGCTGGCCTCGCTTGATCATCCAAACCACCCTGCCAATGGCTCACAAAGCGTGGCGCACACTCAGGCCGATAGTGAATCACAAGCGCAAATCGCTAAATCCTTACAGTCAAGCACTATCGACAATATCACCGATAGCAAAAGTCGCGATAGCGCATGGCATACGATTTTAGACGCACCTGCTTTTGATAGCTTGGTCAAACGACTAGAAGCCGCGCCGCACTTCGTCATCGATACCGAGACCACCAGCGTCTATTGGCGACAAGCCGAAATCGTCGGCCTGTCTTTTGCACTGCAAGCGCACGAAGCCTACTATGTACCGCTAACTCATCGTTTAGAAGGGGATGAGCTGACCGCCAAGCAGTTGGATCGCGATACGGTATTGGCGCGTTTAAAGCCTATCTTAGAAAACCCAAATATCGGTAAAATCGGCCAGCACCTCAAATACGACGCTCATGTGTTAAGTCATTATGATATCGACTTGATCGGCGCGATTCACGCCAGCCCCAACAACTGGGCGATGGATACCATGCTGGCAAGCTACGTCATCAATGCCGCCATCACTCGCCACGGTATGGATGATCTGGCACGCCACTATCTACAGACGCAAACGATCAGCTTTGAAGATGTCGCGGGTAAAGGCGCCAAGCAAGTCACCTTTGATCAGGTGGCCATCGATATCGCCAGTGACTATGCTTGTGAAGATGCCGATATCACTTATCAGCTTTTTGATATCTTTCATAAAAAACTGTCTGATGACGAAAATAATGCCAAACTGCTGCACAAGTTAGAGATTCCAACAGCCGAGATACTGTGCCAAATGGAAGCAAACGGTATCTTAATCAAGCGCTCGTTTTTAAATGAGCTATCAGAGCGGTTTGATGAAGAAATCATCGCGCTCGAAAAACGCGCTTATGAAATTGCTGGAGAAGAATTTAACCTTGGCTCGCCAAAGCAGCTGGGTGAGATGCTGTTTGATAAGCTGGGCATCCCTGGCGGCAAAAAAACCAAGTCAGGCCAATACTCGACTGGCGAAGCGATACTGTCAAAGATTGATCACCCATTGGTCGAGATTGTCCTTGAGTATCGCGGACTGTCTAAGCTTAAAAGCACCTACACCGATGCGCTGGCCAATGTGGCAGACGCCAAAAGCGACCGCGTACATACCAGCTATCATCAGGCATTGACCAGTACCGGACGACTCTCATCGACGGATCCTAACTTACAAAACATCCCAATTCGCACCGCCACCGGTCGCTTGATTCGCCAAGCCTTTATCGCGCCAGCAGGTCGCGTTATCTTGGCGGCGGATTACTCACAGATTGAGCTGCGTCTGATGGCGCATTTCTCAGGCGACAAAAACTTGACGCAAGCCTTTAACGAAGGTCTGGACATTCACGCAGCCACCGCAGCAGAAGTGCTAGGTAAAGAAGTCGCTGAGGTAACTGCGACCGAGCGCCGCAATGCCAAAGCCATTAACTTTGGTCTACTCTACGGCATGAGCGCCTTTGGCCTTGCCAAACAGCTACAGATGAGCCGCGGTGAAGCGCAAGAATATATCGACATGTATTTTGAGCGCTATCCTGGTGTCAAAAACTATATGATCAACACGCGAGCCAGCGCTTATGAGCAAGGCTACGTCGAGACGATATTGGGCCGTAAGCTCTACACGCCCGATATCACTCATAGCAACCGCATGGTCAAGCAAGGCGCTGAGCGAGCCGCGATCAACGCTCCACTACAAGGCTCTGCCGCTGATATCATCAAGCTTGCCATGATTGCTGTCGATAAGGTATTGCCCAAAGATCAAGCCAAAATGCTGCTGCAAGTCCATGATGAGTTGGTATTTGAAGTTGATAGCGATAAGGTCGATGAAATTAGTCAGCTTATCACCGATGCGATGCAAGATGTGTTAACGACCACTGCGGCTGAAAAAGGCTGGCAAGTCGACTTTGCCGTACCATTACTGGTAGAAACAGATAGCGGCGCCAATTGGGACGAGGCACATTAATCGCCCAAAGAAGATATCGCACCCGCTACGATAAATACTATCGAATTAGGGCGTGCTACTGTACTCATTTTATGGCGGATTGACTATAGCATCTATTATCATTGATCCACAAAAGGGCTGAGCGGTCTGCTTGGCCTCTTTCTGATTTGTTATCTTTTATTTGTCAGTATAGTTATCGCCGCCCTATAACCACATATCGATGCGCGTGACCGCATACGCCTTGTCAACTGTTGGGAAATCGGTCAATATGGCATGATTATTTTTCAATTTTGCCTACAGGCGACTATCTGCCACCATGAAACTCTCAAGCCTTACCACACCGACTCGTCATACTTTGACTTGTGCCGCTTTAGCTGCGCTAAACCTATGCACGCCAGCGTTGGCTGATCATAGCGCCGCCATACCGGCAAAACATCAAGACACCGCCCACCCCTCATCCAGTCCTCAGATCGGTGATATCCATAAAACAGACACAGCCTATCAACAGCTAGGCTATCAGGCGCGCTCACCACTTGCCGCGCCACAGCCCTTTGACTCCTCAGCACAATGGGGCTGGGCCGATGAGCGGCGACAAGACGCAAAAGCGCAGCTAGACGAATGGGCGCACAAAATGGACGGGTGGTTTGGTGAGCCTGACCCAAAAGCGCCTGCTACCGCGAGCCTACGACTGGTGCTAGACACGCGCTGGGCCAATGATCCACTATCAGGCAGTGATGTGAGCGTCGAGCCTCGGGTTCGTGGACGTTTACGCTTACCGGTCTTAGAGCGCCGCCTAAGCTTGATTATCGGTGATGAAGACTTGGATGATGATGATTTTTTGCGACAAAGCGCGACAGGAGCGGCTTATCAAGATGGTACCGAAAGCTCTGATAGATTAATCAATAGTAAAAAGACTCGTGAAGACAACGCCTCTATTGCGCTGCGCTGGTCACGCTTCAACGATGAGATCGAAGAGCAACTGGGCGTCAAAACAGATGTCGATGTCGGCGTACGCTCACTTGATGATCTGTATGTCAAAGTCAGTGTCGATCGAGACTGGTACCAAAACGAGAAGCTAAAAGTAACCACCGATAGTTTTTATCGTTATGGCCTCGATAGCGAACACTACGCCAAAGGCGGACTCACCTTGCGGTATGGCGCTGATGCAGCACGCTTTCTTAACAACCGTACTACCGTGCGCTACCGCAATCAGGATAGCAGGGAGGACACCGACTGGAGCCATGATCTAAGACAAGTCCATCAGCTCGGTGAAGAAAAGCAGCTGGCCTATGGTATTTCGACCAGTGGTTATTTTGATAAAAACAAATCACTGCTCAATAGCTATGGCCCAGCCATCACCTACCGTCAGCCGATTTGGCGGGAGTGGCTCTACGTGCAGACAGAGCTAAACTATTATAATGACAAAACAGAAAACAAAGACCACTACCCATCAGCACTATTACGCATGGAGGCACTGTTTTAGTCCGATAGCCCTTTATTGTCTCGCTTGGCTGCCGGCACAAGACAAATAGTATGTTGCTACCTGTGAAACGGCGTTGATTGTTTTTTAAATATTAACAATCCCTTATGACCAATTAGTTATGTTTCATAATGCCATTTATGGATAATCAAGCGTATAATAACGCTGTATCTCTATTTTATATCTTTATGTTTGTATTACTTGTGATTGGAAGTGAGCCTTAGCGCTCACTTTTTTTATTGCAAAATCTGGAGTCCTTATTTTGATTACAGATGGTCTTATCGAAGCCCCTGGCATTATTATATTGTTTGCTTGCTGGATACGCTGTCTACAGTATTTTCGGCGCAGTCATAGCAAAAAAACTGAAGCGTTTTGGTTGGCGGCAGTGCTGGTGTTTTTTGCGGTCATACGCCGCGAGCTAAACTACTTACCCGATCTTTTTATTCCAGCTGATTTTTTGTTGCTGAGCCAGCCCTATGACTGGTGGGAAGATTGTGTACTAACCGTCGTCTACCTGATGATTGTTGGGCTACTGGCTTACTCATGGCGCTATCTTTTGGCAGTATTAAAACGTGTGCCCATATCGTTATATTTGACGGTAGCGGTACTGGCACTACTACAATACATGGGCGAAAACATGATTGGCATACCTAAAACCCTTGGCGTGGTGATCGAGGAGCTATCAGAAACCGCCATCTATGCCATTGCCTTGATATACCTATGGCGCTTTACGTTAAGCGACTATGACTGTTCCTCAGCGCGCGCAGACCTATCGCACTCTCACGCGGAGTCACATTCAGCATAGATATCTGATATAACCTCGGCCAAAGCCGCCGTGCCCGCGCTGCCTATCAATACTTGCCGCCAGATTTGCTATACTGGATCAATGCCCGAGCGCACATATCTCTGATATCCACTTGCTCTCGACTTATCCATTACAGCTAGGGCGTGTCCTCGTTTTGACAAGGGTAATAAAAATGGGGACACACCCAAATCACCGAGTCACTTATTATGAATATCTTAATCACTGGCGCCTCACGTGGTATCGGTCTGGCCACCGCAAAAAAACTGGCAGAAAAAGGCCACAACGTCGGCCTGTTTGCGACCAATACAGCCACGCTTGAGGATGCCATCGGCGACAAAGCCTTTAAAAAAGCGCTGAAAAAAAACCGTGTCATTATCGGTAAATTAGATGTCACCCAGCCTGAGCTATGGGACGACGCCATCACACAAATGATTGATCATTTTGGCAGTATCGATGCGCTAATCAATAACGCAGGCGTGTTGGTCAGTGGCATTTTGCCGACGACTGATTTGCAAGAGCAGCTGGCCTTAGTCGATGTCAATTGTAAAGGCGTGCTTATCGGCTGTCATAAGCTTGCGCCTTATTTGGCGGATAGCACCAATGGTAAAATCGTCAATGTCTCCTCGGCCTCGGCCATTTACGGCCAGCCCGAGGTTGCAGCGTACTCTGCCAGCAAGTTTTTTGTCCGTGGACTTACCGAAGGGCTAAATATCGAGTATGACCGCCTTGGTATCAAGGTCATTGATGTCATGCCGCTGTGGGTAAAATCAGACATGACAGAGGATCTTAGTGTCACCAGTATTGAGCGCTTGGGTATCAATTTGACTGTCAATGATGTGGCAAAGACTCTGTGCAAACTGACCACCCGCCCCAATCGTAAACTCAAAAGCACGCACTACTCGGTCGGCATGCCAGCCAAAGTCTTTCAGACCCTCTCACAAGTCACGCCTGATCCTGTGATCCGCTGGGTAAATACCAAAGTAGGTGCCAAATAAAGCATAGCCCATTTACCAAATGCTTATCGTATTGTCCTGACGGCTACTCAATCTGGGTGGTCGTTTTGCTGGCGGCTCGAATGTCAATTGCTTGCTTTATGGTTTTATCAGCGAACGTATTGTTGTTAATTAGTGTATGTTTGATTGACCCTACGGCAGTGTCTTCGCGAATTTTTGAACCAACCTGAATGGGCAAACGAACGTCGGCGGCGAACGTGTTATCCCTAATCAGCGTGCCATCATCTTCCACAATAACGCCCTGCTCGACTTGGGTAAACTGATTATCAATGATTTGATTGTCTTTAGCACTGTCTAAGTGATAGCTGGCAAACAGCGTTTGCTTGACCAAATACGCGCCGCATTCAAACCCTTTTAGGTTACGCGATTGCCTTGACGCTACCCACACGCCCACTGGCTCATTTTGAAAAACATTACCGCGAATAATATTGTCACGACTCGACTCAGTGCGTTTGAAATAATTGCTGCGCGACGGGTCATCAGCATGCTCAAAGCAGTTGCGATAGAGCAAGATACTGCCTGCGCCATTGTGTATAAACTGATTATTCTCAATACGATTGTTGCTTGATGAGTCCACCGCGATGGCTTCACGATTGGGCTTAAACGTGCGAAAACCATTACCGACAAACACAGAGT
>Ga0208670_100361_pt1 | contig 13257 bp, 8 predicted proteins | sample 24BtaG_FD_184098 | JGI IMG/M metagenome (GOLD analysis project Ga0208670, IMG submission 184098) | Marine viral communities from Cariaco Basin, Caribbean Sea - 24B_WHOI_OMZ_CsCl (SPAdes) (version 2) | ecosystem: Environmental > Aquatic > Marine > Oceanic | place: Caribbean Sea: Cariaco Basin...
CCCATGCACCAACTTGACTGTCGTGAGGACGCTTTTGAAAATAAGCTGCTGACTTGTCCGCGTCTATTTTGGCAATTCGGCCACTGATGCGAATCTGACGCTCTAGCTCATGCCAGAAAAACAACACTTCAGCGTTGGGGTTTTCACTGATATCTTGCCCTTTAGCGCTGTCGTAATTGGTATAAAACACCACCCCTGTCTCAGTAATCTCACGCAGCAATACGATACGGACGCTGGGTTTAAGATCCGCGCCGCAAGTGGCCAGACTCATGGCATAAGGCTCTTGTACTTTTTGCTCAATCGCCTCAGTCATCCATGCACCGAGTAGCTCAAATGGAGAGGTGGGGATTGACTGTTGATCTAAAACGCCTTTTTCGTATGATAAACGCTGATCGGTAAAATCCATACTCATGGCAACTCCTTTATATAATATACAGTGTGACTGCTGATCATGATTGATTATCATAACCTTTAACGTCAATCAATTAGCCCAATACTGCCTTGATCTGATCCGCCAGATCATTGGCCAGCACATCACATTCTATCTCGTCGTCAGACTCAACCATGACTCGAATCATCGGCTCTGTACCTGATTGGCGAATGAGTAAACGACCACGACCTGCCAGTGTCGCACGCGCTTTATCAAAGGCGGCCACCAGCTCAGGATACTCAAACGGATCTTTCATCTCAGACAAGCGCACGTTGACCAGTTTTTGTGGTAGCACGTCAAGCCCTTCGACCAAATCACTAAGCGCACGACCACGCGCTTGCATGACAGCCAGCACCTGCAAACCTGCGATAATCGCATCACCTGTACGGCTTTTATCCAAGCATAAAATATGACCAGATGGCTCACCGCCCAGTATCCAACCATTGGCCTCAAGCGCTTGCATCACGTAGCGATCGCCTACTTTTGCACGGACAAAGTCAATCTCAGCGGTTTTGAGCGCCAGCTCTAGCCCCATATTACTCATCAACGTACCGACCACGCCCTTAGCTTTGTCTGCGCCTTGGGTGGCGAGCACGTATAGGATCCCATCACCATCAACTAAGGCTCCGGTTTCATCGACCATCACGATACGGTCACCATCGCCATCTAGCGCGATCCCGACATCAGCACCATGCTCGACGACCGCTTTTTGCAAGCCTGCTGGATGGGTCGAGCCGCAGTCAGCATTGATATTGATACCATCAGGCGAATGATTGATGGCGATGACATTGGCACCCAGCTCGCGCATGACTCTCGGTGCCACGCTATAACCCGCTCCGTTGGCGCAGTCGACGACGACAGTAAGATGGCCTAAGTCATACTGATAAGGAAAGCTGCCTTTACAGAATTCTATATAGCGACCTTTGGCATCGTTGATACGATTGTTTTTGCCAAGTTTGGCAGGATCCACAATAGGCATGATGGTGTTATTGTCTGCTTCAGAGGCACTCATGATGGCGGTGAGCTTATCGTTAATGGCCGTTTGCATCTCATCGGTCAACTTTTTACCATCGCCCGAAAAAAACTTGATGCCATTATCAAAATAAGGATTGTGCGAGGCGGAGATGACCACACCGGCATCCGCATTAAAACTGCGAGTCAAATGGGCAATGGCAGGCGTCGGCAATGGGCCGAGCATATGGACATCCACCCCTGCGGCATTAAAGCCCGACTGTAGCGCCCCTTCTATCACATAACCTGAAAGGCGAGTGTCTTTACCGATGACCACACTGGGCTTGCGCGATGGATTGGTATTATTCTCTATTAGCACCCTGCCTGTCACATAACCCAATTTTAAAATAAAATCCGGTGTGATTGGGGATTCACCAAACTTTCCACGAATACCATCGGTGCCAAAGTAGCTCATTATCTATCTTCCTCACATATAAAAGTAAAAGGCCGTTTCAGGGATCGGCACTACTGTTATTATTGTTACTGTCATTATAATCACTGTTGTTGTAATTACGATGGCTATAATCCATTTTGGTATTTTACAAAAAAAACAGCCAACAATAACGAGGCATTGTTGGCTGTTTGTATCTTAACGTCTCTGTAGTCGTGCAATCTGGCAAAAACGCAGCACCTACAGTAGGTAGGACAACAAATTAGTTCACACGGTAGTTTGGTGCTTCTTTGGTGATTTGCACATCGTGGACGTGCGACTCTTTCATACCAGCAGACGTCACCTTGATAAACTGTGGTTTGCTACGCATATCTTCGATAGTCGCAGAGCCTGTGTAACCCATTGATGAGCGCAAGCCGCCGACCAACTGATTGACGATGCCAGCTACTGGGCCTTTATAAGGAACGCGGCCTTCGATACCCTCTGGCACCAGTTTTTCTACGCCGTCTTTGGCATCTTGGAAATAACGGTCTGATGAACCATTTGAGCCTGACATTGCACCCAAGCTACCCATGCCGCGATAGGCTTTGTAGTAGCGACCTTGGAACAACTCGACCTCACCTGGTGCTTCCTCGGTACCTGCCATAAGCGAGCCGACCATGATACAAGATGCACCAGCGGCGATGGCTTTTGCCATATCACCTGAGTAGCGGATACCCCCATCAGCAATCAAAGGAATGCTGTCTTGTAGGGCGCTTGCGACATTGTCGATTGCTGAGATTTGAGGCACACCGATACCAGCGATGATACGCGTGGTACAGATAGAGCCAGGGCCGATGCCGACTTTTACCGCGTCTGCACCTGCATCGCGTAATGCAAGGGCTGCGTCACCGGTGGCGATATTACCGCCAATCACTTGAACGTTAGGATAGTGCTTTTTGATCCACGAGACTTTTTCGATCACACCTTTTGAGTGGCCGTGCGCAGTATCTACCACGATAACATCGACGTCTGCTGCGATCAAAGCTTCGACACGTGCCTGCGTATCTGCGCCGGTGCCGACAGCAGCACCAACCCGTAGACGACCTTGCTCATCTTTACACGCATTTGGGTTGTTTTCAGCCTTGGCAAAGTCATTGACTGTGATCAGACCTTTTAGGCGATAGTTATCATCGATAACGATGACTTTTTCGATGCGATGCTCATGGAGTAAACGCTTGATGTTTTCGTTGCTCTCGCCTTCGTTTACGGTGACCAACTGATCTTTTGGTGTCATGATTTTGCTGACAGGCAGTGATAAGTTGGTTTCAAAGCGCCAGTCTCTGTGAGTGACGATACCGACCACACTATCTGTGCCTTTTTCGACGACAGGCACGCCTGAGATGTTGTTGTCTTCGGTCAACTGCAACAGCTCACCAATGGTCATCTCTGGATGTACCGTGATAGGGTCAACCACTGTCCCTGCTTCAAACTTTTTCACACGGCGTACTTGCGTGGCTTGTTTGGCGATATCCATACTCTTATGCAAGATACCCATTCCACCTAGCTGCGCCATAGTGATGGCCATTTCAGACTCAGTCACCGTATCCATAGCGGCAGAAACCAGCGGTAAATTCAACGTGATGTTTTTGGTCAAACGGGTGGTCAGATCAGCAGTTTTTGGTAGGACTTCAGAATAGGCTGGCAATAATAAAACGTCATCAAAGGTTAAGGCTTCATCGACAATTCGCAACATACAGACCCCTAGTGGTGGTTATTTTGATGGGTGGGATTTTCGCGATAAGACAATCAACCAAGATCACCAGTATGACTTTACGATAGTCAAAGCCTTATGTGTTGCAGGCTTTTTATCATAGAGCTTTCGATAATAGACAATGAGCCAGTCGTTGTTTGTCTAAAAACCCTCTATCACTAAACAAACACCAGTACTTGAAAATTGCCATTGATTTATGAGTGATAAATTTGCACAAATACAGTGCAGACTCATCTCTTAATCGCTCATTTATCCCGTAAAAATAACGCCATATTATAACAAATACGCAGGCACCTCGCATGCTTATTTATCAGCTTATTTTGTAGAATTGATCAATATCATACAAACAGGCGCGCATTTGCTCTATCACTCAGACAGCGGCACGGGATTAACTGGCGTATCGAGCACAGATGGCGCATCTCACGCTTCGTGTTGCTTCATGATAAAACGCTCAGCGGGTAGATATGATTTTTGCTCACGATAGAGATAATGTAGCATCTGTTCACGTACTTGACATTCAAGATAAAAGGCATTCATCGGGCCGTCAGAGGCTAGGCTCCCTCTTAATTTGATGGTGTTTTCACTCAGCGATACCGTGACCATCTCAGGCTCAGTCTCACCATCCCATAAATCGTTATCTTTGACCAGTGAAATGAATTTTTCGCGAATGGCCTCGATATCAGCACCATAATCCACGTAAAGATAGACCACGCAAGTCTGATGCACCTCGGTATGAGACCAGTTTTCTACAACCTCGGTAATCAGGCGGCGCATCGGCACGATCAATCGGCGCTCATCCCACGTCTTTAGCACCGCATAGGTATAACGCAAATCTTCAATCGTCGTCCAATCCCCCTCCATCATCACCGTATCACCAATACGCACAGGCTGAGTCACCGCCACCTGCACCCCTGCGATGATATTGCCCAAGATAGGCTGCGCAGCAATACCGATGACCACCCCCGCGATACCAGCTGAGGTCAATAGTGTCTTGCCCAGACCCTCCATATTGGTAAATTCACTAAGCCCAATCCAGATACTGCCCAAAATCATAACAAAGATAAAGACGCGGCGAAATATCGATACATAGGTGCGGCGACGACGCTCTTTATCAAAATGCTCTTCGGCCAGATTTTCGATCTGCATGTTTTGATAGCGATTGGCAAAAAAGTTAATAATCCGAATACCAAGCCATGAAGTGCTAAATACCAGTCCAATCCAAATCAGCGGGCGGGTCGATGAGGCCACCGCATCTAGATAAGGAAAGCCCCCTGACACTAAGGTAAACACCAATGAAAAACTGATGGTAAAGGTCAAAGGTACCGTCAATTTGCTGACAAGGTCTGCCACACCATGACTACTACCGACGTAGGTGCTGTACTTTTCTTCATCGATGTAGCGGCTGATGAGCTTTTCAGTGCCCTTACTCAGTAGCCAGCCCGCCCCCATGGTCAACAAAAAAAACAAAACGAGTGCTAAAAACTCCCACAAAGCAATACTAAAAAATTGTATTTTTGACCAGGCAGGCAGATAGCGCTCAAACTCTGCCGGATGGTACTGCTCGTATAGGTTATCGATATTGCCTACTGTCTGTGCGGAAAACACCCAAACAGGTGCTTCCTCCCCAACTCTCACGCGCTGCAAATAGATGGGTACGCGGCGCTCGCGGTAGTCGATATAGCCAAGCTGAATGGAGCGTCTGGCGACGCCCATCACGCTGCTGTTGTTACCCAGCGGCGGCTCAATAAGCCCATCCGGACGATCTGGCAAATCATCAAACACATACAGCTCTCTTTCGGACAATAAAAAATCCAAACGCTTAGAGAGCTCAAGCGCGCGGCTGCGCTGAATGCTTTGGTCGATCAGGTTCATATTCAGTGCGTAAGCGGCCAAGTCATACTGCTGTTTCATCACTGCCGACTGAAAAAACTCTAACGTGGCAAGCGGCGTGGTCAGGTTTGGCGGCTTAGATAACGGCGGCAAGCCGGTATTAAGTCTATCCAAAAGATAATAGCTCTCATGATATTCTCCCGTTAGCCCCGCATCACCCTGCAACTCACCTGCCTGCTCTACCGCGCTACGCTCAGTGGGGTCAAATACCTCTTCTGCAATCGCAGAAACACTGACGCTGCCATCACTCATCGAGTCTAGCTGCTGCTCAGCGTATTCGCCAAAACTATCTGGCTGGGCAACAGCCTCTATCGCCGTGCCGAACGTCAGTACAAAAAACATCACCAGTATTTGCCATATCATAGCGCGCCGGCTCTTCGGCGACTTGTCATTGATCAGCCGATGGCCAATAGTGCGATGGCAAATAAAGGGTATGACTCTATCCGTGTCAGTCTGATGATGTTCAGCAGCATCCGTGTGAGAAGTATTCATATATCGACGGCCAGTAAGTTGCGTAAGTTGTATGAATTTTTATAAAAAATAAGCGTATCGTACAAGCGTAAGAATACCGTAAATGCGTTATCAAAACCGTTTGGTCTTGGTACAAGGCGTATAGACATTTTATTTAATACCTTGCGTGCTGTCCCAACGCCGCGCACAATAAACACCTTTAGCACGTGGCACATAGTATCTTGCATGCCAACTTTATTTAGGCTCGACTAAATTTATTTTGAGTACAAAAAAAGCCAGCATCAAGCTGACTTTATATGTAAAAAAACAAGTATGATCGTATAAGTCCGCTCAAATCCGCTTACGCGCGGCGCCATGTAGTACCAGCGCGGCTGTCTTCAAGCTCGATACCCGCCTGTTTTAACTGCTCGCGTATCTCATCGGCGCGGGCAAAGTTTTTGCTGGCTTTGGCATCATGACGCTCAGTGATAAGCGCATCGATAGCAGCATCATCTAGCCCATTATCCGCCTGCTCTCCGGTCACCGCTTGCAAAAACTGCTGTACAGGCTGCTGCAAGAGATTTAGCACTTGTGCTAAGGCCTTGAGCTGCTGGGCTGACTGCCATGCTGCCGTCACATCTTCAGCTTTAACGGCTTTATTGATATCTCGAGCCAAGCCAAACAACACACTTATCGCCGTTGAGCTATTAAAGTCATCATTCATAGCTTTGATAAAGTCTTGTCCAGCAGCACTATCGTAAGCTTTAGCCACTAGCTCTGCATTGACTACGATTGACTGACCTTTTTGTTGCTCAGCCAATTTTAGCGCGTTGTATAATCTGCTTAGGCTATTATGCGCTTCATCCAAAGCGCTGTCTGAGAAGTTTACTTGACTACGATAATGGCTCGATAATAAGAAAAAACGCACCGTCTCAGGTAAGTATTTCGCGATCACATCACGAATGGTAAAGAAGTTGTCCAGTGACTTCGACATCTTTTCGCCATCGACATTGATAAAGCCAACATGCATCCAGTTACGCGCGTACTCGCAGCCTGTCGCGGCTTCTGACTGGGCGATTTCGTTTTCGTGATGCGGGAACTGTAGGTCGTGACCACCGCCATGAATATCAAAGGTATCACCTAGGCATTTGGTCGACATCGCTGAGCATTCTATATGCCAGCCAGGACGCCCCTGTCCCCAAGGCGACGCCCACTGCGGCTCATCGGGTTTGGCCGCTTTCCATAAGACAAAGTCGAATGGATTGCGTTTGTCAGTCTCGACCTCAACACGCGAACCTGCCTGCATATCATCCAAGTTACGCTTAGATAATTTGCCATAATCAGCAAAGCTATCGACCGCATAATAGACGTCACCATGATCCCCTGCATACGCATAGTCATTGTTGACCAAGTTGCCAATCATCTGCTGCATCTCGTCGATATGATCGGTCGCGCGTGGCTCAGCATTTGGCATCTGGCAGCCTAGAGCGCTCGCATCTTCGTGCATTGCATCGATAAAACGCTGGGTCAACGCACCAATCTCTTCGCCATTTTCACTCGCGCGAGCGATGATTTTGTCATCGATATCGGTGATATTACGGACATAATTGACATCATAACCTAGCTGCGCAAGCCAGCGCACCGCCATATCAAAGGCCACCATCACACGCGCATGACCAATATGACAATAATCATAAACGGTCATCCCGCACACATACATGCCGACCTGTCCTGCTTTGAGTGGTACAAACTGACGCTTGCTACCTGTCAGTGAATCATAAATGGCCAGCTGAGACATCGCATCGGCAAGTGGTGTGGTCATAGTTAAAAAGCCTTTGATATAAATAAGTGGAATACAAACAAAACAGACAAAAAATCACGCGCAGCGATCCATGGACACTCATAAACTCTGCAGCGCGATAAAACTTAACCCATTATCTTAGCGAAAACCGCCATAAAATACTACAATGAGCACATAACTAACACCACTGAACGATAAAAACCGCTAAGGATATCAAGATGGGCAACCGTTTGAGTAAAATATATACACGTACCGGCGATGATGGTAGCACCGGCATGGCAGATGGCAGCCGCGTGAGCAAAGCTGATATTTTGTTTGGCGTGATGGGTGATATTGATGAGCTAAACTCACACCTCGGTATGGTACGCGCGTACGTGCAGCAAGGCGCTCTATCAGCATTTAAGACGCAGACGGACGAGTCCGAGCTTTCTGAGGCGTTGGCGATTATTCAGCATCTTTTGTTTAATATCGGTGGCGAGCTTGCCATGCCAGAATATGAAGGCGTGAACAGCACGCACATTGAATGGCTAGAGCAGCAAATCGATGCAATGAACGCTACCTTAGCGCCACTAAAAGACTTTATCTTACCCACTGGGTCGTTGCTGGTTAGTCAGCTGCATGTCGCACGTAGTGTGTGTCGCCGTGCTGAGCGCCAAGCGGTCCTATTACAGCAAGCGCGCCCGCAAGCAATCCGTGCAACGGCCATCAGCTTAATCAACCGTTTGTCTGATTGGTTGTTTGTCGCGGCACGTTTTTGCACAGACCCTGAGCAGGTCTCTGAGGTACTTTGGGACAGTCAGGTGTTACAGAGCTTCGCCAGTGATAAGTAGCGGGCCCGAGACATCTGATATATACAAGCAAAAAAAGAACCCGTAACGTAAAGACGTTACGGGTTCTTTTCTTCTAAAAACCACTATCATTACTGATTTTTATGGATTAATAAGTAGCGCTTTCATCTTCGATAATGACCATATCGATGCTATCATCTTTTGGCACTGCTTTTGGCGTCGCAGGTGCAGCAGGCTCACTGGGAGTCGCAGCACTGTTGGCTGCTGTACTGCTTGGCGAGCTAGTACCAGCGCTTTCGTTTTGGTTATTGGTACTTGGCACCTCGATGGTCGGCGGCGTAGTAGGCTGGATTGGACGAATCGGCTCGACTGGTGTGGCAGCGCGCGGCTGACGCACAGGTGCTGACTGACGCTCATTGTCTTGTACAGCAGCGCGGCGTTCTGCTTCACGCTCGGCGCGGGCGGCATCCATCGCCGACTTAAACACAGAGCCTGCCATGACATCAGCCACGACAGTGAGAAGCGCGGGCTGACCTGCGATTCGCGTACTTACTTGCCCGCCTTGAGCGCCAACGACATAGGTAAAAGCGTCATCCACGAGCATGTTGTTATTGATACGAATGTTATTTTGCGCAAGACGAGATTGCAGGCTTGGCTGATTGTTGGCCGCTTGCACTTGACTGGCTTGATACAAATCCTCACTTGGGAGCGTCATACTGACGCTCGCCTGACACGTCGTCATGCCATTGCTGTTGGCTGCTTGTAGTACTGCTGCGTTTTGTACATCAATCACAACACCATTGGTCTTATCAGCAATGCTAGCGCCTGCAAGGCTGATCTCGGCGTCATTTGCATAATTGGCAGCGAGCGTCTGTGCTTGTTGATTGAGCGTATTTTTTAGTGTCGTTTTGAGGCGATCTTGCACCATGGGATCATCACAGCTGACCGCAGTAGCAGCAGCGTTTTCTGCGGCAGCCTCTTGCTCTGTCAGCTCAGCGGTCTCTGTCGTCCCTTCTTTTTCTGAGCGATCACAGCCGACAAGCGCTAAACCACATACCATGCCAATACCAGCCACTTTTTGCCACTTGCTCACACTCTTATTTGCTACGCTCATATGTATTTTGCTCCCAATTTACTAATTCGTACCGTCACTGACGGACAGTGATTGATGTTCAAACCAAAACCCTAGCTGCCAGCGGTTAAAACCAGATTATTATACGGTGTTTAGATGAAATGGTCATTAGTGTCTGCCATGGATATACAAATAACGTCCTTCATTCGCCACAAAACCTGCGTTTGGTTGCAAAAACATAACAATGACATATTTATATAGGGCGTGTCGAACATTTTGATTCATTAAAGGTCAAATCTAGCGCCCACCATTTTGATTCATTTTGGTTCGGCATTTGCTCAGATAGCAGTCGTAAATGTTGTTAGACGTCGCCTATCTCAGGCGATATGATGAGCCTAAAACACTCATTACTGTATCTGATGATAAACTTTAAAAACACGCTGTTACTCGGTCATCGCGGCGCGCGCGGTGAAGCCTTAGAAAACACCTTACTTGGATTTCAGCATATCGGGCGTCTAAAAAACCATGGTTTGGCTGGTGTAGAGCTCGATGTCCAGCTAAGCGCTGATGGTCATTTAGTGGTTTTTCACGATGAAGATTTGGCGCGGATGTGTGGCCAGCAGTCGCGTATTGCTCAGCTGACTCTAGCGGAGATCAGACGACACCTACAGCTTGGTCATCCTATTATCACCCTAGCGAGTATCGCCCAGACGTTGCACGAGTTTTCTGTCATTGAGCTTGAGATCAAGACCCATGAGCGCACCGATTATACCGCCCTTATCCAAGCGCTGGCGCGCGATCTGATTGACACGCCGCTGATTCATTTACCACTTGTACTAACCAGCTTTGACACCGAGCTGCATTTGCGTCTGCAGCGGCATCAGCAGCTAAAACGCCTACCGCGAGGTTTACTCATTCGCACCGCCGAAGCACTGGCTACCGCGACCAATACTGCTTTGCAGTTGGGCTGTGTACAGCTGGGCGTGCATTATCCGCTGCTGAGTCGAGATATCATCGCTCATAGCCACCGTTACAACTTGCCTGTGAGTGCGTGGACGGTCAATGATATTGACGCCATACAGCAGCTGATCGACTGGCAGGTTGATGTCATCATCACCGACTTCCCCAGTCAGGTATTGGGCCGACAATAGGTTACGGTTGCGCTGTTAACTTTTTATTTATAGTTTCTGACTCTCCCTCAATTCTGAGACATGGGTTCTTGTACATATCTGCTGTAACACTTACACTTCTCCTTCATGTCTGATAAGTCTATCGCTATTTTGACCTATCTATTCTATAACTCATACAAGTTATTGTTATTTAGCAATATTTTTCTAGTGCATATCTGTTCACTTTATTGTTTTTTTAGGGTACCATAGACGCTTAAATGAATACCGTTAGGGATATTACATGATTGCTAAAAAAGTCATAGGTTTACCACGTAAAGGCTTACGTCTCGCTATGAAGTCTGGTGATACGCTTATACAAAACGCTGGCACTCAAGCGCTACGTGTTAAGACATGGTTTGACAATAACAAGAGCAACACCAATACAGCAGTAGAAACTCAATCTGCGGCTACAAGCGGCTACAAGAATGCAAACTCTGTAGCCAACTATGAAGGTGTTGACCCTCTTGAGCTTGAATTCCAAAAGTCGCCCATTAATTTAGTACCTGCTATCTTTTTGATAGCAACGCCTATTGCAGCAGCAGTTATTACCCCTTGGTATTTATTGACTCATGAAGTCAGTGCGCCAGTCTGGGGTGTGTTTGGCGCCTTTATGGTCTGGACTGGCCTTAGTATTACTGCAGGCTATCATCGCTTGCTATCGCATCGTGCCTACAAAGCGCATCCTGTGGTTAAAAACTTCTTACTTTTAGGGGCAACGCTTGCCGTGCAAGGTTCAGCCTTTGATTGGGCGTCAGGTCACCGCGCCCATCATCGTCATGTCGATGATCGTATGGAAGACCCGTATTCAGCGCAGCGTGGGTTTTTCTTTAGTCACATTGGTTGGATGCTACGTAACTACCCTAGCGGCCGTTTTGATTACAAAAACATCCCTGATTTGACTAAAGATAAAGTGTTACAAATTCAGCATAAATACTATGGTCTTTGGGTGCTCGCGACTAACGTGGCTATGGTTGCTGCGGTTGGTTGGTTGATCGGTGACGTTTGGGGTACGCTGGTGTTAGCAGGCCTGCTACGTCTAGTGCTGACACATCATTTTACGTTCTTTATCAACTCTTTATGTCATATGTTTGGGACGCGTCCTTATACCGACACTAATAGTGCCCGTGACAACTTCTTTTTGGCGATATTTACATGGGGTGAAGGCTATCATAACTACCATCACTTCTTCCAATACGACTATCGTAATGGCGTTAAATGGTGGCAGTACGATCCAACGAAGTGGCTGATTTCCGGTTTATCTAAGCTTGGTTTAACCTCAGATCTGCGCACCGTTGATGATACGACGATTAAGCATGCTGAAGTACAAATGCAGTTTAAGCGTGCGCAGCAACAAATCGACAAAGCAACTTCTGAAGGTTTTGATATTTCGCAAGCAATGCAAAATTTCCAAGACCGTATTAAGCTTGAATACGATGCCTTTATGCAGACCGTTGAAGAGTGGAAAGCGCTAAAAGCCAAAGCCATTGAGCTAAAAAAGACTGAATATGCTGATCGTTTGCATGAAGTAGATGACAAGCTAAAACACGACTATGCAAAGATTGAACAAAAAATCTTTGAGCATAACAATAATCTCAAAACCGCATTTCGCTCCATTGGCTTTAACAATAAAGCCGCTTAGTTTTTACTAAGTTAGTATTAAAACTAGTATTTAAAAATTGCTACTTTTCTCCTACCCTCTAACTGTTATAGTTAGGGGGATTTTTTTGCTCAATTTATCGATAAAAAATAGGAAGCCGTTATGCGCTACCAAAATAGCTATGCCCAATTAGATCCGCGTCTATATCATAAGCAGCCGCCAAGCGCCCTTAACAACCCGCGTGCCGGCCACTTCAACTCACAAGTCGCTAAGCAATTAGGCTGGTCAACCGATCAAGAGTTAATGGAGCGCTGGGTCGAAATCGTCGGCGGAGAGTATGTGCCTGAGGGTTTTGAGCCGCTGGCGATGGCTTATGCTGGTCATCAGTTTGGTCAGTGGGCGGGGCAATTGGGCGATGGTCGCGGGCTGCTTATGGCGCAAGTCATTGATCATAATGAGCAGCGACAAGACTTACATCTCAAAGGTATCGGTCTGACGCCCTACTCACGTATGGGAGATGGGCGCGCGGTCCTTCGTAGTACCATTCGCGAGTATTTATGCGGTCACGCACTTACCCAGCTTGGCATCCCTTCCTCAAGTGCTTTGGGCTTTGTCGTTTCTGATACACGTGTGCGCCGCGAACGCATGGAGGCTGGCGCTGCACTGATGCGAGTGGCAGACAGCCATATTCGCCTCGGCCATGTCGAGTGGATCGCAAGCTTTGCCCCTGATTTGCTCGGTGAATTTACCGACTATATGATTGATACTTATTATCCAGAGTGCCGCGAGAGCGAGATACCTGTGCTCGCATTTTTGCAAGCCGTCGTTGCGCGGACGGCACGAATGATTGCCGACTGGCAATTGATCGGCTTTGCCCACGGGGTGATGAATACCGATAACTTATC
>Ga0208670_100366_pt1 | contig 13109 bp, 8 predicted proteins | sample 24BtaG_FD_184098 | JGI IMG/M metagenome (GOLD analysis project Ga0208670, IMG submission 184098) | Marine viral communities from Cariaco Basin, Caribbean Sea - 24B_WHOI_OMZ_CsCl (SPAdes) (version 2) | ecosystem: Environmental > Aquatic > Marine > Oceanic | place: Caribbean Sea: Cariaco Basin...
AGAAAGGTCGCTTGGCAAGCGGGCTGAGTAACGTAACGCACCTGTTTTCCAAGGCGCAGTAATACGAAAAGCCAGTAAGCGAACGGACACAAAAAAGCCCGGATGATTGGTGTCATCCGGGCTTTTAGCGTTGAGGGGGAGGGGGTTACAGAATGAACCGGCTCAAATCCTCATCTTCGGCAAGCACACCCAGCTTTTCGTTAACGTAGTCAGCCGTAACCTCAAAGCCGTCAGTTACCTGGTCGCCGGCCTCGAACGACAGGCTTTCCAGCAAGCGCTCAAGCACTGTGTGCAGGCGGCGGGCACCGATGTTTTCGGTGGTTTCATTTACCTTGCAGGCAATCTCTGCAATGCGGGCAATGGCATCTTCTGCAAAGTTCAGCTTCACTCCTTCAGTACCCATCAACGCTTCGTACTGCTGCACCAGGGAGGCATCCGGTTCGGTCAGAATCCGCTTGAAGTCATCTGGTGTCAGCGCTTGCAGTTCAACCCGGATCGGCAAGCGGCCCTGAAGCTCGGGGATCAAATCCGACGGTTTGGACAGGTGGAATGCGCCCGAGGCGATGAACAGAATGTGATCGGTCCGAACGGCACCGTACTTAGTGCTCACGGTGCTGCCTTCAATGAGGGGCAGCAGGTCACGCTGAACGCCTTCTCGGGATACGTCCGACGAGGTGTTTTCAGAGCGCTTGGCCACCTTGTCGATCTCGTCCAGAAACACGATGCCGTTTTGTTCAACGGCTAACAGCGCCTTCTGCTTGATCTCTTCCTCGTTCACCAGCTTGGCGGCTTCTTCTTCCTTCACCCGCTTCATGGCGTCGGCCACTTTCATTTTGCGGGTTTTGCGCTTGTCCGAGGCCATGTTCGAGAACATGCTCTGCAGCTGGTTGGTCATTTCTTCCATGCCGGGAGGCGCCATGATCTCAACGCCGGGGCCGCTGCTGCTCAGATCAATGTCGATTTCTTTATCGTCCAGATCGCCTTCGCGAAGTTTCTTGCGGAACATCTGGCGACTGGCGGAATCGTTGTTGCGGGCGCTGTCTTCATTGAAATCACGGGCAGGCGGCAACAGTGCATCCAGAATACGCTCTTCGGCGGCATCCAGGGCCTGATTCTCGTGGCGTTTCATCTCCTGTTCACGGAGCATTTTCACGGCCATATCCGCCAGATCACGGATAATGGATTCCACATCGCGGCCCACGTAACCCACTTCGGTAAACTTCGTGGCTTCCACCTTCAGGAAGGGCGCATCGGCCAGTTTCGCCAAGCGGCGAGCGATTTCGGTTTTACCGACACCGGTGGGGCCGATCATCAGAATGTTCTTCGGGGTAATTTCATCGCGCAGGCTGCTGTCCAGCTGCATCCGGCGCCAACGATTACGCAAGGCGATGGCGACGGCGCGTTTGGCCTCTTGCTGGCCCACGATGTGTTTGTTCAGTTCGTGAACGATTTCACGGGGAGTCATTGCAGACATGGTCGCTCCGGTCAGTCTTTGATGGGCAGCACTTCCAGAGTGCGGTTCTGGTTGGTGTAGATGCAGATGTCTCCTGCAATTTCCAGAGCCTTCTCGGCAATTTCGTGTGCACTCAGATCGGTGTTTTCAAGCAACGCGCGGGCAGAAGCCTGAGCAAAAGGGCCGCCGGAACCAATGGCAATCAAACCTTGTTCCGGTTCAATCACATCGCCATTACCGGTAATGATTAAAGAGGCGGTTTTATCGGCTACGGCCAGCAGGGCTTCCAGCTTGCGCAGCGCACGGTCGGATCGCCAGTCTTTGGCGAGTTCCACAGCTGCTCTGGTCAGGTTGCCCTGATGCTTTTCCAGCTGGGCTTCGAAGCGCTCAAAAAGGGTGAAGGCATCGGCGGTGCCACCAGCAAACCCGGCAATCACCTGGCCGTTGTACAGCGTGCGTACTTTGCGGGCATTGCCTTTCATGACGGTGTTGCCCAGTGAAACCTGGCCATCACCTCCCATAGCGACTTCGTCGTCACGACGGACGGAAACAATCGTAGTCATTTTGGCTCCAGTTGCCTGATGAAGATTGGTATTCAGACGTTATGGAGGCGCTTGAAGTGAATTCAACCTTTCTTCGGAATCTTTCGGACCAGAGGCTGAATATTTATGCCCACCAGCTTATCAACAGCGGAGTTCATCTGGCTTCGTGAGGTGAAGGGGCCCACGTTCACCCGGTACCACTCGCTGCCGTTGTCCTGAACCACGTGCTGGACGTGCGCGCGCAGGCCTTGAAAAGCGATCTGGGCACGTTGGCGCTCGGCATCTTGTTTGCTGCGGAAAGAGCCGGACTGAACTACATAATCGTAGGCCTGCTTGGCGGGGCCGGGGGTGTATTCTTCAACCTTGGGCGGAACCACTTCCGATTCGGGCAGCATTTCGTAGAACCGGAAATCACGCTCTTTGCGCGCGGTTTGCGCCGGGGGCTGCTTCTGTGGGGCTTTGGGTTGCGCTTGTTGTGCCTGCGACGGCGACACCTGCTGAACCTCCTGCCCCGTGGGCAGCGTGTTCAAATACACAATGAAACCTATAAAGCCGCCGACAGCGGCCAGAGACAGAATCCACTTCACAGACAAACCACCCTGTTGAGAGTGCGAAGGCGCACTGCGTTTCGGCTTAGCCGCAGGCTTATTGCCTGCCGGGGCATGTCGCTTTCGGGGCGCAGCAGCACCTTTGCCGGAAGGTCGGTCTTTCTTGGCATAATCTCTGGCCATGAGCTGCTTACATCTCCTCTGGGGCGCTTACGCCCAGCAGGCCTAAGCCGTTCTCGATCACCTGGCGCACCGCCAGGTACAAGCTCACCCGGGCATCGCGAAGCGCGGTGTCTTCAATCAGCACTTTGTGGGCGTTGTAGTAAGTATGGAACTGACCCGCCAGATCACGCAGGTAGTGTGTCAGGTGGTGCGGTTCACGCTGAGCGGCGGAGTTGGCAATCAGTTCCGGGTATTTCGCCAACTGGTTCGCCAGCTCTTTTTCTTCATCCAGCGTCAGCAGGCTCAGATCGCCCACACACTCGGTGCGGCCACGCTGAACGCCTTCGGCTTCCAGCTTGCGCAACACGCTGCAAATTCGCGCATGGGCATACTGGATGTAATACACCGGGTTTTCATTGGTCTGGGAGCGGGCCAGATCGATATCGAAGGTCAACTGGGAGTCTACCCGGCGCGCTGCCAGGAAAAAGCGAGTGGCATCGCGGCCCACTTCATCGATCAAATCACGCACGGTAACGTAGCTGCCGGCACGCTTGGAGATTTTCACTTCCTGCCCGGAACGGGTGACCATCACCATCTGGTGCAGAACATAGTCTGGCCAACCTTGGGGAATGTCGGCTTTCAGCGCCTGCAAACCCGCGCGAACCCGCGTTACGGTGGAGTGGTGGTCTGCACCTTGCTCGTTGATCACGGTGGTAAAACCGCGCTGCCACTTATCGAGATGGTAGGCCACGTCTGGCAGGAAGTAGGTGTAGCCACCGTCTTTCTTGCGCATCACGCGGTCTTTGTCATCGCCGAACTCGGTGGTTTTCAACCACATGGCGCCGCCATCTTCGTAGGTGTAGCCATTTTCCTGCAGGCGTTTAACGGTAGCTTCCACCTTGCCGTCTTCGTACAGGGAAGATTCGAGGAAGTACACGTCAAACTGAACACCAAAGGCTTTCAGGTCCAGATCCTGTTCCCGGCGCAGGTAAGCAACGGCAAATTCGCGAATGGCGGCTTGGTCATCCGGGTCCGCTTTGGCTGTAACTTCACGGTCGTCCGCGATCACGGTCTCACCGGCTAAGTACGCATTGGCCACGTCAACAATGTAATCGCCCCGGTAGCCGTCTTCCGGCCAGCTTTCGTGCTCTGGCGTCAGGCCTTTCACCCGGGCCTGAACCGACAGCGCCAGGTTGTTGATCTGGGCACCGGCATCGTTGTAATAAAACTCACGGGTAACATCGTAACCGTTGGCTTCCAGCAGGCGGGACAGGCAGTCGCCGATGGCCGCACCACGGCCGTGCCCCACGTGCAGCGGGCCGGTGGGGTTGGCAGAAACAAACTCCACCTGCACCTTTTCGCCCTTGCCGTTGTTGTTACGGCCGAACTGACCCGCTTCACCCAGAATTGTGTCCACAATCCCGAACGCGCTGGCAGTGCTCATGAAAAAGTTGATAAACCCGGGCCCGGCAATCTCCACCTTGGAAACCGCGTCGCTTTCGGGCAACGCAGCGATTAGCGCTTCAGCAAGCTTTCGCGGAGGGCAGCCAGCGGCTTTGGAAGCCACCAAAGCAATATTACAGGCGTAATCCCCGTGGGATTTGTCCTTGGTGTTGCCAACTTGCGGCGTGAAGGTTTGGTCAGCCGGCAAAGTGCCTTCGGATTGAAGGGTGGCCAGTGCGGACTGGAGAAGCTCGGATACGGTCTCTTTCATGCGTCAGACGACTCGGTTTTCAGAAGAGTGGGTGTCAGGGCAGGGCGCCCGTTGCAAATAGAAGAGGCGTATTATCGCGGAAAGTTGGAGTGTAAGCAAAAAGCCCGGCGATTAGGCCGGGCTTTTTGCTGATCTTAATCGGTCCAATTATCTGATGTGATTTTCGTGGCCGCGTCTCCGTTGTCGGGAGTTTGGACTGTAGCAACGACTTCAATTGCGTAGGCGTTAGGTGTCACAGTGTCGTCCACTTCCGGTTTAACTGTGGTGCACACCTCGTAACCGTCGCTGTCTAGGACCAGGCTGCCAACGGATGGGATAGTCTTGGATGCAGCTGCTCCTGGGGCCAGCTCGCCTGTGGATACTTCAAACGAAATTTCGGTTCCGACCGGCGGTGAGAACATTGTCGCTCCCTCCCCGGGTAGCTGAACCCAAGCGGTGGCGCAATACTGAGTGCCTGCAGTATCAACGGCGCCTAGTCGATTTAAGGTTAGAAAGACATTTTGATTAGTCGACATAAGAATCTGAGTTGATGACTCTATAGTGCCGGTGCCCCCAGCAGCTTTACGCCCGTGTGTAGAAGCAGTGATCGTAGCATAAGGCTGAGATGTACGGAGACTTTCCCATGTAACAGTGCATCGTCCATCCGATACTACGCAGTCTGGATCAATTGAGCCTTCGTCAGTCTGGAAATTTACATAAGTGTTGCCACGTATGCGGTTTCCATTTTTGTCTGCCACATAAATAGTCAAAGATGATTGAACACCATTTATTCCCCATGTATTGGGAGCGAAGTTCTCAGCGCTTAGCGAAAACTTTGGCTCATAGGGAAGCATCGAATTAACAACAATAGGCATTGAGTAAGTCGTCAGGTTGCCAAAAGTTGCAATGACTCGAAACTCTTCATGGTCAATCCCTTCTTTCGCACGTACCTGCGCGATAGCGACACCCTCGTTGTCTGTGGTTACAGTGATTGAATTGACCGCGTTCCCAGTTCCCTGATCAACAAACTCAGCGGTTGACGGACTGTCGATTGTGAATGTCACATCCTCAAATGGCAGGCCATCTCCGCTGCCAGCTTGATCTTTTAGTGTGAACTGGAGCTTGGAAACCGTTTCACGATCTTCCGTCGACAAAAACGAAGGTGCGATGGACATAGGGTCGGGTAATGCAGCTACAAGCTGGAAAGCTTGAGACTCATCAACGGTGATCGCAATGCTGGCCGGAGCGATGCTGCCGTCAGCCCCTTCAATGGTCGCTTTGATTTCCTGTGGGCTCTGATTACACGCGCCTGCAGTAAAAATCGTTTCAGCGATACCGTTTTCTGTAGTTACGGATGCGGGCTCGAGAAGTGATCCGTTCTCGCCACCTACACAAAATGCCTTGAAATTGACGGTGTATGGGATCCCTTCTTGCAGTTTGTTGCCATCATTAATATCGACAACACCTACCGATAACCGGGCTTGCCCATACTTAGATACGTTGACAGATGAGCTGTGTATGGAGCCAGTCGCAGTTATTGAGTCGGTTTGAGGGTTGTAGTCTGCTAGGGCTAGTTCTTGCGTTGCAGGCGGGGTAATTGTGACGGAGCCTGAAGCTGCGGGGGCCGTTGAATCTCCGACGAAAGCATGAACTAGGTCAGTGCCGTAACAGCCGGAACTCTTATAGCTGGCTTTTATGATGCCAGAGTCAGCGGATGTGGGGCCTTCGATGCTTGCGATACCCGCGTCAATACAGGGTGAAGCGTAGCTGACGCTTTGGCCGGATTTCAGCCATGGCTCTTTTGTCTCAGGGTCCGCAAGCGTTAAGTCAAAGCTGTGTGATCCTTGGGCTTCAATGGCTGGCGATGCAGTGAAGAGCTGTCCTTCCGTGAAGTTGTTCCCTGTTCCTGTGCCAAGCAAAGCGACTTTTTCAGTCGTGTTGTCTTCGCCTGTATCAGGACTGTCGTCTGGAGTTGTTGTTTCGCCCGAACCTACCTCGCCCTCACTTTCACTCGAGCCAGTGTTGTCTTCCTGGTTAGTGGGGGCATTTGGATCTGTGTTTACGTTGACAATAGGTGTGGAACTTTCGTCCCCTCCGCAAGCTGCCAGCATTACTGCCAGCGACAACGCCGACGTGCGCGCAAGGATTTTCCCTGACATTATTTATCTCCAGTGTTCGTTACAGCAAAAGCCTTTTCGCTGCGCATTCCCTGCGAGAGAACCGCAACCTCAGTTTTTATTCAGCTTTATCGATTAGGTTGCTGAAAATCATAGCACAGCCAGCAGAAATGGAATGCTCGCTCGGTCAAAATTGTGAAAAAGATTGTAACGTTTTGCACGGCATGCGCTGCTTCGCATTTTTGCTTGCTTCAGCCGGTTTCTTGCGGGTCTACATCCACCATCCATTTGGTGCTGCCGGGCAGTTTGGTTTGGTCCAAATGCTGGCACAGGTAGGTGAGTAATCGGTTGAGTTGTTTGCGATGATCGCTCACCAATATGAGTTGGGCGCGGTGCCGGTCTGCTTTTCGGGCGATTACGGCGGGAAGTGGGCCCCAAACCTCAATGCCGGGTGTGCTGGCCATGGGTTTCAGTGAGTCCAGAAGTTGCAGGCTGTTTTGCATGGTGTCGGCTTCAGCGCGCAGGATGGCCATCGCGCGGAAGGGGGGTAGGAGTCCGGATTCCCGTTCGGCTAGTAGCTGGTCCGCAATGGCGGGGTAGTTGCCTTGGCATAGCGCGTTCAGCAGGGGGTGGTCACTGTGGCAAGTTTGGATAATCACCTTGCCGGGCTTGTCGCCACGGCCGGCCCGGCCGCTGACTTGCAGCAGGGTTTGAATCATCTGTTCCGGCGCACGGAAGTCCACGCTGAACAAGCCGCCGTCGGCATTGACTACGGTAACCAAGGTAACGTTAGGGAAGTCGTGGCCCTTGGCGAGCATTTGGGTGCCCACCAAGATGCAGGGTTCGCCGCTGTTTACTTTTTTCAGGATGGCCTGAATGCTGCCTTTGCGCTGTGTACTGTCCCGGTCTACTCGCACGATGGGGGTGTCCGGAAACTGTTCCGCCAGCGTTTCTTCCGTGCGTTCGGTGCCTTGACCCACCGGTTTGAAGTTTTCGCTTTTGCATTTCGGGCAGGTGTGGCTTGCTGCGGTTTGGTAGTCGCAGTGGTGGCAGCGCATGGCCCGGTCGCGCCGGTGGTAAGTCAGGCGGGTATCGCAGCGGGGGCATTCTTCCATGTGGCCGCAATCAAAGCACATCATGACCGGGGCGAAGCCTCGGCGATTCACAAACACCAGTGCCTGCTCGCCCCGATCGAGTGTTTCCTTTATAGCGGTCAAAGCCGGGCGGGCGAGCCCGGCTTCCAATGGGCGGCTGCGAATGTCCAATAGGGTTAGCTCGGGCGGCTTGGCATTGCCCGCTCGCTGTTCAAGTCTCGCAAGGTTGTATTTGCCTTGGCTGGCGTTGTGCCAGGATTCCAGTGACGGCGTTGCCGAACCGAGAATGACCGGGCACTGGTTCAGGTGGGCGCGGTACACCGCCACATCTCGGCCGGAGTAACGAAAGCCTTCGCCTTGCTTGTAGGAGCTGTCGTGTTCTTCGTCCACGATGATGGTGCGAAGATGGGTAAAAGGAAGCAGTACGGCCGATCGTGTGCCAATAAGAATGACAGGTTCGCCGTTGCGAATTTTTAGCCAGGTGCTCAGGCGTTCGCCGTCGTTTAGCGCGGAGTGCCATACCTGAATGCGGTTGCCGAAATAGCGGCGGAACCGGGCTACGGTTTGTGGTGTCAGGTTGATTTCCGGTACCAGTACCAGCGCCTGTTCGTCATGCAGTAAACGGGTTTTTAAATAGTGCAGGTACAGCTCGGTTTTACCGCTTCCGGTGATGCCGAACAGCAAGCTGGAGGAAAACCGCTCGGTGCTTTCGGGTAATTGTTCTGCAGCCTTTTGTTGAGCGTCGGATAGCACGGGAGCCGGAAGTGCGGCTTCTGGCGTGCGCGGCTGTGTGCTTGTAGTGATGTATTGCTGGATCAGTTCTTTTTGTTCCAGTGAGCGAATCTGGGCGCGGCTGTACCCCGATTGTACCAAGGCGCTGGAGGTAATGCCGGGCGCGGCCTTTATGGTGTTGAAGAGTGCCACTTGCCGATGGGCGTTTGCAGGCAGTGCCGCTTCGGTTGTGGTGATTTGCCACTGTTCATCCGGTTTCAGGGCGGCGGGCCGGCCGCGCCTGAGCGCAGGGGGAAGGGCGGTAAACAGGCATTCGCCCAGCGGGTGCTGGTAATAGTCGCTGGCCCAGTTGAGCAAGCGAAAGGTGTCGTCCGGAAGTGTGGGCCATGGCTCAAGCGCTGCTTGTATGGGCTTCAGGTTGATGCCTTCCGGTGGCTGCACGCCGGTTTCAACCACGAGGCCGGTCAATGTTTGTCGGCCAAAGGGCACTTTAACGCGTTGGCCGGGCGTCAGCTGCAAATTGTCCGGGATGCGGTAATCGAACAGCCGGCGCAGGGGGCGGTTCAAGGCGATGCGTGCGGTTTTGGGCTGTGTCACGGTATCTGCGTATCCTGAAAATCGGTGATATAGCGCCGGCTGATGGTTTTGACGTAGTAGACACTGCGGAAGATACTTGCCTGTGGCCAGCTTTGCCAGTAAGATTCGCGGTCTGTTTCTGGCCGGGCGTGGTAGTGCGCGGTCTTTCAATTGATACAAAATTGCGGTGCCTGACCCAAAACGCTTGGTGATCAGGTAGCGGCATGCCCGAAAGAGGTTCGCCATGAAAGAAGGTATTCATCCTAAGTACGAAGACATCACTGCTACCTGTTCTTGCGGTAACGTGATCAAAACCCGCTCTACTGTTGGTCACGACCTGCAGCTGGACGTATGCTCCCAGTGCCACCCGTTCTACACTGGTAAGCAGAAGGTTATGGACACCGGTGGTCGTATCGATAAGTTCAACAAGCGTTTCGGTGGTCGTATCGGTGCTAAGAAAGACTGAGCATAGCCGGAATGTAAAAAAAGCGCCTTCGGGCGCTTTTTTTGTGCCTGAAATTTGGCCGCCGATACCCTTTGTAAGCAAAATGCCCTATTGACTGGTTATAAAATATTCGGGTTTAGCTTGTCGTTTTTGGGCGAGCGCGCCATAATGTCGCGCTCCGTCGACCTGAGGTCAGGCGGCTTTTACTTTTAAACGTGACAAACGGAACAGTGGCAATGTCTCAAGATCTGAAAGAAGCAGCCCTTGAATATCACGCCAAACCGCGGCCGGGTAAGCTGAGTGTAGAAGTCACTAAGCCTACTCAAACAGCTCGCGATCTATCTCTGGCGTACAGTCCTGGAGTTGCCGAGCCGGTCCGCGAGATCGCGAAGGACCCCGAGAACGCATACAAATATACTGCCAAGGGTAACCTGGTAGCCGTTATCTCTGATGGTACCGCTATCCTGGGTCTGGGTAACCTCGGTCCTCTGGCGAGTAAGCCGGTAATGGAAGGCAAAGGCGTACTGTTCAAGCGCTTTGCTGGAATTGACGTATTCGATATCGAAGTTAATTCCGAAAGCCCGCAAGCGTTTATTGAAACTGTTGAGCGCATCGCGGACACCTTTGGTGGCATCAACCTGGAAGACATCAAAGCCCCTGAGTGCTTTGAAATCGAGCGTGCACTGATCGAAAAGTGCAACGTGCCCATCTTCCACGATGACCAGCATGGTACTGCGATTGTTACTGCCGCTGGCATGATCAATGCCCTCGAGCTGCAGGGCAAAAACATTGAAGATGCCAAGGTTGTTTGCCTGGGTGCTGGCGCAGCCGCGATTGCTTGCTCCAAGCTGCTGATCAGCTGTGGTGTTCGTTCTGAAAACATCTTCATGCTCGACCGTAAGGGTGTGATCCACTCTGGTCGTGATGATCTGAACCAGTACAAGGCGATGTTTGCGAACGACACAGACAAGCGCACACTGGATGACGCCATCGATGGCGCCGACGTGTTCCTGGGTCTTTCTGGCCCTGATCTTCTGTCTGCTGAACAGCTGAAGAAGATGGCTCCGAACCCGATCGTTTTTGCATGCTCCAACCCGGATCCGGAAATCAATCACGAGCTGGCAATGGCCACCCGTGATGATCTGGTCATGGCCACCGGTCGTTCGGACTTCCCGAACCAGGTAAACAACGTGTTGGGCTTCCCGTTCATTTTCCGTGGTGCTCTGGACGTTCGCGCGACCTGCATCAACGAAGAAATGAAAGTGGCAGCGGTTAATGCTATCCGCGAACTGGCGAAAGAGCCTGTGCCTCAGGAAATCTGTGAAGCCTACGGTGTAGACAGCCTCGAATTCGGTAAGGACTACATTATTCCTAAGCCGATGGATGTTCGCTTGCTGGAAGTTGTACCTGCTGCGGTAGCTCGTGCTGCTGTGGACTCCGGTGTAGCCGGTCAGCCTTATCCTGCGCACTACCCGCTGAAGTCTATGGACGACATCATCTAACCCCGATGTAGTTCAGCTTCAAGCATAAAAAACCGGCGGTGATCCCGCCGGTTTTTGCGTTATGGGGTTGCCTTAATTGCCCGGCTTAGAAAATCTGCCGGGAGAAGCTTTCCGGTGCACTGCCCGCGGGGTTTTCAAGTTCATCGGCAGTTAATGGCGCAGGCACATTTTCTTCTTTGAAAAGTTCAAAAACGCCTTCCTCATTGGGGTGTGCGCGCTCGCCGGTTTCCGGGTTGATACGGATATTGGCCAAGCCATTGGGGCGCGGCATTAATGACGGAGGGGTGTCTTCCAGCGCAACCTTCATGTAGTCAATCCAGATGGGCAGCGCGGTGCTTGCACCGTATTCTCCGCGCCCAAGCGGTGCTGGCTGATCGAAGCCAACGTAGACCGTGGTTGCGATGCTGTGGTTGTAGCCCGCAAACCAGGTGTCTTTTTGTTCGTTGGTTGTGCCGGTTTTGCCAGCCAAATCACTTCGCCCCAGAGCTCTGGCTCGGCGGCCGGTGCCCTGTTGGATGACGTCTTGCATGATGGAATGCATGATATAAACCGAACGGGAATCGGCCAACTTGCGCATGATTCTGGGGCTTTCCGAGTTCCGGGAAGCTGGCAGGGTGATCCCGACCGTCTCTGCCACGGGTTCAGCGGTTTCGGTGTTTTCAGTGGTTTCACTGGATGAGCTGTATTGCTCCTCGAGCGCGTCACAGTCGCTGTCGCAGAGAATGGTTTCCGGCGCCTCGTAAATCACGGTGCCATCGGATTCGCGGATGCTTTCAATTAAGTAGGGCTGCACGTCATAACCGCCATTGGCGATAACGGCGAAGCCGCGAGCCAGCTCCATGGGGGTGAGCAGGCCGCTTCCCAGTGACAGTGACAAGTTCTCGGGCATGTTGTCCGTCGGGATTTTCAGTTGCTCCAAGTAGTTCAGTGTCGTGCGAATGCCTAAATCGCGCAGCAATCGAATAGATACCAGGTTGCGCGAACGGTACAGACCTGTGCGCAGCGTAGTCGGGCCGTAGAACTGCCCGGACGCATTTTGCGGGCGCCAAGAGCCTTCAAGATCAGAGTTATCAAGCACGATTGGCGCGTCATTATAGATGGTAGCGGGTGTGCGCCCGTTCTCTAATGCGGCCAGATACAGGAACGGTTTGAATGTAGAGCCCGGCTGCCGTTTTGCCTGAGTTGCGCGGTTGTACTTGCTTTGGCCAAAACTGTAACCACCGGTGAGTGCCTCGATGGCGCCGGTTTTGGCATTCAGGGAAATCAGTGCCCCTTCAACATTGGGTACTTGTGCCAGAGCAACGTTTTGCGCCTTGGCGGTAATGTCTTCGGAGCTTTGGGCTGGTTGGAGTGCTTTCACGTAAATCACATCGCCCACGCTGACGACATCCGAGGGTTTCTTGGGCTCTGGGCCCGTGAGGCTTTGGGTGCGATGTTTTCTGGCCCATTTCATGGTGTCGAACGCCATCGTGGTGGGGCCAAGAGCGCGGGTGTGGGTTTGGACTTCGCCGCTTTTGTCGTCAATGGTTGTGACGATGGCAGGTAGCAAGCTCTCCACGGTAGGGTAGTTGGCAAGCTCCCCTGAAAGTTCAGCGGGTGTCATGCCGTCAATATCCACCTGGGCAATGGCTCCCCGGAAACCGTGCCGGCGGTCGTAATTTTCCAGGCCGGCTCTTAGTGTGTCGGTTGCGGTTTGTTGCTTTAGGCCGTCGACGGTCAGGGTGACGCTGTAGCCATCCGTATAAGCGGTGTCGCCGAATCTTCGGACCATTTCGGAACGTGCCATTTCGGCTACGTAGTCAGCATCAACATCTGTTTCGCGGGCGTTGTAGCTGGCGGTGATTGGAGCGCCAGAGGCCAGTTCGCGGGCATCGCTGGTAATGAACCCGAGACTTTCCATTCGTCCGAGAATCCAGTTGCGGCGCACAAGCGCGCGTTCCGGGTCAGCGATGGGATTGTACGCGGACGGGGCCTTGGGCAAGCCGGCCAGCATGGCCATCTGCGCCAGAGACAGTTCATTAACGGGTTTGTCGTAGTAGACTTGGGCCGCGGCCGAGATGCCATAGGCGCGATTGCCCAGATAGATTTTGTTCAGGTACAGCTCAAAGATCTTCTCTTTGCTCAGTTCGCGCTCAATCTGGATGGCCAGAAGGATTTCGCTGAACTTCCGAATGAAGGTCCGGTCGCGTGACAAAAAGTAATTTTTTGCAACCTGCATGGTGATGGTGCTGCCCCCGGATTGGAT
>Ga0208670_100368_pt1 | contig 13028 bp, 11 predicted proteins | sample 24BtaG_FD_184098 | JGI IMG/M metagenome (GOLD analysis project Ga0208670, IMG submission 184098) | Marine viral communities from Cariaco Basin, Caribbean Sea - 24B_WHOI_OMZ_CsCl (SPAdes) (version 2) | ecosystem: Environmental > Aquatic > Marine > Oceanic | place: Caribbean Sea: Cariaco Basin...
ATATGCGCCTGTAGCTCAGTTGGATAGAGCACTTGGCTACGAACTAAGGGGTCGGGAGTTCGAATCTCTCCAGGCGCACCATCTAACAAATCACTAAATTAATCGCCCATTGTTTGGCGATTTTTTTATGCCTGTCATATTTGTAAAGGTTCTATCTTTGTCTTCATTGCCTGCAAGCAATTCCATCCAGGCATTTTACCTCAAGACAATACATCGATAAGTATTGCGCCGAATAACTTAGAATATGAGCTTTTTGGCATATGAGTTTTCTGGCTTACTGTCTCATGCTGTGTAGTTTTAGCTCTTTCATAGTTATGCCCCGTGCTTACCTTCTGCCTTGGCTGTTTTGCCACATTAAATATCCTAGCACTCATCCTCGTCTTCTATCCTTCTCAAAATAAGTTACAATAGCTTTTTTATATAAACACGTCTGCCACTACTGAGTTGTTATTTAATCATGTCTAAACAACGTACTCCCAAGCTTTCTCGTCGTCCTCAGGCTGCACCACTCAAAAGTACTGAGCCACTTAGACCTACCGGTATTGATGGCGTACACATCTCTGGTGAGCCTGAAATCGCCAAAGCCGGAACTCGAGTTATCGCTATCGTATATGATGGCATGCTGATTTTGGCATTATTGTTTTTGGTGGGGACCGTATTGACGGTATTAGGAACCATGATGACCATGGAAACAGGGGTAACGTCTGATCAAGCGCAGACCTTACCACGCTGGTACCAAAATTTAGTGTTAACACCGGCTTTCATTTTGACTTTAATTGGTTTTTACGGCTTATTTTGGCGCCGAGGTGGGCAGACTTTAGGCATGCAGACTTGGCGTCTAAAAACAGTAGACAGTAACGGCCAGCTCTTGACTTGGTCTAAAGCCATGAAGCGAATTTTAGCCGCTTGTGTGGTGCCCGTTATCTGCGGTTTAATAGGCTATGCGTTTCATGGCTCACGTTCTGCCATGTTATTCAGTGCCTTTTTTGGGCTGATGTTTAACTATCTATTTTGTTTGTTTAACCGTGGCGGTCTGGCAGTACATGATATGTTGTCAGACACCGTCACGCTTAAAATGCCAAAAATCCATCACGAAGGATTATTGAAGTCTTTCAAGAAGAAAAAATAACGGTAAATAAGAATGGCTTGCATTATTCACATGCTCACACAAAACGTTGTCTAACTTAGACAGTAATCTGAGTTAATCATGGCTATAATTGAGTGATATTTGAAATAAAAAAGTTTAAATAGTACACATTTATAAGTGCTAAAAATTCTAATAAGCAATTTGAACGATTTTTTGACTGACTTTGGAGAAGACCATGAGTAAAGATACGGGTGTGAATTTTGATCAAGACATTTTCGCCGCATTAATCACCAAACATGATATACAGCGTGACCTATGCGATAAGCTTGAAAATGAAACGAACAATGAAAAACGTAAAACCATTTATGAAGAGTTGAAAGGTGAGCTACAAGCTCATGCAGCAGCAGAAGAGCGTCACCTATATATCCCGGTGATGCAGCATGATGAAGGCTTAGATTTGTCGCGTCACGCCATCACCGAGCATCATGAGATGGATGAAATGATGGAAACATTAGATGATGGTCGTATTAGTCAAGACACTTGGGATGCCACTTGTGCTGATTTGATTCATAAAGTGCGTCATCATCTACAAGAAGAAGAAAATGAGTTCTTCAAAGAGGCACGTAAAATTTTAGATGATGATTTACAACAGCGTTTAGGCGCTTTATATCAAGTAGAGCATGATGAGTTTGAAAAAACGCATGCTGATGATTAATCTCGTTAAGTTGTGAATAGTTAACTGTTACGGCAGTAGAGAAGACCCACTAGATTTATCTGGTGGGTTTTTTATTTGCATTTTTTATGTGTGTAATATAATCAAATTGTAACGACCGGTCTATTTTACTTTTAATTTCTAATTACGGCATCATAATAGAAGTCGTAACTCTAACCACAGTAGTTATTAACCCTATTAAAATCATCAAAAAATCAATCAAAAAACTAAAGGAACCTTTATGGCATACGCTACCTTATTCCAACCTCTTGAGATGGGCAATGTAACTTTTAAAAACAGAGTATTTATGGCACCGCTAACCCGTTTGCGTGCGATAGAGCCTGGAGATATGCCTAATATTTTGGCAGCAGAGTATTATGCTCAGCGCGCAGGGGCAGGTTTGATTATTACGGAAGCGACTCAAGTGTCGCTACAAGCCAAAGGTTATGCCGGTGCGCCAGGTCTGCATGATGAAAATCAAGTAACCGCATGGAAAGTAATTACCGATGCGGTACATGCCAAAGGTGGCAAAATTGTGGTTCAGCTATGGCACACCGGTTTGGTATCACATAAAAGCGTACAGCCAGACGGTAAAGCGCCTATATCTGCCTCTGACGTGAAGGTAGGCGTACGTACTAGCTTACGTGACGCATTAGGCCAAGCGATTCGTGTAGACAGCACCACACCACGCCCAGCAAGCCTAGAAGAAATTAAGCAGGTCATTGCTGACTTTGCTCAAGCTACCAAATACGCCAAAGAAGCTGGTTTTGATGGTGTGGAAATTCATGGTGCTCATGGCTATCTAATACACGAGTTCTGGGCGGAGCATACCAATAAGCGCGATGACAATTATGGCGGCAGTCGTGAGAATCGTGCACGCTTAATGCTAGAAGTGATTGATGCTTGTGTTGATGCTTGGGACAAGGACCATATCGGCATTCGTATCTCACCGTTGGGTACTTTTAACAATGTTGAGGTGGGCTATAATGAAGAAGAAGCCACTTGGCTGGTCGAACAAATTAATAAGCGTGGTCTGATGTATTTACATCTTTCTGAGCCAGACTGGGCTGGAGGCACGCCTTATTCAACTGAGTTCCGTCAGAAAATGCGTCAAGCGTTTGACAATACCATTATCGCTGCTGGCGGTTATACTCCTGAGAAAGCGGAATCATTGATTGAGGCCGGCTATATTGATGCTGTTGCTTTTGGTCGTGATTATATCGCCAACCCAGATCTGGCAGAGCGTATCGAAAAAGGGGTTGCTTTAAACAAACAACATCCTGAGACGTTCTACGGCGGAGACAGAAAAGGCTATACTGATTATCCTTTTATGAGTGAATAAGCATTAATTATTCGTTAGTAACTCTATGAGTTAACAAAAAGCCCTACCTGTGACAGGTAGGGCTTTTTAGTGGTTTTATTTTAAATGGCTTTAACACTCATTATGGTCAAAGGTTGACGACGGCCATAGAGTCAAAATAGTATTAAACTCTTATATGGTAATTAATGCTGATCAAAATAGCGCATAAGCCCATTTAGCAATAAATTTTCTCTAATATGAATAGGATGGGTTAGGTGCTGGGCTAAAATAGGCGAATCGCCTCCAGTCAATGTGAACTCATAGTTGGGGTGGCGCCGGGCTATCTCATTAATAGCGCCCACAATTGACAGTAGAATACCTCGATGAACCGCATCAGACGTAGTCACTCCCTCACTAATGCTATTAAAAGTCCCTTCAACGATACTAATTTGCTTGGTACCTGAGAATAATGCTTCTCGCTGTAAATAAATGCTAGGGAAAATATAACCGCCTAAGTGGTGGGCATGGTCTACTAAGTCTATGGTCAATGCTGTCCCGCAGCCAACAATACATTGACGCTTTTTGCTATCTACTGCCCCCAAAATCTGTAGCCAGCGGTCCACGCCTAATTGCCCGGCATCATAGTCACTGCTAAGCAAAGGGTGATGCGCATCCACATGAACAAACTCAAAAGGAATATCTAATGTGGCCAAAGACTCAGCCACTTGAGCATTCACTTCTTCGCCCAATACTGAGGACACACCAATAAATTCTGGCGCAAGTTTATCAAACCTGTCCGTCAATCCTATTAATAACTCAGCCGGAGCTTGTAGATGCTGTTTGGCATCAGAGGTCACAATTTGACCAATATCATCGGCCAGCCAATATTTTAGTCTGGTATTACCCAAATCAAGCCATAAGTTAGCCATACATGCTCCATTGCCTTGGGCGTTAAAAAATTAGTCAATATTAATTAATACAGGGTCTATCAATAAAGGATTTAGCGATAAAGGATCTAGTAATAAAGAATCTAATGATAAAGGGAACAATGATAGCAGCTTATTTTAAAACTGCGCTAGTGAATTTTTGCGATTTAAAACGGTCGAAATAGGTGGGTCTTGGTTATCGATTTACAGTAGATTTTGAGTAATAAATCGACTGTTTATGACCTAGCAGATAAGCATTGATTTTATTAAGTTAATACAACAAATTACGTTTTTTTAGAATACTAATTTACTGTAAACTGAATCAACCTATAGAATAATTCAACCTATTCTCTCATTTATCTCTTACAGCGACTGACCCCACTCATAAGCCACAAATGAGATAGGCGATTCCTCTAAGGACATATATGCCAGCAGTAACCTTGCCATTTTTATCTAGACTTAATGCCGCTTCATTAATCGCACTAACTACCGCGCTGCTGGTGACTTCATTGCCGGCTAAAGCACTTGATTTGTTAACCACTGAGGTTTTGGCACAAGAAGACAGCCCGCAGGAACAATTTAATTTGGGCTGGATTTATGAGACAGGCAGTGAGGGAGTCACCCAAGACTATAAAAAAGCGTTTCAGTGGTATCAAAAAGCGGCCGTAAATGGTAATGCTGACGCTCAGTTTAATCTAGGGGTGATGTATCATGAGGGCAGAGGGGTTGCTAAAAATATTACCAAAGCGATGCAATGGTATAAAAAAGCAGCAGACCAGGGTGACAAAGATGCCCAATATAATCTGGGAATACTCTATGAAAACGGCATTGGCATTGCTCAGGATTACCAAGAAGCTCTAAAGTGGTATCTAAAGGCGGCACAGCAAGGCGACTTACATGCGCAGTATAAAATTGGCTGGTTTTATGAGAGTGGGCATGGGGTCGATCCTGATATGTCGAAAGCCATAAAATGGTATCTGCCAGCGGCTGATAAAGGAAATGTCGATGCTCAGTACACCATGGCCACTTTGTATGATGAAGGCCGAGGTGTGCCTCAAGATTATAACAAAGCACTTAAATGGTATTTGAAAGCCGCCAGTCAGGACGATGTCGATGCTTATGTCAATCTCGGTGTCCTATATTATCAGGGTCATGGCGTTGAGGTAGATTATGCGAAGGCAGTGCAGTGGTTTTTGAAAGCAGCTCAGGAAGACAACGCCATTGGCCAACTCAATCTAGGTATCATGTATGAAAACGGTCTGGGTGTGGAACAAGACTTTGAAATGGCAGCAAGTTGGTACAAGAAAGCTGCTGTTAAAGGGGATCCTCAAGCACAGTACAGTTTAGGTATGCTTTATGACAGTGGCTACGGGGTTGAGTATGATCCGAGACAGGCTGTGGCATGGTACCAAAAAGCAGCAGACCAAGGCATGGCCGAGGCGCAATATAATTTGGCCATGAGTTATTATTTGGGCGAAGGTGTCCCTAAAGATTTCAAAAAAGCGATAAAATGGTATACCCAAGCTGCGGATCAAGACTATGGCAAAGCCAGCTATAATCTGGGAACAATGTATTATAACGGAGATGGGGTGACTCAAAGCTATAGTGAAGCCAAAAAATGGTTTGAGCGCGCCTGTCTGGCAGAAGATGTAGATGGCTGTCGTATTTACATCGATCTGTCCTCTGCAGACGAATAATTTATCCCTACACAACGGCAGATTAATAAATCAATAAACCCGTAAAAAAGACGCTAATTAATTAGCGTCTTTTTTATGGGATAAAAGCTTTTGAGAAGTTAAAGATTCTAAAAACAGTCTCTAAAACAGATGGTTAGCGTTCGCTTAAGTCGCGGGCTACTAACTTTTTAAGCTCTTCAGGTGAAGACCACAAGCCTTCTAAGTCATAAAATTCACGAGCTTGGCGCGTCATGATATGAACAACGACACCGCCCAAATCTACTAAGGTCCAGTCGCTGTCTTTCTCGCCTTCACGGCCTAATGGCATGAAGCCGGCTTTTTTGGCAATGGCGCCTACTTGATCGGCCAAAGCACTCACATGACGCTTTGAAGTACCTTCTGCAATAACCATATAATCCATAACGTCTGTCAATTCTGACACGTGTAGCACAGAGATATTTCTTGCTTTTAAATCGTCTAGAGCTTCTTGAGCCATCTCAAGGCAAAACTGTAGTCTTTCATCGCTCATGGGTGTTCTTTGATTTGCGTCTATTGTCATAGCTATCCTATAGGGTTGTCTGTATATACTTTATGGCTTGCGGGCCAAAAGATATGTTTGAAAGTTTGGGTGAAAATTTAGTTCATTAAGAGGGCGTTGGGTTTTACGTAGGCGGTATGGAAACCGTAAACTCAATAAGAATGATATAAATTGTTTTTCATGATATACGAATATACGGAGTGTGGCAAAGCAGATTTTGCAATATCTGACTTACCTTCTGTAATTGCTGCCCGTATGGCACTGCTCGATAAGGGTGCAACGGTATGTGAATCTATGTATATGTGGCCACAAGTATGGTTCTTCAAGTCCTCTACATTGGCGGTCACTTGAGATCTCAAAGATTGAGGCAATAAGGCTTCGATGTCAGTCTCGGACTGTAAAGCATCTCGAGGTACGACCCATAAATGAGCAAACTGGGTCAGTTTATCACCGTCTTGCCATTGGGGTAAACTGGCGACATTATCGGCACCGATAATAAAAATTAAACTAACCTCAGGAAATTGTTTACGCAGTTCAGCCAAGGTATTTATGGTGTAAGTGGGCGGGGTTTGCCATATCTCATGCTCACTAATGGCCAAACTTGAGAAGAATTGGGCAGCACAATGAGTCGAGGTAAACAATAACTCAGAGAGAGAATCAGATTTTAAATCTTCAATGGCTTTCGCCAGCATTTGTAACCGATGCTCAGCACTGCTGCTATTCGTTTTAAGTGGTGAGCGTGAGGTGGGCATAAAATAAGCTTTAATGTCTGCTCCTGAAAGAGTACCCACTGTTAGCCTTTGATAGACGTGAGTGATTAATGCCAAGTGACTTTTGTGTATGGGATCAAAAGAGCCCCCAAGATAAATATGGATAGCAGAGGGCACAGACATTTGGGTGACATTAGGGCAGGGTATGGCTACAGAAGGGTTAGGAGCTACGGTCATTCAAAATCCATCACATTGGCTTTAGGGGAACAGGTTGAAGCGAGTGCTTTAAAAATAGTCATTATCTAACTGACGAATAAGATAGCCAACTAATTAGCTAGAGTGTTAATGGCTAAGTAAGTATAGAGACTTGCTGTCTGAAAACCAACAGCCTGTGATCAATGGTTAGTTAGCCTAATATCCATACCAATATGAAAATCGAATAAAAAGACATAACTCATAAAAATAGCCGACAATTTGCCGGCTATTTTTTACGAGATATAAACTCTTAGAGTTATACGTCAGGGCTAGCAGCTTGAATCGCCGTTAGAGCGATGGTGTAAACAATGTCATCCACCAAGGCACCACGTGACAAGTCGTTAACTGGTTTATTTAAACCCTGAAGCATAGGACCAACGCTGACCACGTTTGCGCTACGTTGTACCGCTTTATAAGTGGTGTTACCGGTATTTAAATCTGGGAAAATAAATACGTTGGCTTGACCGGCCACAGGCGAATCAGGAGCTTTTTGCTTACCGACGCTAAGGACAGAGGCCGCATCATATTGCAATGGGCCATCTACCATTAAGTTTGGCGCACGTTCACGGACGATCTGCGTGGCTTGTTTTACTTTTTCAACATCATCGCCGGTACCCGATGCACCCGTTGAGTAACTGATCATGGCCACTTTAGGGTCAATACCAAATGCTTTGGCAGAAGCCGCTGATTGAATAGCAATTTCCGCCAATTGTTCAGCATTAGGATCAGGGTTAATCGCACAGTCACCATAAACCACTACTTGTTCGGGTAGTAGCATGAAGAAGATTGAAGAGACCAGTGAGTATTGTGGAGCGGTTTTAATCAACTGGAAGGCAGGGCGTACTGTATTGGCTGTGGTATGAATGGCACCTGAAACTAGGCCATCGACTTCATCCAAATGCAGCATAGTAGTGCCTAGCACTACGTTGTCTTGCAACTCTTCTGTCGCTTGCTCTTCAGAGGCTTTACCTTTACGACGCTCGACGAAAGCTTTGACATACTTATTGAGGTCAATGTTAGCAGGGTCAATAATTTCGATGTCTTCAGGCAAATCGACACCACGGTTTTTGGCCACTTGAGCAATCTCTTCTGCATTACCAATTAACACACACTGAGCAATACCACGGCTCTGACAAATAGCCGCTGCTTCAATGGTACGTGGCTCTTCACCTTCTGGTAATACCACACGTTTTTTAACTTGTTGTGCTTTTTTCACGACCTGATGACGGAAAGCAGAAGGCGATAAGCGCGGTGTATAGTCACGTTCGAAATAAGATTTTAACCAATCTAAGTCTAAGTGAGCTGCCACAAAACGCGTTACCATTTCTGCACGTTCTGAATCGTCTTTTGGAATTTCATTACTGATGGTTGATAAGTTAGTTACGGTCTCTAGACTGTCGGTAGTCACGCTCATGACAGGTAAGCCAGTCTTCAATGCAGGCTGGCACAGATTAATAACAGCATCATTTGGAATAATACCCCCCGTCAACACAATACCGGCCATTGGAATGTCATTCATGGTGGCCATGGCAGTGGCCAATAAAAGGTCATCACGATCGCCTGGGGTGACTACTAATGTACCACGAGTAAAAATTTCACCGACGCGCGAGATAGTGCGTGCAGTTAAGCTGGTTTTTAGTACACGGCGCTGCTTCGCTTCACCTTCACTAAGCCAAGTGGCTCCTAACTGTTGGGCGATGTCCCAAGTACGAGGCACCGATAGGCTGTTGCTAAAGGGGACCACACCGATTAAATGGAATTTTTCAGTCGCAAAGTTAGGCGAGTGTGACTGCATCGCTGCAATGAAGTCTTCATCGAGCTGTAAAATTGCCTCACCAGGGGCGACGGGCTGAGTGTCAAAGGTATTGGGAACGTTTTTGGCGCGCATTAGGATACTGCCTAGGGTGCGCTCTCCATTTAGGCCACCAAATATACGGGCATGTACATCTAACTTGTCAGCCAATTGCTTTGGATTTTCAAGATCTGCCATACTGACAAAGATGACTTTGGCATCGAGTGCAGTCGCCAAGGCAAAGTTAACTTGTGAGGCATAGCTGACCTCTTCGGTAGGCACCAAACCTTCACAGACAACGACATCATAATCGCCATCTAGTTTGTGAAAATTAGTGACTACTTCTTCCATTAAGTCATCGACATTTCCCGCATTCATCATGTGCTCAACACGTTCGCGAGGGATAGACTCTGGTGGGTTTAGACCAAAAGCCAGACGGGTTAAATCGCTTGAGCTGTCTAAAGTATGCTGTGAATCATGTGAGTCATCTTGTAAAAACGGCTTCATAAAGCCAGCTTTCATGCCCAAATAGTCTAGTGCCTTAATCAGACCTAGACCTGCAGAAGTTAAACCAATACCACGGCCGGTAGGAACCAGCAAAATAGTTTGCATAAACAAGTCCTTAGTTATTCATTATAGGATTTTAGATTATTAAATTATGGTTATAGGCCCAGTACGGCTCTGGTTTCTTCAGCAATTTGTAATTCTTCGTCGGTTGGAATGACCCAAAGTTCGTACTTACTTTCTGGAGTATGGAAGCTGCCTTCTTCACCGCCATATAAGGTGCTGTTTTTCGCTTCATCAAGGTCTAGGCTAAAGTGGCGCATAACTTCTAAGATTCGGCTTCTAATAGTCGCTGAGTTTTCACCTATACCGCCTGAGAACACGATACCGGTTAGGGTGGGTAGGGCACAAGAAAGAGCAGCTAGATATTTGCCGGTACGATAGCAGAACATTTCAACAGCAAGTTTGGCGCTTTGCTGATCGGGATGTGACTCATCATTGGCAATGGACTCAACAGTACGCATGTCATTTGATACGCCAGATATCCCTAATAAGCCGCTTTCTTTATTTAAGATAGTATCAATCTGCTCTAAGTTAAGCCCCATGGTACGCTTTAAGTGGATGTGTAAGCTTGGGTCGACATCACCACAGCGGGTACCCATCATTAACCCTTCAAGTGGGGTTAGGCCCATGCTGGTATCTAAGCTTTTACCATCGTAGACAGCAGTGGCAGAACTACCATTACCTAAGTGTGCAATGAGCCAGCCATGAGGACCTTCTTGCTCAGTCAATACGCTGGCACGGTTTGATAGGTAAGCATGCGAAGTACCATGGAAGCCATAGCGGCGAATGAAATGTTTTTCATACATCTCTTTTGGGATCGCATAGCGGAAAGCTTTTGGCGGCATAGTTTGATGAAAAGCGGTATCAAATACCACCACTTGAGGTAGGTCTGGGTGAATGGCTTCAACAGCTTCAATGCCAGTGGCGTTGGCAGGGTTATGCAAAGGAGCAAGCTCTTTTAAGCGTCTGACTTCATCTACCACATGAGGAGTCACTTGGACAGCCGAACTGAATTCACGACCACCATGAACCACGCGATGACCAACCGCAATCGGAGATTGATCGCCTAAAAGGTCCATAATCTTAACCAAGGCCGCTTTGTGGTTGGCACCTGGGATACTAACTTCTGTTTTTTTGCCTTCTAGGCATTTGTGCACAATACGAGCATTATCTAACCCTAAGTTTTCAGCCAAACCTGTAATACGGTATTGATTGTCTTCGCTGATTAATGCGTACTTGATAGAGGAGGAACCACAGTTAACAACTAACGTTGGTTTGGTGATAAGGTTATTGCTCATATTGTGTCCTTACATTAAGAATTTAAAAGAAAAAAATATGACAGCAAATACTGTCATAAAATTAATAGGCGCATCGTGCCCCATCTTTTACCAACACATAACATCCTATTAGGGTGTGGCCTGAATTTCGAAATCAATGATCTATATTTGAGCAAATTAGTAATGTATTCTACAAAAATAAAATACCATTGAACTTAAGGTTGCCCTAATATCCGCTATGATTGATTGCTGGTATGCACCTGCTTTAAGTATAGCCCAGATTAATTTTAAATACACCGATTTAGTGCTTAAAAATAAGTTAAGTCCTTAAAAATTAAAAGTTTCTTACAGTGGTTTAAATTTTATGGCTAAAAGCTTTTAGGTAAATTTTGAGAATTTTGTTACCATAGCAAACAGTTGTTTTTTTGCCGGTACCTCCACAATTAATATGCATAGGAAGTCGTCCATGCCAAACACTTATTCTCAAAATTCAAATCATGCTGGTTTAGTTGCTCTAACGGATACCAATACAACAAAGCCAAATATCAATCGTTTGGTGGTGGCAGCGACTACATTTATTTTGGCCACTGCTTTTTTGAGTGGCTGTGGTCAAAGAGGAGATCTGTATCCAACCGCAGAGGCACCAAGTAATACCAATTTCCTACTGTATAAGGGCAACAAAGATACCAGTAAGAGCGCAGAAGAGGCACAAGCTGAGCGTGCTATTGAGCAGCAAAAGGTTGAAGAGGCAGCGCTTCAAGATCCTCAAGATTATTAGGACTCGACAATTGGCAAAGCCCCAAACAGCACTGTCACAAATTATCATGCTTTTGAATAATCGATAAATTATTAGACTCAGTCATTTATTTTAATTGTTTAGATTTAATGATTTAATAAGGCTCAACTTTAAGACTTATCCTTATTTAAGATTTAACTTTAATTGGACACTTTCATACTATGAGTAACCCAGACTTATCTCAGGCCGCAGTACAACATACTCCGGATGGACTACGTATCAATGCAGAAAGCTTTGTCAAAAAACTACCTACGTTAAGCTACCAGCAAGGGGTTTTATCGATAGAAGCCGTCTCTGCGCAACAGTTGGTTGAGCAATACGGCACCCCTTTATATGTGTATTCTAAGAAGGCAATTTTAGAAGCTTATCAAGCCTATAGTGACAGCTTTGCTGAGATTGATCATCAGGTGTGCTACGCGGTAAAAGCCAACTCTAATTTAGCGGTATTAAAGGTATTGGCAGAAGCAGGGGCGGGGTTTGATTTGGTGTCCTCAGGGGAGCTGGCTCGAGTACTGGCAGTGGGTGCAGATCCTAAGAAAATTGTATTTTCGGGGGTAGGTAAGACTGTCGCTGAGATGAAGGCGGCATTACAAGCAGGCATTGGTTGTTTTAATGTTGAGTCATTAAGTGAGCTGGATCGATTAAATGCGGTGGCAGCAGAGATGCAAGTTAAGGCACCTATCTCTATTCGGGTTAATCCTGATGTCGATGCCAAGACCCACCCTTATATTTCGACCGGTCTTAAAGACAATAAGTTCGGTATTAGCCATGATGTGGCCGTTGAGGCCTATAAGCATGCAAACAGCCTATCTAACTTGCAAATAGTGGGTATTGATTGCCATATTGGCTCACAACTTACTGAAATTGATCCTTTCGTGGCCGCCTTAGACAAGGTATGTGAGCTAATTGACGCTTTAAAACAAGCGGGTATTGAGCTTGAGCATATTGATTTAGGCGGCGGCTTGGGGGTTATTTACATCGATGAGCAAGTGGCAGAAGTCAGCGAGTTTGCCAATGCTTTATTACCAAAGCTAAAGCAATTGGGCTTAAAGGTGTTCTTCGAGCCAGGTCGTAGTATCGTGGCCAATGCAGGGGTATTGCTCACTCAGGTTGAAGTACTGAAGCCGACTGAGCACAAAAACTTCGCCATTGTTGATGCGGCCATGAATGATTTGATTCGCCCAGCTCTTTATCAGGCCGAAATGGCAGTTATTCCAGTTAATAGCCAACCGCAATCACAAACACAGGAACAAAGCTGGGATATTGTGGGCGCAGTTTGTGAAACAGGCGACTTCTTGGCCAAAAAACGCTTACTGTCATTAGCAGTAGGTGAAGTCTTGGCCATTACCGGTGCGGGTGCTTATGGCTTTGTGATGAGTAGTAACTATAACT
>Ga0208670_100369_pt1 | contig 13001 bp, 9 predicted proteins | sample 24BtaG_FD_184098 | JGI IMG/M metagenome (GOLD analysis project Ga0208670, IMG submission 184098) | Marine viral communities from Cariaco Basin, Caribbean Sea - 24B_WHOI_OMZ_CsCl (SPAdes) (version 2) | ecosystem: Environmental > Aquatic > Marine > Oceanic | place: Caribbean Sea: Cariaco Basin...
CTAAAGTTAGGCTACCATTTCTGATGGCTAATTATTCTAACGGCGATATAACAAGATAGGGATGCTATTTACTATTTGTAGGCTTAAAAAAACCGTCATAACCTTAGATTATGACGGTTTTAATTTTCGGTAGATACAAAGCATATATGTGTAACTTATACAGTAACACTATACGACCAAGCCATTAAACCGCTGAGGTACCTAGCCAAACTGAGTAGCCGATGAAAGTCAGAATCAGTACGAGACCACTGCCTCGTTTCATCTCTCCTTGACGGTTATAAGCAATAATGGCCAAGACAAACAGCAATAAAGTAACCCCAGCCATCATCAACACATCGCGAGATAGAATCTCAGGGGCAATGTTTTTGATAGGACTAATAACAGTCGCCACGCCCACGACTCCCAAGGTGTTAAATAGGTTTGAGCCAATAACATTGCCCAGTGCCATATCATGTTCACCGCGTCTCGCAGCAGCCACACTGGCCACCAATTCAGGTAAAGAGGTCCCAATAGCAACGATGGTTAAACCAATTAATAATTCGCTCATGCCCCATAAAGTGGCTAATTCTACGGCGCCCCAAACGATAGATCTAGAGCTGACAATCAACAACACCAAACCCAAAGTCAAAGTGGCTAATGCTTTGGCAATATTAATATCTTTTGGGGCGTCCACATCCGCTGCGGTATTGTTACGCAGGCTTAAGAAGATTTGAATCAGTAATACACCAATCAACGAGGCAATAAGCACAATACCATCGGTCATAGACAGGTTGCCATCTAGCAATTGAAAAGCTGCTAAAGCGGTCACTGCCAATAGTAATATTAAGTCATGACGAATAACATTAGCACGGATTAAAATTGGGCTGATAAGCGCGGTTACCCCCAGTACCAAAGTAATATTAATAATGTTAGACCCATAAGCATTACCTAATGCCAAATCTGGGCTACCGGCTACGGCAGCTAAAGCAGAAACCACCAGTTCAGGTGCTGAGGTACCAATACCCAAAATAACAACGCCAATTAAAAAGCTAGGCATATTAAAACGTACTGCCAAACTGGTCGCACCGTCGATAAAAGTGTCAGCACTCCACACTAAAACAGCAAGGCCAATAATGACAGCAATAATGGCTAATGCCATAAAATCTCTCCACTATAATCATAGGTAAGATAGAGCATCACAGCGTGAACCTCGCTAAGCTCACTAGAGTAGTATTTATACTCAGTTGCCTTATGTTTTATTTACTTTCCCATGACTATATTAAAATGATATAGATAAAAAAATGCTAAGCGATATTATATCGCTTAGCATTTTATGATTATATTAATAACTGGTAAGGATTAAGATACTTGGACAGGAATAATATTAGCCGTATCTTTTACAGTATTGTCTTCATTACAATAAACCAGCTTAGGCTTATGAGTATCCGCTTCGTTTTCATCCATTTGCACATAAGCACAGATAATAACGATATCGCCTAAATCTGCCATATGAGCTGCAGCACCGTTTAATGAAATAATACCAGAGCCTGCTTCAGCACGGATGGCATAAGTGCGAAAGCGCTTGCCATTGGTGACATTATAAATATCAATAGATTCGTTTTCACGGATGCCTGCCAAATCTAATAAATCGCCATCTATCCCGCAAGAGCCTTCATAATGCAAATCAGCATGAGTCACACGGGCACGGTGTAGTTTGCCTTTTAATAAGGTCAATAACATAAGGGATTTCCTTGAAATAATGGACTAGATGTTGTGCAGAAAAAACTTGAAAGCAGATTATACTCATAAAATAAGGTATTTTCTGCTATTTTTGATCAAGTTATCAAAAAAATACACAGACATCTGGCTTTTAAACATGAGCGAAATAGGAAGGGAGGGCTATCAATCAAGACAGCACTCTGTATATGGTATTTCTTAAAAACCACATGCTTGAAAAACGCACTGTTAAAAAATAGGTGTGCAAGCGTTAGGCATTAGGAAGCTTAAAGCCATTAACTTGGCTACGGGCTTTTTCTATATCCCCAGTAACCATTAGCTGCAATGAGTCCATGGCAGCATCGAGAGCCGCTTCAATAGCAATTTGCTCATCGGGGGAGGGTTTAGATAGCACATGACCACTTACTTTGGATTTATGACCTGGATGGCCAATACCAATACGTAGGCGATGGAAGTCGTTACCAAGATGAGGGGTGATATCACGAAGTCCATTATGACCACCATGACCGCCACCTGTCTTGAGTTTGATACTACCAGCAGGAATGTCTAACTCATCATGAGCAATGAGTAGTTCCTGAGGCTTAATGCCATAGTAATTAACCATAGGCGCAACAGATTGACCCGATTTATTCATAAAAGTAACCGGCAACAATAGGCGAACATCGGTGTCAAAAATACGACCGCGTCCGGTTAAGCCGTGAAACTTCTTGTCAGCTGCCAATTCGATATTAAATCGGTCAGCAATCAGGGCCACAAACCAAAAGCCAGCATTATGTCTTGTTTCGACATACTGCTGACCTGGGTTGCCAAGCCCAACAATAAGTTTAAGTTGGGACATAGCTTTCTCACTGTATTATAAAGTATTACTGTCAGTAGTGAGACTTAGATAGTTACCTTAAAGTATAATAAAGCAACTATCTGGCTCACTGACAGAAGGAGAATTATTATTCGCCTTTGTCTTCTTCGCCACCTTGCTCAGTAGCAGGTACGTCAGCTGCGTCAACTTCTTCAGCAGTATCTTCTTCTACTTCTTCAACAGTTGGGGCCTGCATGTTAACCACTGTGCGGTCAACTGGCTCATCAACGTCAAGTTCGAAGATGATAACACCTTCAGGAAGTTTGATGTCTGTTAGGTGTAAAGACTCACCAATTTCTAGACCTGATACGTCAACTTCTAAGTACTCAGGTAGAGCAGATGGTAGACATACGATTTCGATGTCAGTCACTAGTGTAGATAAGATACCGCCAGCTTTGATACCTGGTGCTTCTTCACGACCTACGAAATGAACAGGAATGTTCATGTTGATCTTCTGACCTTTAACAATGCGCTGGAAGTCAGCATGCATTGGGAAGCCTTTAGAAGGATGACGCTGTAAGTCTTTAATAACCGCTAGATGCTCTTCGCCATCAAGGTTGATAGTCAAAATGTTTGAGAAGAAAGCTTCGTTTTCTAGAAGTTTCCAAAGCTCATTGTTTTTAATAGCGATAGCTGTAGGCTCTTCGTTACCACCATAGATAATGGCTGGTACAAGATTTTGCTTACGCAGGCGGCGGCTCGCACCTTTGCCCTGCTGATCGTCGGTACGGGCAATGCCATTTACCGTATATAAAATATCACTCATGAGAGTATCCTTGATTAAATAATTTGGTTTGGTGATGCGTTCAAGCGACGCTTGCGACCAACGTGGCCAGACACACATCTTTGTCCTGTACAGCAAATTAAGTGGTGATTAATATAATCACTCACACGTTTTGCGTAGATACAGAGGGCGTATTATACGGGTAATGCCTGCCAAAATCCAGTACAAAAAAACCGCCGTCTAAAAGACAGCGGTTTTTGTTAGTATCAATATAGGCTATTGGTCAGCTTTGGTTTAGTCAATAGACTCAAACATAGCGCTAATAGACTCTTCGTTATTGATACGGCGTAAGCTTTCTGCCAATAAAGAAGCAATGGTTACTTGGCGGATCTTACCACAAGCTTTTGCTTCAGCAGAAAGAGGAATACTGTCAGTAACTACCAACTCGTCCAATACTGAATTGCTAATGGTCTGAATCGCATTACCTGATAATACAGGGTGAGTAATATAACCCAAGACACGACGTGCCCCATTGTCTTTAAGCGCTTGAGCGGCTTTACACAATGTACCTGCAGTATCCACCATGTCGTCAACAATCACACAATCACGGTCTTTTACATCACCAATGATGTGCATAACTTGTGATTCGTTTGCACGTGCACGACGTTTATCGATAATCGCTAGGTCAGTACTGCCACCAAGCTCTTTGGCCATAGCACGAGCACGTACCACACCACCCACATCTGGTGATACAACCAACAGGTTGTCATACCCTTGCTTTTGTAAGTCTTTTAACAAAACAGGGGTACCATAGATGTTGTCTACTGGGATATCAAAGAAACCTTGGATTTGGTCAGAGTGTAAATCAACAGTCATCACACGGTCAATGCTAACGATGTTAAGCATATCCGCGACAACTTTTGCTGAAATAGGCACACGTGCTGAGCGAGGACGACGGTCCTGACGCGCATAACCAAAATACGGCATAACAGCAGTAATGCGGCCCGCACTTGAACGGCGCAATGCGTCAGCCATAACCATGATTTCCATCAAGTTATCGTTGGTAGGGGCGCAAGTAGGCTGAAGAATGAAGACGTCTTTACCACGAACATGCTCTTTAATCTCGACAGCTATTTCGCCATCAGAGAAACGCGTGACATCAGCACGGCCAAGAGGGATGTGTAAGTGATCAGCGACAGTTTTTGCCAACTCAGGGTGGGCATTACCCGTAAAAATCGCCAGATATGGCATGGTTCAAGTCCTATTTATTTGACTTAGGAGAGGAGCAGTAAAGACTGCACAAATAAAGAAGAAAGTTGAACGTGTAGAAAATGGCAGGGGTAGCTGGACTCGAACCAACGGATGTCAGGATCAAAACCTGATGCCTTACCAACTTGGCTATACCCCTGTAACAGACAAACTTTATCAAGAAGTCTTATGCTGTTGTTAAATTAGCATGTCTCTTGATAATTTACTATCAAAATATTAATAAATTCGATTCACTAATATTTTGATACTTTTTACTCGTTGTCTTCCCGGTAGCGTTCGAGGCGAACTATACCGAAAACTAACTAGATATGTCAATAAACTAAAGCGTTTAATTTTATAAATTACTGGCTTAGCCCATGACGAATATGGCAGGGGTAGCTGGACTCGAACCAACGGATGTCAGGATCAAAACCTGATGCCTTACCAACTTGGCTATACCCCTTTATGGGCGAGTTATTATACAGAAGAATTTAGTGATTGCAACTGTTTTTCTAGAATTTTAATAATTATCATTTTAGATATTCAGAATAGCGGTTTTTTATAGTGTCAAAGAGTGAGTGATAACAGCCTGACAAGGGGGTGGGTTGTTCACCATATGAGTCTGTATTTGAGAGGTCATTGCTTCAGGAATCGGTAAAAACACACTGCTGCCTGTACCCGTCATACGAGCATTACTGTGAGTCATCGATTCAAGCTGCTTTAAGTACAACAGGGCTTGTTTGACCTCTGGCACGACTTCGGTTACCACTGGCTCGAAGACATTACCAAAAGACGGATATAGCCGCTCAAGATAGCCCTCAGCGTTGTTTTCGATGTCTGACACGCTCATAACCGGTAGGTCACGACGCAACTGAGGGTGAGCAAACAGTGCTTGTGTAGAAGCATGTGCCTCTGGGTTTAACAACAGGTAGTATTGTTTAGGCAGAGAAATAGGCGTTAGTCGCTCTCCAATACCTTCGGCAATGGCATCGGTACCTAGAATAAAAATAGGCACATCAGCGCCCACAACGCTACCAATCTCAATCAATGTTTGTTGATCTAACTTAAATCCCCACAATTGATTTAGAGCCAGTAGGGTAGTGGCCGCATTTGAGGAGCCACCTCCGAGTCCGGCACCGGTAGGCAATACCTTATCTAAATTAATATCAATGACCGGTAGCGAGTCTGTTAACTGTATAGCAGAACGCTGAGCCTGGCTTTTAAGGTAAACAATCAAAGCAATCGCCGCTTTGGTCACTAAGTTATCCATCAGGTTTGCGGTAACATCGACGTTACTGCTTAGAGTGATAGGCAGGTTGTGGCTATCAAAGCTAGCATGAGGGTCAAACTGCTTATCACTAACACTAAATTGTAAGGTATCCCCCCAGTTTAGCAGGCGAAACACAGTTTGTAAGTTATGATACCCATCGGGCCGCTTGCCGGTAATGTGCAAAAACAGGTTGATTTTCGCAGGCGAGAATAAGCTAAGCTGAGGCAAGAAAGTCATAGGGTTATCACATCAAAAACAAAGAGTGGTCGTGCAATTGAGGTTGCTCAGACCTATCTAAAGGTTCGAGCCATAGACAACAATTCACGGCATTTATTAATTGAAAGTAGTTAAAGGCCAAAGACGATTATAAGGTATCACAGCAACTATAAGCGTCAACTTCAAGCTTTAAGAACCAATCTTTAACAGTTAATCTTTAAGAACTAATCTTTAACAACCAAGCTGAAGGATGACTTAAGAATATTAAATCATCCCTACAGTCCTCTAACCATGCGATATAGTCATAATAACTTTATGGCCATCACCACGCGTCACGGTAATTTTGCTAGGTAAACGGTCATTATTTTTATAACTAAACTGTGCCAACCAGTCGCCATTTTGAGAGCGGTCTATACGACCTTGTGAATCTAGCTGACTATTGGTATCTGAAGGTGCGGGTCGACCCGAAATCCAATAACGTAACTGTGAAATAGGTGCTTGCCAACCAGTAGCTTGTAGTAATAATTCTTCTGGGGTGGCAGCGGTAATTTCTCCAGTACGTTCACTGACCAGTTTGGCGCTGTTGCCATCATATTCAATGACGGTATGGCCTATTCCCAACGCTCCCGTTAGGTCTATGGCGAAGCGCTCGTCTTCTTGTGCCCACACATAAAAAGCACTACCTGTCTGAGCGGCACTGGTCTCTGTTTTCGGAGTTGTGACCCCAATTTTTCCGCGAATATTAAAGCTTTGAAGTAATGCAGGATACTGCGAAGCACCGCCCGTTACCATTTCAGTGGTTGAGTTTGGTGCTGTGCCTAAATTTTGGGTGGTTTGACAGCCGGTAATACCGAGCACACTGGCTGCTAAAACAAGACCTGCAAAACTTTTCTTTGAAACAAATGGTTTTGGTGCTGGGTAGGTTTTTAACGCTGTAGAGACTGAGCGAGATATTGAGGTCATAATTGTCCTTAATTTTTAATTCTTAGATATGAGTTATGGGGTATAAGTTTAAAGGGTGTGCTAATCATTAAGTAGGCTAATAACTAAGCTAGTTAACAAATGGCTAAGGGCAACAATGTTAGCAAGACTTTGTGATTTTTAGGAGTCTGTACCGTTCAAGTTTTGTGTCAAGACTATTTTTGATAGACATAGTCTTTTTAAAGTTTTAAAGCTAATTCTATAAACAGGTGTTTTTTACAAAACGTATCAGTACGATTGCAGTCTATCACTGATATCCTGCTGACCGACGGCAAAACGTTGTTGAATGTCTTCAAATAAGCTAAGCACTTTATCCTGCTGGTTTAGACCTTGGTAAGCACGTAGTAAGATAATTCCTGAGTCTAAAGTCGGGGAGATATCATAAGGCACTTCTAAATAATCAATGACCACCTGATATTGTTGTTTAGACAAAGCGTCTGCTGCCAAAAGGTTTAAAGCCGACAAATAGTTTTTTTGATTAAATTGAGGAGAATCAAAAGGCACTTCTAAGACGGACTTTGCCAGACTGACTGCTTGTTCTACTTCCTTCTCATCACCTACTTCAAATAGCAAGGTGGCAGAAGCCACTATGTAATCTGGATTCTCAGGATTAATTAACAGCAGACGATCGAGTAACCTGCGTTTTAATTCAGTATCTGTCTCATTGTCTAATAACTGTGCCCGCGCAAACATTAGCTTGGTATCATCAGGATAGCGCTTATTGGCATTAGCCAAGACATCTTTGGCTTCAGTCAGCTTGCCTTGTTGACGCAAAATATCGGCCTGCATGATGGCGCTCTCTGGCCCATACACATCAAATTGCTGGCTGAATGTGGTCAAGGTATTTAAAGCTTGTTCGCTATGACCTTGCAATAGTTGAATAGACACCAGCTTTTGACGCGCTTTCAATACCAAGTTTTCTTGCATTACTTTTGATAAGAAACGTTCTGCTCTTTCGTATTTATGCTGTCGCTCTGCACTGATACCCAGATAGTAATAGGCTTGATCAATATAGGCTGGCGAGGAGGCTAAGCTTGATAGCAACTCATCTGCTTTGGTATAAGCCTCGATATCGATGCTGACTAGAGCGGCTAAAAGAGTGACTTCCTCATCTTGGAATAAGTCATGCGCTTGTAGTAAGAGCTCCCAAGCTTCCTGAGTTTCGCCCAATTCCAAACGATAACGGATTTCATACAGGTATATCGTCTTATTGTCTTTTAGTCTTTTTCGCTCACCGCTGATAAATTTTAATACCTGACGATCAGGTTTTAACTGCTTCAAAATATCCGCTTTTAACACAATAAAAGGCGCATTATCAGGTTGAAACTTTAAGGCACGATTGACACTGACCAAGGCGATGTCTGGCTGTCCCAGTTGTGACATGAGACCTGCCTGCATCACTAATAAAGAAGGATTATCGTGTTTGGGCAAGCTTAGTAGTGTTTCTAGTAGCGAGCGTTGGTCTTTTTGATTGGTGGGATAGATACCAATGAGTATTTCGCTTAAATCAGCCTGTGTATCATAATCGAGAATCTCAGTTAATACTTTGCCTGACAATTCATAATCGTGTGCTTTTAGTGCCAAATGAGCCACATAAAATAGGGCAGGAATATGTTCAGGGTTTTGCTGTTGCCACTGTAGCGCAAAAGCCAGAGATTCTTTTGGCATGTCATATAATAACGATAGCTCAAGGGCACGCTCAAAAACAGCAGTAGCATCATCCTTGAGTGCCTCTTGCTTATAGAGTTCAAGACCTGCATCTATCTCACCACGATTGATCAAAAACTCCGCCTGCATGACATTAAGCATGCTTGGACGGTCTTTGGTCAATGACAAGCGTGCATTAGACTCATTGATTGGGTGGCTGCTTAACGTAGGATCGAGTGCGGCTTGTTCAGTAATCAACTGATTGGCTTGAGGTAACGGTTTAGGCGAGTCTTTTTTATCTATAATATTAATAATCGGTGAAAAAACGCGACGAATGGGGTCTAGAACACTGGCACTGGCAGAGAATGAATGCGTTGCCATACTTGCCAAACTGAGTAGGATGCACAACCGCAATAAACGCTGACGGGTAACAATAAATGACTTTTTTTGATTGTTCAGACGTTGATTATTTAGACGTTGATTGAGCTTTTTATGATGTAAATTGCCGCGCAACGTACCCTTTGCACGTTTGTTCAAAGCTGTTTTCTTAGCAAAAATCGAGCGTTTAATCCTCATGCGCAAAGGCGTCTCACTGAGGTCAAAATCGGTTCTGACCCTCTTTTTTGGCAACCCTTTAGGTTCATCAGTCTGACGTAAGAAAAGCATAATTTTCCGAGTAGTGTAAAACAAGCATTATGTGCTATTTGTTTTGATGGTGAGTAAGGGGATTATGACTCAACTTAACTTGGCTGACTTGTAGTCGCAAGCCTGGCCTAAGCGACTACAATAAAGCGGATCATGGCCGTTAAGCGCGTAAACTGACGATAGACTTTCTGAATATTTAAGCATTACAGCGGCTAAATAAACACAGCTGTCTTTGACTTAATAGCGCCTGTATCTTTACGCCTTATACCGATAACGAGATACAGATAATGAGTCAAATAATGCTCGGTATCTGTACCCAACTATCAACGCGCTATTATAATCAAATATCAATCCACCTAATAGTAGTATCCTTGTTACTTCAACCCTATCAGTTCAACCTTATTAATTCAAAAGCGTTGATTCAAAAGCGTTATTTCTGACGCTGCCATAGCCATTCTGCTAAAGCGTTTAAAGCGTTTTTGTCCATAAAGCTATCGTCTATAACTTCCTTGGCCTCTACGAATAAAGATTTGGCATAGTCAGTGGCGCTGTCTACTCCCATTAATCTGACATAAGTAGATTTATTTAAACCTTCATCACTGCCAGCTGGCTTGCCTAAAATATCGGTACTGGCCGTCACATCTAAGATATCATCTTGAACTTGGAAAGCTAGACCAATATTAGTGGCAAACTGAGTCAAAGCAGCCAGTTGCTCAGCACTAGCTTCGGCACAAACACCGCCCATCAGTACGGCAGCCTCAATCAAAGCCCCAGTCTTATCGCGATGTATGGCTTCAAGCTCGGCTTGGGTAATTTCTTTATTTTCAGCATTTAAATCTAGCATCTGTCCGGAGACCATTCTTCTGGCTCTGGGGGCAAAGACGGTCAGCAATTTAGCCGCTTGCTCATCTGAGATAGGCTGAAACCCCTCAATGTCGGCGGTTAATATCTCAAAAGCAAGTGTTTGTAATACATCACCGGTTAACATGGCTGTGGCTTCATCAAACTTAATATGACAAGTAGGGCGGCCTCGGCGCAAATCATCATCATCCATGCAGGGCAAATCGTCATGAATGAGCGAATAGGTGTGCAAAAATTCTACCGCAAGCATCGCTCGGCGGCAGTTGTCTGTCAGTACTGAGTCAGACAAAGTTTCAGCTCCTGAGTCCACAGCAGTATTGCTATAGATAACAGTATGATAAGCACAAGCCGCCATTAAAGGACGCACCCGCTTGCCTTGACCGGTCATTGCATAGTGACACGCTTCTTTTAAGGGCGAGGGTAGTTCAGCGTGGCTTAACAGGGTATCAATATCTGTCGATAATGTGGCAATAACCTGTTGGCTTAAACTTTCAAAATTGACGGACTGTTTTATCATAGAACCGATGCTCAATGCAGATAAGGGAGATGTGAAAAATTAAGTCATTACTGGTGCAGTTAACCGCATAAGAATGAGCGCGCTTGAATAGGGCAGTCAGACTTAACTTATAGGTGACATTATGGGGGTTAGTTTAACATGTGCAAGTCAGATTTGCCGCCTACTGTCAGTTACTGTAGGGAGAAAAATAAAGTAATTGAGTTACGAATCAAAGACTTGATAGACTAATTATGTTTTAGCGCCCTATGCTTAAAAAATTTATTACGCTTAAAAATATGTTAACAATGACTTTTAATGCAGAGCAGTCAATGAAACAACTTTAAAAGGTCACCTAAAGGATTTATTGACACTATATGACAAAATTTATGACCTATGAGTCAGTGATTGCGCTGTGACAGCAAGGGGTTAAATCCCCTACACTAACCGGCGTAAAGATCTAACCAACATAAATATGCTGGGGCATAGATATAAACGGGCAAGTTGTATAATAGTAATTTAATACACTGTGTGTAGTCTAAGTACTATAGAATTATATCAGCAGATGTTTTAAAGCTTAAGATTTACCTAAGCCAACTATAATATGATGAATGTGATTCAGCTTATGACGTGGTGTAACGGCACGCAAAGCTTAAAATAAAGAGCTAAAATAACAAGGAGATTTACATGATATATCAAGGTAACCGCATTACGGTATCACTGTTAGATGATGGCATTGCCAACATGCAGTATAACGCCGAAGGTGAGAGCGTTAATAAATTTGATGCCGAAACCAACAAACAGTTCGACGAAGCTGTCACTGCATTAGAACAAGCAGACAATGTAAAAGGTCTGATTGTTACTTCAAGCAAAGGTGTATTTATCGCTGGTGCAGATATCACAGAATTTGTGTCACATTTCAACAAAGAAGAAGAAGAAATTAAAAACTGGATCGTTGAAATCAACGGTGTATTTAGTCGCTTTGAAGATCTACCATTCCCTAAAGTTGCCGCAATCAATGGCGCAGCACTAGGCGGTGGTTGTGAAATGACACTGGTTTGTGAATACCGTGTAATGAGCGAAAAAGCGCAAATCGGTCTACCAGAAACTCAGTTAGGTATTTTCCCAGGCTTCGGTGGTAGTGTTCGTACGCCACGTGTTATCGGTATCGATAATGCTCTAGAGTTAATTGCAACCGGTAAAGCACAAAAACCTGCCGAAGCTCTTAAATTAGGCTTGGTAGATGCTGTAGTGGCTGCAGACGATTTAGAAGCGGCCGCTATTGACCTAGTTAAAAAAGCAATCGCTGGTGATTTAGATTGGCAAGCGAAGCGTGAAGAGAAACTGCAACCTGTTAAGCTAAATAAGCTTGAGCAAACAATGGCGTTCAGTAGTGCCAAAGCCGCTATCTTTGCTAAAGCAAATCCTAAGCAGTACCCAGCACCTGCCATTGCTATCGAGACCATCGAAAATCACGTTAACCTACCTCGTGACGAAGCTCTTAAAGTAGAAGCAGCAGGTTTTACTAAAGCTGCTAAAACACCTCAAGCTGAAAGCTTAGTGGGTCTATTCTTAAACGATCAAACCGTTAAGAAATTGGCCAAAAAACACACTAAGAATGCTCATGAAATCAATGAAGCAGCAGTACTTGGCGCAGGCATCATGGGTGGTGGTATTGCCTATCAGGCAGCTTCAAAAGGCCTACCTATCATCATGAAAGACATTAAGTCTGAGCAGTTAGACTTGGGTATGGGCGAAGCAAGCAAACTACTAGGTAAGATGGTAGAGCGTAAAAAAATGACCCCTGCTCAAATGGGTGAAACGCTAAGCCGTATCCGTCCTACACTGAACTATGGTGACTTTGGTGAAACTGACATCGTTATCGAAGCGGTTGTTGAAAATCCAAAAGTTAAGCACGCGGTACTAAAAGAAGTAGAAGGTTTAGTTAAAGAAAACGCTATCCTAGCTTCTAACACGTCAACCATCTCTATTACACATTTGGCCACTGTGCTTGAGCGTCCTGAGAACTTCGTGGGTATGCACTTCTTCAACCCAGTACACCGTATGCCATTGGTAGAAGTTATCCGTGGTGAGAAATCATCAGAAGAAGCGATTGCGACCACCGTTGCTCTAGCTCAGCGTATGGGCAAAGTGCCTGTGGTAGTTAACGATTGCCCAGGCTTCTTAGTGAACCGCGTATTATTCCCATATTTTGGTGCGTTTGATCTTCTATTGAAAGAAGGCGCAGACTTTGTTCATGTTGACAAAGTAATGCAGAAATTCGGTTGGCCTATGGGTCCTGCCTACTTAATCGACGTGGTTGGTTTAGATACTGGCGTACACG
>Ga0208670_100371_pt1 | contig 12952 bp, 1 predicted proteins | sample 24BtaG_FD_184098 | JGI IMG/M metagenome (GOLD analysis project Ga0208670, IMG submission 184098) | Marine viral communities from Cariaco Basin, Caribbean Sea - 24B_WHOI_OMZ_CsCl (SPAdes) (version 2) | ecosystem: Environmental > Aquatic > Marine > Oceanic | place: Caribbean Sea: Cariaco Basin...
ATGGTCGTGAAAAGCTCGCTAAATAAAATTTATTAGATTAAAGGTTTCTTTAACTTGAAAAAATAAACCCAGTTATGCACTTAGCATTAACTGGGTTTTTATTTGGCTATTCATAATTTTTAAAAAAATTAGAGTGCTTTTATACAACTCAATAAAGTAACGATTGAGTCTATTAACGGGCATCAGGATGAACCAAGTTTTCCATTGCCTCTACTCTTTGAGGGGCTTCACGAGGGATAAACTTGTTTAATATTAGCCATAACAAGCCAATCAATGGTGATATCCAACAAACAAACGCATATGGGGCATAGGTAATCGTTGCAGCACCTAAAGTTGCGGCGACAAAGCTACCTCCCATATTCCAAGGAATTAATGGCGATAATAAGGTACCGCAGTCTTCGATTGAACGGGTTAATGTCGTACGCCTATAGCCCATCTGCTTATATTTGTCTTTTAACAATCGACCTGGCAGTACTAAGGTCGTATAAACATCACCAATAATGGTACCCACACTCAAGACAATGGCGTAGGTTGACCCTACCAAACCAAAGCGACCTTTTATCACCTTGTTTAGCTTTGCCATGATCGCTTTAAGTGTACCGTAGTGTTCGAGCGAACCGACAAAAGCCAACGCAAAAATAGTTAAAGTTACAACCCAAGTCATCGACATTACGCCGCCTTTGGTCAATAGCTGATCGACCATTTCGACACCGGTCTTACTGACATAGCCATCTTGTAGTACCACAAAGATATCGTGAACCCCTACCCCTTGCAAAAAGAAGGCAATCAACGATGAGACAAATACCCCAATCAATACGGTCGGTATCGCTGGAAACTGCATAATGGCCGCGGCAATTACCACCAATGCAGGTAACAAGGTTATCAAACTAATATTATAGTTGGCCGCCATAGTCTGCTGTAGTAACTCTACAGAGGACATATCAACCGAATCAGAGCTATAACCTAAACCAATCCAAATGTATAAGCCTAACGCTATTACAAAAGCAGGTACGGTCGTGGGTAGCATACCCTTAATATGCTCCCAGATATCTATACCTGACGCTGCTGGAGTAAGATTGGTAGTATCGGATAAAGGGGACATCTTATCTCCGAAGAAGGCCCCTGAAACAATGGCACCTCCAGTCAATTCAGGGGGGATACCCAGTCCTGTCCCTATCCCCATTAATGCCAAACCCACTGTACCTACCGTTCCCCATGAAGAACCTGTCGCGATAGATATCAGGGCACAAATTACGCAGACTGAGGCAAGAAAGGAGGAAGGGCTAAAGATTTCAAACCCATAATATAAAATAGTAGGCACGGTTCCGGCGATAATCCAAGAGCCTACGAGCATACCGACGCCCATCAAGATAATAATGGCAGGTAGACCAACTTTAATAACCCGTAAAAATCGAGACTCCATACCCTCCCAACTACGACCACGGGCTGCCATAAATACCGCGGTAATCAAAATACCACAGGCTAATGGAATGTGAGGGGTGAAATCTTTAAAGATGAAGAACTGTACCATCAAAATCATGGCAGTAAGTACGAGAGGAGCAATGTCTAGTAGAAAGCTTGATGAGGCTCTATAGCCTTTAACTTCGGGATCATACGGCTTTTTTTGAGTCATAAAATTATATTCTCTCCTTAGTCTCAATAATGCTGCTACTTAGCTATCGAGCATAGTTATTAGAAGTTTATATTGAAAATTAAAATTGGTTAACTGCTACTTAAAATAGTAAATACTTAAGATAATAAATAAAAACGATGAGGCAATTGTTTAATAAAACTAACATACAACCCTATTAAAATTTTCGATTGATTTCAAGTTATTGACCCAAAAAACTTATCTTTTAATACAAAACTTTGATTTTATTAGGCTAGATATTAAGTTTTTCATTCATTTTTATGGGTTTTTATATTGCACTCAATTAACTGTTAAGATTTTTTTGATAGTTATTTTTGACAATTTAAATTTTGATTTGAGTGAAAATTGGGGTTTGGATTTATTAAAATTTGAAAGGCGTTAATTATTAGGCATAAAAAAACGCCCTCATTGCGAGGGCGTTTTTTTATTTATAGAGTTAAATTTACTTTAAGAATTAGATGACAGTAAAGTTTACCATCAAATCTTTATCAATCAGTAATTGACCTTGATTGTCACCTAATGAATTATAAATATTATAGGTCTCACCTTGATAATTAATACTACCAGCCGCTGTGTGATTCCACTCGCTACCAGCCTTTTCCTTAATGGTTACCGTATCATCAGTACCACCCGTTATCATAAACTGATGACGAGACACTGTGCTAGCCAACGATGTAGACCCTGCTGTGGTGTTACTACTATTGAAAGTATTAACATGGCTATTCATGTCCATCACATCAGTTAAGGTTAAAGTCAATTTAGCATTTGGCGCATCATTTAAATTGATATGTTCAATATTAGCAATACGCGACATACCTACGGCAGTGGAAATAAACCCTGTACCCGAATTAGATATTTGAGTAAGGTCAATAACACTTACCGAGTCATCAAACTTCAAGGTATCAATGCCATTACCACCATCTACACGTGCTAGACGACCATCACCTAAATTGATTGGGGTACCGGTGCCGTTATCATTCGCAGTTTGCACTCCTTGAGTTAAGTAATACAAGTTATCCTTATTTAAGATAATAGTATCATTACCCGAACCTGCCTGAATAACGTCTGCACCACCATTACCAATAATTATGTCATTTCCTGCTGTACCAACAATAAAGTTACTTAAACTATTGCCAGTAGCTGTACCTGACTTAACCATTATCGTAGGTTCAGCCCCTAAGGTATCACCACCTAAATACAGCTTACCTGGTGTTGAATAAGAGTTAACGTATACATCTGCTAAGCCATCACCATTGATATCTACGAAGCCTGCAGCAGAAGCACCGTCGGCTTGAGTCTTAGGAACAGTAATACCTTGCGCACCTAACCGACTTAAATCAATGTTGGCAGCATTGGCTTTACCAAAGATGATATAGCTATCTTGAGACCTATAATCCCCCTGAGGAGCCAAACCTAAATCATTTTTATTGCTTGTATTATTCCCAAATGTACTTACTAAGAAGTCCGATAGACCATCACCATTAACGTCACCCAGTCCTACTACAGTACTGTCAACCGTTTGTTGATAGCCCATTTTATTAGAACTAATAACAACGCCTCCATTAGCACCAGTAATTGAGCTACCAGGCTTACCACCGTTTATTTGACCGATACTATTAGTTGTTCTACCATTATTATCAACAGCATTACCTAAAGTGATAGTAGCACCCGCTTTAGCTTGACCACCAAAGATAACATAAGCACTTCGGTTCATACCATCAACGACTAAAGCATCTGCATAACCATCACCATTGAAGTCACCTGCAGCACCTACCCCTGTTACCGAGTGATTAAATTTAATGCTATTGGCTTCACTCAAGCCGTTTTTACTACCAAAGTAAATACCAGAAGTAGTCACGACATCGCCATAACCATCTCCATTGAAATCACCTAGAGCGGTTGCATATTGTTGAGCGCCCCATGTAACTTGACCATTCACATCAGAAGGATTCTGGCCAAAATTTAAAGCCGCATTATTTGGTACATTAAGTTGTCCTAATAACCCAGTTTTACCATAATAGACATTAGAGGTAGTGGTTCCTAAGGCAATCATGTCCGCTATACCATCGCCATTAATATCGCCAGCAGAGCCCACTGTACCCGCATTAGGTGCTTGAATCCAAGCATTTCGACCGACATTGGTGGTTCCTAATGTAGAAGAACCAAGAATTAAGTCGCCTATGTTATCAGTTCTCCCAGTATGATATAAGATATCATTATAGCCATCTCCATTTACATCTCCAACACCAACCTGATGCCATACTGGATTGTCTGTTATATTCGAAAGGCTAGGTTGACTTACATTAGAACTCCCTAGTATCACATCACCAAATCCTCCATTATATGAAAGACCTACCAAGTCATCAAAACCGTCTCCATTGATATCACCAGCGACAGAAGTACCCCAAATCCGAGAGGCTAATCCAATCTCTTTTGGCGCCGCAGTAATGCCTTGAATAGTTAGCTCAAAAGCAGGTGGCAAGGTATAAGAGTTTGGCTCTCTTGATACTAGATCACTCTCATATGAAGCAAATACCTTGTGAGTACGGTTGGTTAAATACTCAGGAGTAAATGTCCATTTACCATCATTACCGATAGTAATACTGTTGGTTACAGTCGTTGAACCGGCCCCTGTTCCCTTAATCGATATCAGTGTGCCATCTGAGTCATACTGATACAGATATAACGTTTTACCTGGTATACCTGTGCCATTAAAGGTGGGGGTATTATCATCAGTAATAGTTTTTGTGTCAAAGGTTCCTGTTACAGGGCCATAGTCATCTTGATAATTAAGGGTAGTTAACCATCCTTTGACATTTCCAACCCCATTATTCCCTAGTTTGTCGACAAAAGTATTATTAGCAACTGTAACCAAAGGCGCTAACGTGCTATTACTTGTGTCTCTGGTAAATACAGCGGTCCACGTCATGTCATCAACTTTAGTAAGCGGACCAAGCGTACCGCCTTGAACCGTTACATCAGATCTATCAAATCCAATAACTGCTTCGCTAAACTTAAAGGTAACTGTATCAGTTTGTCCATTGGTTAAATTTACATTTTGCTTCTCACTAGTGATATTAAGTGTTGGAGCAACATTATCGATAGCATAGATATTACTTGTTGCTACTGTGCCCGCATTACCGGCAATATCTGTATAGCTAGTCGCAAGGTTTATTACGTTACTAGTGTTTTGGATATTGGCAGTCGGAGTTAAGATCGCAGTCCAAGTTATACCACCATCTGTACTTCGCAAATTGGTTAATGAACCATTAGCCACTGTAAAGTCTGTAATTTCAAGCCCAGTAACTGCTTCACTAAAGGTAATAGTTACTGCACTGGTCTTACCAATCGTTAAGCTGTTATCTGCCACGACAATCTTAGCCGTCGGAGCAATGTTATCGATAGCATAGTTGTTACTCGTAGCCGCTGTACCCGTATTACCGGCCATATCTGTATAGCTAGTTGCAAGGTTTATCACGTTACTAGTATTTTGAATACCAGTAGTTGGGGTTAAGGTCGCAGTCCAAGTTTTACCATCATTTGAACTTTGTAGATTACTTAACGTGCCATTAGCCACAGTAAAGTCTTCAATTCCAAGCCCAGTAACCGCTTCACTAAAGGTGATAGTCACTGCACTAGTTTCACCAATTGTTAAGCTGTTATCTGCCACGACAATCTTAGCGGTTGGTGCAACATTATCGATGGCATAGTTGTTACTCGTAGCCGCTGTACCCGTATTACCGGCAATATCCGTATAGCTAGTCGCAAGGTTTATCACGTTACTAGTATTTTGAATACCAGTAGTTGGGGTTAAGGTCGCAGTCCAAGTTTTACCGCCATTTGAACTTTGTAGATCTTTCAATGCGCCATTAGCCACATTAAAGTCTTCAATTCCAAGCCCAGTAACCGCTTCACTAAAGGTGATAGTCACTGCACTGGTTTCGCCAATCGTTAAGCTGTTATCTGCTACTACAATACTAGCCGTTGGAGCAACGTTATCGATGGCATAGTTGTTACTCGTAGCCGCTGTACCCGTATTACCGGCAATATCAGTATAGCTAGTAGCAAGGTTTATTACGTTACTAGTGTTTTGGATATTGGCATTCGGAGTTAAGGTTGCATTCCAAGTTATACCACCATTTGAACTTTGTAGATTACTTAATTTGCCATTGGCCACATTAAAGTCTTCAATTCCAAGCCCAGTGACTGCTTCACTAAAGGTGATAGTCACTGCACTGGTTTCACCAATCGTTAAGCTATTGTCAGCTACTACAATGCTAGCCGTTGGAGCAACATTATCGATAGCATAGATATTACTTGTCGCGGCTGTACCTGTATTACCGGCAATATCCGTATAGCTAGTTGCAAGGTTTATCACGTTACTAGTATTTTGAATATTGGCAGTTGGGGTTAATGTTGCATTCCAAGTTATACCACCATCTGTACTTTGCAGATTACTTAATTTGCCATTAGCCACAGTAAAGTCGGCAATTTCAAGTCCAGTAACCTTTTCACTAAAGGTGATAGTCACTTCACTGGTTTCGCCAATCGTTAAGCTGTTATCTGCCACGACAATCTCAGCGGTCGGCGCCACATTATCGATAGCATAGATATTACTTGTCGCTGCTGTACCTGTATTACCGGCAATATCCGTATAGCTAGTCGCAAGGTTTATCACATTACTAGTGTTTTGGATATTGGCAGTCGGAGTTAAAGTCGCATTCCAAGTTATACCACCATCTGTACTTTGCAGATTACTTAATTTGCCATTAGCCACAGTAAAGTCTGCAACTTCAAGCCCAGTAACCTTTTCACTAAAGGTGATAGTCACTGCACTAGTTTCACCAATCGTTAAGCTGTTATCTGCCACGACAATACTAGCCATTGGCGCAACATTATCGATGGCATAGTTGTTACTTGTCGCCGCTGTACCTGTATTACCGGCAATATCCGTATAGCTAGTTGCAAGGTTTATCACGTTACTAGTATTTTGGATATTGGCAGTCGGAGTTAACGTTGCAGTCCAAGTTTTGTAATCCGCACTTTGCAAATTGGTTAATGAACCATTAGCCACTGTAAAGTCTGCAATTTCAAGTCCAGTAACCTTTTCATTAAAGGTGATAGTCACTTCACTAGTTTCACCAATCGTTAAGCTATTGTCAGCTACGACAATCTTAGCGGTCGGCGCTACATTATCGATGGCATAGTTGTTACTCGTAGCCGCTGTACCTGTATTACCGGCAATATCTGTATAGCTAGTCGCAAGGTTTATCACGTTACTAGTATTTTGAATATTGGCAGTCGGAGTTAAGGTTGCAGTCCAAGTTATACCATCATCTGAACTTTGCAAATTGGTTAATGAACCATTAGCCACTGTAAAGTCTGCAATCTCAAGCCCAGTGACCTTTTCACTAAAGGTAATAGTCACTTCACTAGTTTCGCCAGCAATTAAGCTACTATCCGCTACAACGATCTTAGCGGTTGGTGCAACATTATCGATGGCATAGTTGTTACTCGTAGCCGCCGTACCCGTATTACCGGCAATATCCGTATAGCTAGTCGCAAGGTTTATCACGTTACTAGTATTTTGAATATCAGCAGTCGGAGTTAAGGTTGCAGTCCAAGTTTTACCGCCATTTGAACTTTGTAGATCTTTCAATGCGCCATTAGCCACATTAAAGTCTTCAATTCCAAGCCCAGTAACCGCTTCACTAAAGGTGATAGTCACTGCACTGGTTTCGCCAATCGTTAAGCTGTTATCTGCCACGACAATCTTAGCTGTCGGAGCAACATTATCGATGGCATAGCTGTTACTTGTTGCTGCTGTGCCGGTATTACCTGCCATATCTGTGTAGCTAGTCGCAAGATCTATCACATTGCTGCTATTCTGAACATCAGCAGTTGGGGTTAAAGTTGCAGTCCAAGTTTTACCGCCATTTGAACTTTGTAGATCATTCAATGCGCCATTAGCCACAGTAAAGTCAGCAATTTCAAGTCCAGTAACTGCTTCACTAAAAGTAATAGTTACTGTACTGGTTTCACCAGCAATTAAGCTACTATCCGCCACAACGATCTTAGCAGTTGGTGCAACGTTATCGATGGCATAGTTGTTACTCGTAGCCGCTGTACCCGTATTACCTGCAATATCTGTGTAGTTAGTAGAAAGAGTTATCAAGTTGCTACTATTTTGAATATCAGCAGTCGGGGTTAAAGTTGCGGTCCAGATTTTACCATTCTCTGAACTTTGTAGATTACTTAATGCGCCATTGGCCACATTAAAGTCTTCAATCTCAAGCCCAGTGATCGCTTCACTAAAAGTAATAGTCACTTCACTGGTTTCACCAATCGTTAAGCTGTTATCTGCCACCACAATGTTAGCGGTCGGCGCCACATTATCAATCGCATAGTTATTACTTGTCGCGGCTGTACCAGTGTTGCCCGCAACATCTGTATAGCTATTGGCTAGGGTTATTAGATTACTGCTGTCTTCAATATTGGCAGTTGGTGTTAAAGTTGCGCTCCAAGTTATACCATCATCTGAAGTCTGTAGATTACTTAATGCGCCATTGGCCACAGTAAAGTCTGTAAGCTCAAGCCCAGTAACCTTTTCACTAAAGGTGATGGTCACTTTACTGGTTTCACCAGCAATTAAGCTACTATCTGCCACAACGATCTTAGCGGTTGGTGCCACGTTATCGATAGCATAGTTGCTACTTGTCGCTGCTGTACCGGTGTTGCCTGCAACATCTGTATAGCTATTGGCTAGGGTTATTAGATTGCTGCTGTCTTCAATATTGGCAGTCGGTGTTAAAGTTGCAGTCCAAGTCATACCATCATCTGAACTTTGCAAATTGCTTAATCTGCCATTTTCCGCAGTCAAATCTGCAAGCACAAGTCCAGTAACGGCTTCACTAAAGGTGATAGTCACCACACTGGTTTCACCAGCAATTAAGCTGCTGTCTGCCACCGTGATATTAGCGGTTGGCGCCACGTTATCAACAGCATAATTATTACTCGTAGCCGCTGTACCGGTGTTACCGGCAATATCTGTATAGCTAGCCGCAAGGTTTATCACGTTGCTACTATCTTCAATATTGGCAGTCGGTGTTAAGGTTGCAGTCCAAGTTATACCACCATCTGTACTTTGCAGATCAGTTAGTGTGCCATTTTCTGCAGTAAAGTCTGTAAGTTGAAGCCCAATAACTGCTTCACTAAAGGTAATAGTCACTGTACTGGTTTCACCAGCAATTAAGCTACTATCCGCCACCACAATTTTAGCGGTTGGGGCTACATCATCACCTGTATGAATAATTTCAGTTGGTGTGGTTCCTGTCGCTTCACCTAAATTACCTGCTAGATCAACACCCTGAATATTTATTACAGCATCGACTGCTAAGGCTGTACCAAATACCGCCTTATAAATACCATTGCTATCAGGACCAGTCACAGTTGCAGTCTCACCATTTGGACCAGTAACGGTATAGCTTGCTTTTGTGTCGTCAGCCTTAAAGGTGACCGTAGTATTTTCCGCTATGTTATCTGCAGGATTACTTGTATCGATTTGCTGTACTTCAATATTGGTTATCTTAGGAGCAATCGTATCTACAATTGCTAAATCTGAAACCTTCTGAGGGGCAGCAATTGAATTGCCATTGGCATCTTTAGTAATACTTGCTTGGACCGTTAATTTCTGACCCTCCTCTGGAATCGCAATACCGTTAAAAGTAACTGATTTACTATCAACGTCGGCTTCAGTAATAGTGTGCGTCTCCACAATATTGCCAACAGTGAGAGTGACCTCTTCACCAATAGTAGCGTCTGCTAACTTCACAGTAACTGTTGTCGTACTATTTGTAGATAACTCATCACTATTAATATAGCCATCATTATCTGTATCTGCTTCAATTATGACAGAAGAGATATCGGTAGTAGCAGGCGAGCCCACATCATTACCTGCAGTCGCTTCACTAGAAGAACTAATATTACCCGCAATATCAGTCACTGTTGCATTAACTTTTGAACCATCTTTCACTGCATCTTGTGGCAGAGTTATAACCCCTGTCTCAGGATCAATCGATACACTGTCATCATTATTGTTATCTTTCCAAATACCCGTAATAGCATTTTTAGTGAAGGTCACAATTTGCTCAACGTTGCTTTCATCAGTATAAGTAATACTAATTTCATCGCCATTTTTTGCATCATTAGGCGTCACAGTCACACTACCGTCGTTAGAACTTGCCGATACAGTAGGCTCATTAGGTACAGTAGTATCTACAATCACTGAATTCGAAACTTTTATAGGGTTAGGAATTACGTCACCAGCTTTATCTTTAGTAATGCTTGCTTGGACTGTCAATTTCTGACCGTCACCTGGAATCGCAATACTTTCAAAAGTGACTGATTTACTATCAACGTCGGCTTCAGTAATAGTGTGCGTCAGCGGTTCCACACTATTACCAACAGTGAGAGTGACTTCTTCACCAATAGTAGCGTCTGCTAACTTCACAGTAACTGTTGTTAACGCATTATCATTAACCGTAGCTGCAGTTAACTCAGCACTATTAATATAGCCATCCTTACTTGTATCTGCGCCAATTATTATCGAAGTAATATCGGTAGTAGCAGGCGAGCCCAAATTCTGACCTGCCATCGCTTCGCCAGTAGCACTAACATTACCCGCAATATCAGTCACTGTTGCAGTAACTTTTGAACCATCTGCTACTGCAGCTTGCGGTATAGTCACGACCCCTGTATCTGAATCAATCGATACGCTATCAGTATTATCATCATCTTTCCAAATACCTGTTTTACCATCTTTGATAAAGATTACGGTCACAGTTTGTGGGTCACCCTTCTCATTCTCGTAGATAATACTTAGCTTATCGCCATTTTTTGGCTCGACAGGTGTAATGATTACTCTACCATCCGTAATATTAGTACCAGTAGTTTCACTTGATGATAAGATCGGAGCATTAGGTGAAGTCGTATGCACTATCACTGATTCCGAAACCTGCACAGGTTTAGCAATTAAATTGCTATTGGCATCTCTAGTAATGCTTGCTTGGACTGTCAATTTCTGACCGTCACCTGGAATCGCAATACCGTTAAAAGTGACTGATTTACTAGCAATATCATCTGCAGTAATCTGGTGCGTCTGAGTAGTATCACCAACGGTAAGCGTAACTTCTTCATCAATTGTGGCATCTGTTAACTTCACAGTAACTGCTGTTGACGCAATACCATCAACCGTAGCTGCAGTTAACTCAGCACTATTAATATAGCCATCACTACTTGTATCTGCACTACTTGTATCTGCTTCAATTATTATCGAAGCAATATCGGTAGTAGCAGGCGAGCCCACATCATTACCTGCAGTCGCTTCACTAGAAGAACTAATATTACCCGCAATATCAGTCACTGTTGCATTAACTTTTGAACCATCTTCCACCGCATCTTGTGGCAGAGTTATAACCCCTGTCTCAGGATCAATCGATACACTGTCATCATTATTGTTATCTTTCCAAATACCCGTAATAGCATTTTTAGTGAAGGTCACAATTTGCTCAACGTTGCTTTCATCAGTATAAGTAATACTAATTTCATCGCCATTTTTTGCATCGATAGGCGTTACCGTTAAACTACCATTATTAGAACTTAGCGTAATTTCCGGACCATTAGGCACAGTTTGATCTACTGTAATGTTACCAGTTGTCGTCATGCTGGTATTGCCTGCTCTATCTGTAGTAGTTACTGTAACACTACTATAGTCACCCTCAGGCAATACATATTTTCCATCTATTACTGGAGGATTAACTTGGCTACCATCAGCTTTTATAGCCACAACACTCACAATATCACCATCTTTGGCATCAATGTTAAGTGTGCCATCTTTGGTAATACCATCTGTCTCGCTAAACCCAGTATCTGTTACTAGCGTAATATTTGGTGCAGTAGGCGCTGTCGTGTCAACTGCAATCTGACCTACATTAGCTTTTGCGGTATTACCTACTGCATTAATGGTAGTCACAGTCACATCTTTGTAAACACCTTCTGGCAATACATAGTTGTCTTCACTGTTAGCTTTAATAATTAATGTAGAACCATCTGACTTAGTCGCTACTACGCTAACGATGCTATCACCTTTAGCATCTATCACTAGGGTACCATCATTAGTAATACCGTCTTTGTCGTCAGCACCAGTATCTTTTGCAAGTGTAATACTTGGAGTATTAGCGTTTGTGGTATCTACGGTATAACCTTTACTAGTTGTTATGTTGCCAATATTCCCTACAGAATCAGTAGCAGCAACACTTACCTTAATGGTTTTATTATTACTATCTCTTAGATCACTACCTTGGACATTAATACTGAATGAACCATCAACGGCAACTTCGCCTGTATATGTCTCACCATTAATTATGATGCTAACCACATCATTTTCTTTAAATTCACCTTCAACCCTACCTGTAATATCGACTGTACTAGCTGCTTCAGTAGAATTAATGACATTATCGTTAGTAATACTATCGAGCACGATAGTGGTGGTTTCGTCATTCGGAGCAATATCATCCCCTGTACCCACAACAGTAGTTGGTAATGAAGTGTTGCCCACCGCATCTTTTGCAGTGACAACAGCTTTTTGACCATCGGCTAATGCTGGAACGTCAACCTTATAGTTACCTTCACCATCAGCTGTGGTCGTCGCATCAGGAGTGCCATCACCATTGGTATCAATCTCAACTATTGCATTTGGTTCAGTTTTGCCACTGATAGTCGTAGTGTTAGGTACACCATCGCCATCAGTATCAGTGTTAGTAAATGTCGCTGTCGGTGCATTCGGTGCAATATCATCCCCTGTGCCTAAAACGGTAGTTGGCACTGAGGTGTTACCCGCTGTATCCGTCGCTGTCGCTTCAACCACCTGATCTTTTACAAGAGCGGGGGTTAAGGTGATGCTATAGTCACCATCAGTATTCGCTTTAACTGTACCTAACACATTTCCTGCAGGGTCAGTCAAAGTAACCGTTGAACCAGGCTCAGCTTTACCATTGATGACTGTATTGTTAGGTGCGCCATTACCATCAGTATCATTGTTAGTGAGTATCACTGTTGGTTTATTCGGAGCAATATCATCCCCTGTACCCACAACAGTAGTTGGTAATGAGGTGTTGCCCACCGCATCTTTTGCAGTGACAACAGCTTTTTGACCATCGGCTAATGCTGGAACGTCAACCTTATAGTTACCTTCACCATCAGCTGTGGTCGTCGCATCAGGAGTGCCATCACCATTGGTATCAA
>Ga0208670_100374_pt1 | contig 12827 bp, 32 predicted proteins | sample 24BtaG_FD_184098 | JGI IMG/M metagenome (GOLD analysis project Ga0208670, IMG submission 184098) | Marine viral communities from Cariaco Basin, Caribbean Sea - 24B_WHOI_OMZ_CsCl (SPAdes) (version 2) | ecosystem: Environmental > Aquatic > Marine > Oceanic | place: Caribbean Sea: Cariaco Basin...
AACGGTTTTGCCCTTTCTAACATATCCCTTCTAGTCTCAAAAATTATAGTACCTTTATTTAATCCTTCTTTAATAAATTTTATCTGTTCTAATTCTGGAGAATTCTCAAGATTTCTTTTTGTGCCATCTTTTAATCTTGATTTTAGATATCTCTTCAAATCTTTTTTAAAACAATCAAAACAATCAAAGTCTTCATCATGTTTTTCTAATTCTTTTTTGAGACTCAAAATCTGTTTTTGTTCCATTAATCAATATCATCCTCAAACTTATCTTGATAACTCTTACCTAACCCTTGCTTCTTTTCTAAAAATTTGAGAAATAAAAATTTACTTTTAACTCTTAATGCGTGTTTGCATTTTAAAATTCTATGTTCTTGCACTTTTTTTGCTTTTAGTTTTTGCATCGACAAATCAAATATGTCCTTATCAAATTTTTCCATCTGTTCTTTTTGTTCTTGAGTAGCATCTGGAAACAGCTCTGTCCAAGCCATATCCAGATAGTCGTTTAAACCTTCCATTTCCCCTGTAACATATTTTTTTTGACATACTAACCAAATATTATGAAGCCTTTGATTAATCAGCGTCGCTGAATGCCATTTACTGACACCAACATCATCATCAGAACCAAAATTATTATAACCACCATAAGAACCATAATTTTTTTTCCAAACCATTTTAACTCATCTCCATTATATACATTAAATAGATTATTTAAAGTTATTGTTTTTAATAAATATCTTTAAATACTAAAAATTCTTCTTATGACTGTGCCAACAGCATTCCAAACACCAACTGGAAACGGAGTTGGTACACATTTTAAAAATGGGTAGTCCAAATAGTAATTCAAAAAAAAGTATGCCCCGACCATTTAGATGTTCGGTTTGTGGTAAAAGTTATGCTGTTGATTGGGCTAAGTCTAATCACAAAAAACATTGTTATGAGGAAGTTGATGAGGATGACATATGAATTTAGTTTCATATGTTTTCTAGTATAGAAAGGTTTATATAGTAGTGGTGGTTATATTTATTAAGATGAAACTCGATGAAGTAAACAAAATAAAAAATATAACTGAAGAAAATGAGGTTAATGAATATCTTGCTAAGGGATATAGAATTCTGAAGATACTTTCTACAAAGTCTAGTTCTGAATTTAGTGATGAGATTAAGCCGACTTTTATTCTTGGTTTGAAGAGGGAAGATGGTGAATGAAAATAATGACGGAGGATTTACATTAGCTGATGCACTAAAAGAATTTCCTGAATTAGCAAATGATCCTAAATATAATGAATAGTAAATTTGAACCCAAAAAACGAGAGAAAAAGATTAGATTAAATGTAACTATAGATGAATCTCTTATGGGGATGCTGGAGAATATAATGGAAGGATATAATGTTAACTTATCCACCGCAACCAACGATGTACTAGAATATTTTAAAGATGAAATTTGGGAGAAAAATCTCGTTGAAAATGAAAACTAAAATTAAAGATATTATAATAAGAATGGATTTATATCCAAGACTAGAAGTAGATAATTCAAAAGTGCAAGAATATTCTGAAAACATAGATAATCTTCCACAGATAATTATTAATCAAGATAATATTTTGATAGATGGTTTACATAGGTTAAAGGCACACAAACAAGCAAAAGAAACAGAGATTGAATGTGATGTGGAACAAACAGAAAGTGAGAACGAGATTTATCTTAGAGCTATTGAAACTAATTCAAAACATGGATTACAATTATCTATGAAAGATAAACAGAGTGTTGCAGTTAAGTTATATGATTTGAAGAATAGAGAAAGATTGATTAAATCATTATCCATTGCACCAAGAACATTTGATGGGTGGGTTAGTAATAAGGCAAAGCAGTTGAAAGAACAGAAAGAAGAAGAAGCTATTTTAACATATCTTCATGCTGAATTAACCCAAAAAGATGTTGCTGAAAGAATTGGTGTTTCTGAGGCTGAAATGAGTAGAATCTTACAAAACTGCAAATGTGCAGAAATGGAAGATTTCGAGCCTTTTTTATACAATTTATGGAATACTTCCAAAGATAATTTAATAACTCATTTTGGTAATATTCCACAAGCATTCGTAGAAAACCTACTCTATTACTACACAGAACCATTTGATGTTGTGTATGATCCATTTGCAGGTGGAGGAATTACTATTGATTCATGTAAAAAGTGGCTTAGAAGATACTATGTGAGTGATAGAGTGCCTATTCCAGCTAGAGAAGAAGAAATAAAACAATGGGATATTAAAGAAGGATTACCACCAGAACTACCAAATAATATTAAGTTAGTTTTTTTAGACCCTCCCTACTGGAAACAAGCAGAGAATAAATATAGTGAAGATAAAGAAGATTTAGCTAATATGAATTTGGATAAGTTTTATGATACTATTGTGACGTTTGTGAAGAATGTGAAGAAAAAGTTGTGCAAGGATGGTAAGATTGCATTAATAATTGGTGCTAGTCAATGGTGTAATGAAAACCATGAAAGAATAGACCATGCAGTAGATTTGATTGAAAAATTTAAGAAAATTGGATTTGAAGTTGAACAGAGAATAATCTGTCCATACTCAACTGAACAATACAATGGAAACCAAGTAAATATATCAAAAGAAAATAAAATAATGATGAATCTTTATAGAGATTTAATTGTTTTTAAATTAAAATGACAAACCAACTAACCTGCCCAAAGTGCAAACATAAATGGGAAACTAAATCTAAATTAATTACTGTCACTTGCCCAAGCTGTCAAGTGAAAATGAAGAATAAGATTTCACCACCCCAAAGTAACGAAGCACTACCTTAGAATTACACGAAATATTTAAAAAAGAAATTTCCTTAAATTAAAATAAGAGGTTTTTTAAAATGGAAAAACAGATACAGAAACGGCGACACGATTGGATACAGTTTATAAACGAGAAAGGATTAGCTCAAGAATCATTTGTATTTCTAGAACATTTTGATGCAAGTTTTGTTAAGTTTAAATTGCATGAAGGTGATGATACATTAATTATTTTACCGACGGCTAGAGTTTTGAAATTGAAGGATCGGCGAATAAAAGAGGAGATTATTAAAAAATGAAACCAACCTTCAACACCGACTTTGAGTATGATGAGTGGTTTGAAGATGCAGATAATAAAAGAGTACATGAAGATTTCTTTGGTGAAAAAGTAAAGGGAGGTGATGAAGATGAAAAGTGAAGAGAGAATAAAAAAGATAGAAGAAAGAAATAGACTTAATAAAGAGATTTGTGAACTTGAATTCAAGGAGAAAGGATTTGAAGAGAAGTTTAAAGATGTTAAATATCAATTATTTAGGAAAACCCAACTAGGTAAAAATAATATAAATTATAAATTAACTATTGGAATTCCTAAAAAACAATTCTGGTATTTAATTCAGAATGATTATCTTATAATCATAAGTATTCAAAATCCATTAAAAGTTGATGAACATATTTATTATGTCTATAATCATAACAAAGATTTTCATTTTAAAAATGGATATACTCACGAGGATGAGTATGTTAATTTTATGTTGGTTAACAAAGAGAATGGAAAGGATATTAGAATAAGACAGAATGGAATCAAAGTAGAACTTCATATAACTAAATCTAATGTTATTCTCTGCGGACATCAGAGATGGAATATAGCAAAAGAGATTGGATTAAAAGAAGTTCCTGTTAAGGTTGTTAAGATTGATGAAAAAGATGAAAGAAAAGTTAAAGAGTATGTTATTAAGGATAATTTACTAAGGAGACATTTATTACCTGAACAAAAATATATTCTTATTGCAACATTGAGTGAGGTTTATGAAGTTGGTAGGGGTGGAGACAGGGTAAGCAAAGATGCCAAAGTGGCATCTTTGGTCAATGAACCTCAAGACGATGTCCTAACTAAAACTGCCAAAGATACTGGTGTAGGGGAGAGAACAGTTGCAAGGGCTAGACAATATAAAGAATTAATTAAAAAATCTCCAGAACTTAAAACCAAGAAAGTAACAGAAGTTCTCAACAAATATGAGATAAAACAAGACAAAGTTGTTAGAAAAAATACAAGGATTGAAATTGACATGAATAAATTAAATCCTTATGATACAAATATGTTTCATTTTTCAAATACTTATGAACTACCAAAATCAAAAAAGATAACTGATAGGACATTGTGTATTGATGTTACTCATGGTGAGGATGATATAAGAGTATATAATGATTATTATCCAACAGTTCTCCATGTATGTTGTTTTGTTGATAAACATGGAAGGGAATTAAGTTTAAGAAAATACGCAGAGATACAAGACTTTCCAAAAGATTATAAATTTGTCGGAACAAGTCAGGAAATTAAAAGACAGATTGGAGAAGCAGTATCTCCCAGGATGGGAGAATACATCTTAAAGAAGTATATTAAAGGAAAAAAGTATATTGAATTATTTAGTGGTTGTGGTGGTTTTTCAGTTGCAGGTCATAAATTAAAGAAAGAATGTTTATGGTGTAATGATTTTAATAAATATTCTGGACATTCTTTTAAATTAAATTTTCCAGATACTGAAGTGTTTATCGGGGACATAATTGATATTGACGAAAAGAAAATTCATAAAGAGATTGGAGATATCGATTTTATAATGGGGGGACCACCTTGTCAAGGTTTTAGTTCTGCGGGAAAGAGATTAGGTTTTAAAGAAGACAGTAGGAATTCTCTTTATTTAGATTTTCTAAGGTTTGTCCAGGAATTCAAACCAAAACAATTCATTATGGAAAATGTGAAAGAAATTGAAAATTATAAGGAAGAAATAATAAAAGATTTTGAAGAGATTGGATATTCAATTATTGTTGAAAAGGTTAATGGATTAGATATTGGAATGAAACAGAAAAGGGTTAGGGTGTTTTTTATTGGAGAAATAAAGGAGGTACAAAATGCCAGAGGTGAAAGCAATACAAGTAGAACAAGTTGAATCAGGATTAACTCCAGAAGTCTTGACTTTACTGGCAGTTAAAAAAAGAGGACAAGCCACAGAACTATTAGTTGAAAGAATAGAAAGACAACACAAAATTTACACAACGAGAAATGATAATAAAACAGAGATGTGGATTTATAATAATGGAGTTTATGTTCCACATGGAAAAAGTTTTGTCAAAGAGTATTGTAGGAGAATATTAGGTCAAGCATTTAATACTCATATCTGTAATGAAGTAATTAATAAGATTGAGGCAGATACTTTTATTGATAGTGATGAATTTTTTAAGATTGAATATAAGGATGAAATTCCAGTTGAGAATGGAATATTAAATATTAAAACTAGGGACTTAAATCCATTTAATCCTAAAAAGATATTTTTTAATAAGCTTCCAATTAGATATGATCCTGATGCAGATTGTCCGAATATTCATAAACACTTAAGAGATGTACTAAAATCAGAAGATGATGTTGAAGTAATCTATGAAATAATTGGTTTTTGTTTGTACAAAGATTATTTTCTGGAAAAAATGATGATGTTTGTAGGAGATGGTAGGAATGGGAAGGGAAAGACTATTGATTTAATAAGAAGATTTCTAGGAGTTGAAAATTGTGCAAGTGTTCCGTTAAGTTCTTTGAACGAAGATAGTTTTTGTGTTGGAGAACTATTTGGAAAGATGGTCAACTTAGCTGGTGACCTTTCTAATACCTCTCTTAAACAAACAGGTATGTTGAAACAAACTACTGGGAGGGATCTTATTGGTGCAAAAAGAAAATTCCTTACAGACTTGAAATTCATAAATCATGCTAAACATGTCTTTGCCTGTAATCAACTCCCAAAAGTATATGACATGTCTGAAGGTTTTTGGGATAGATGGGTATTATTTGAATTTCCTTATAAGTTTGTACCTCAATCAGAATATGACCAATTAACAGAAGAAGATAAAAAAGGTAAGAAAATACTAGACCCTCAACATATTGATAGAATATCAACGCAGCAAGAATTAAATGGGTTGTTGAATAGAGCATTGGATGGTTTGGATAGAATATTAATAAATAAAGAATTCTCATATTCAAGAGGGAGTGATGAAATAAAGAAATTCTGGATTAGAAAGAGTGATAGTTTTATTGCTTTTTGTATGGATAATCTTGAAGAAGCTAATGATGGAACAATAACTAAAGCTGAATTAAGAAAAGCATATCATAATTATTGTACCCAACATAGGGTTAAAGGATGTAGTGATAAAGCCATGGCAATAACTCTCCAGGAAATCTTTGGAGTTGTTGAAAATAGGGTTACAAGAGACCAAATACTAACCTACCAATGGGATGGAATTAAATTTCAGGAGGGTTCAAAATACAATTTTACACGGGGAAAATTGTGACTTGTTAGGGTTGTCCCCCTATCTGACCCTTAGGCGAAACTAAAAGTTTCCTATAGGGTGGAAATAAGGGTACAACCTCCACAAGATCAATTAACACTACAAAAAATAAAATGCTATGCAAACACTGCAACAAACCAATGGAATGTGTAGGAACAGAAAGAACTGGATACAGAAACAAAAATCATGTAAACGGTTCAACCACTACTACAGACCTAATCGGTTACTTCACCTGCTCCTGTCCAGCATTTAGAAAGAACGGTGAAAAAATAGATAAGTTCACTAATGAAAATGATTAATATTATAATAGATACAATAAGGTTAGCAATCTTTACCACAATTGGGGTTATTTTTGGTTTTACTATTGGATTAACTTTAGGAATTGTAGGTTTAGGTGAATTTATATCCAAAGTACCAACTTGGATACATATTACTGTTTTGTTAGCTTTAGGTATAGGACTATTTTCACTAATAATCATGTTCAAAAATAATCAAATAGAAGGTATAAAAAATGAAAATTCAGCAAGGTAAAATAGCAGACGGAGTTTCAAACTCGCTTTTAGTTCGCCACTCCGTTATTTCATGTGGTTTCCAGAGTAGTTCTGCTGTAGCTCTGGTTAGGTGTAGACTACCTAATTCATGCAATCATTACTTTGTTGAACGGGCAGGTGAAATGTTTTCTAACCTATGCGAATATCTTAGAACAACACCTTTTTTACTTTCACCTGCCCTCTCAAGTTCACTACTAAACAATGAAGATATAAAACCGAAAAGTATTTAAACCATTATTTCATTATATAATTATAAAATGGAAAAAAATAAAACAACAACCATAACAATTTCAATGGATCTTTGGAGATACCTTGTATCAAATAGGTTAGATACTAGAGAGACCTTAGAAGATGTAATATGGAAATTTATCCGAGATGATACTCAAAAGGTGAATAAATTAAATTCACAGGAGGAAAAACAATGAAACAAAAAACAAAACAAAAACCAACAAACGAACAAGCATGGAAAGCAGTAACAATAATGTTAGGTTTATTCATTCTATTGGAATTAGTATTTATTTTTGTACAACCAAAAATTGAAAGCAATGTTAAGGTTGGTTCAATGGAAATACCCCAAGGTCAATTAAATCTTTTACTTTCACAAGTAGATGTAAACCAACCAGCAACAATCTGTGATATAGAAACAGATACCTGTTTGGTAGTTATGATAAAAGAAAATAAACCAAGGAGCTAGAATGAAACCAATAACACTTAAATTCAAGCAAGTAAACAAAATATTCCCAGCAGGTTACACCAAACTTAAAATGCCGTTTGGAACCCACAGACTAATGGAAGAAAAAGGTAAGCACATGGAATTAAAAGAAATACAATCCATATTAGAATTCGAAAGAAAATGGAACAAACAACTAAACAACAACACAGCATGTTTTGAATACTATGCAAAACGTGGAAAACAATCAATTAAATTAATACCGTTTGAAGAATGAAACACCTAACAGACTACACACCAGAACAGATAAAAGAAACAGTTGATACTGAATGTAAACGTACCAGCTTAAAACGTTTAATCGGTGAAATGGCAACTGCAGAACTAGATCTACTATATGCCCAACTCATAGGTAACAGAAAACCAACAGCAGAAGAATTAATAAATGAAATAAAGGAGAGAGAAGATGGGATTACTAGATAAAAAAAAGAAGTATTCCGCAGTAAACTTAACTTCAACAGAGAGTAGATTACTGTTTAATAAATACCTGGAATTAGGCATGAGTGAAGCAGAGGCGAACAAAACCCTTCAAAAACGAAAAAAGTACCTTAGAACGGTTGTAAACGCCTTAAAACAGCAAAATAAAACAGATAAGGAAATAAATTTAGCATTCACAGAAGAGTACGAGAAAATGTTAATGGAAGCCGAAAATGGAAGGTTTGATTCAACTTAATTAAATATCACAGGAGGTAAAACAAAATGACAACAATCAAAGAAGCTGCAAAAGTATACGAACCAAAACGAATGAAGAACATAGCTGACTTAGAAACTGTAAAAGTAGATGTCCAGTTTGTGGAAAACGAAACAAGAAAGGATCAAGACGGTCAAGAATACACTGTATCCTACTTTATTCAGGACGGGGAAGAATATAGAGTTCCAGCATCTGTATTGGAACAACTAAAGGCAATACTTAGTTCAAAACCAGAATTACAAACATTTAGGGTTAATAAGACTGGAGAAGGTAAGGGAACAAAGTATCAAGTTATACCTTTGGATTAATCACACACATTGGAAATAATTTATTTTTATTTTTTATTTCCAATTCATAGTCCACATATGCATGGACGGTGAATTCTGAGACCAACTTGAAATTCGCCTCTTTTTGCCTTTTTGGATAACCTCCACATTTTCGTGGTAAGGTTTATGGTAAAACCCATAGTAAAATCCAAAAGGGTTTTATAATCAAAAAAATGGAAACAAAAAACACAGAACAATGGGCAAGAATATGTACATACCAACACTGTAAAAACATAGCAATGTTTTACTCTAGTTACTGCCCAGTTCATAAAAAGTTAATAGATAATAAGAAAAATGAAAATAACACACCAAATAAGGATGTTTAATCAAATAAAGTTGGTTAAATTGTATATTAAGTTCAATTTTTGAGGATTTAAAATGAATAGATACAAACAATTTGTAGAAGAGACAGGGCAGGTATTAAGATTTGTTAGTTGGAATCGTCATAGAAAGAAATCCTCAAAAACTTCGCCTAACGGCGACTTTTCTAAAGAAAAGGAACATAATATGCGTGATGAGGAAAATTTGAACAATTTTCCCAAATCGCCTTCGGCGACTTCTCATCACGCTAATATTTAGAGGTTACACCCAAATTTGAAAAATGGCTAAAACAATATGGAGTGATGGCAAAGACCATTGTAGAGAGTGTGGAAGATTAATAGGAGCAGACGAAGTTTTATTTATGGATGGTCTTTGCGAGGAGTGTGAAGATGAATTAAATAATGAGGAACAAGAAGATGATTAAGTTAGTACGCCATTTTTCAAACTTCTCTGAATATGCGTTAAAGAGTTCACTCTTTGTTCGCTACGCTCACAATATCGTTCACCCAAATTCGCTTTCAGCGAACTTTCCTAAACTAAATATTATATCAAATTTGAAAAAATGCCCACCCCAACGCTATGCAGAGGTGAGTGGAAGTTATGGAGAGTAAGATGGAAGATAAGAAATTCAACCTAAGAGAGAGAAGAGTAGATATTAGAGAAATAGTGGATAGTGATAGCTTTGGATTCTTTGAAAAAGATATTAAAGAGTTCATCAAAAGAAGAGAAGATGTAATCCAAGCATTTTTGAAGAAGGAGATTAATTGTGCTAAGATGTGGATAGAGTTAAATAAACTTGTAGAGGGAGAATGAAAAATCTAAAGTATAATGCGGAAAGAAATGATTGCGTAAATACTCCAGAATATTTAGCTAAGGCAATAGTAAATCACTTTAAACCAAGGGGTAAGATTTTAGAACCCTGCAAAGGAACAGGGAACTTCCTTAAATTTTTACCTAAAGATACTTTGTGGTGTGAAATAAATGAGGGGAGAGATTTTTTAGAGTTTGATGAAAAAGTTGACTGGATTATAACAAATCCTCCGTGGTCTATTGCAAGACAATTCTTTAAAAAATCTATGGAAGTTTCAGACAATGTAGTTTTTTTAATTAGAATAGTCCATATATGGACTTCTTGCAGATTGAGAGAAATGGAAGAAAGAGGGTTTGGAATAAAAGAAATCGCTATTTGTGATGAACCAAAAGAGTTCCCTCATGTAGGATTTGCATTGGGATGTATTCATTTAAAGAGGGGTTATGAAGGAGATATAAAGTTTGGGAGGTTAAATGATGGAAAATAATTGTGAAATTTGCGGTGGAAATCAGGAATTAGGACATGGAGATTTCTGCTCAGAAAAACAAGAGGAGGCAGATGAAGAAAATGAAGCTTGAAAAATATGTTGGAATATGGTTAATCTGCTCAGCAGTTTTTCAGTTTATATTAGCTTTGTCTGAACTTAATACTTTATTTTATGGAGTAATGTCAGCAATAAATATGATTTTGGGCATAGCATTACTTAGGAGTGGAAAAGATGAAATACAAGAATGAAGGAAAACAAATCTGCGATGAAGAATATTACAATAAGCAGAGAGAAGAAATTGAAAGAGAAAACGAGCAGTGGGCACAAGGAGGCATTTAAGATGAAACTAACATTGTATTTAAGAGAAGATGCAACTAAAGAAGAGCTTGAAGAACTAAAAACAATCATTGAAGATAGAACAGATATTGTTTCATCAATGGAAGAAAGTGTTACAACCTCTAAAGAATTGGCTAAAAAGATTGAAGAATACAAAACAGTGGAGGATAGACAAAATGAATAAACCCCCCTCATTTTTTCAAACTTCAAAATCAAAAAATGTCAAACAAAAATGAAAATGAGTATTTAGTATGTGAATATTGTGGTTCAAAGATGGTTCCTATAGATGGAAATTACTTTGATTTGGAATGTCCATATCCAGAATGTCCAAATAAGGAGGTTAAAGATGGAAAATGAAAAGATAAGGAAAATAATCAGGAACCTTCAAGAACAGGATGCTAAAGATTATCATGATGGAATGATCAATGGATTAAGTGAAGATAGTGTCAGAGCATTTTTGTCTATGTTAGATGAGGATTCAAAAACTAATGCCAAAACAATCTCAAAAGAATTTCCTGTTATAGATAGTAAGACAGGGCATCAAATAGGTGTTACAAAAGAATTTCAAATAAAGGAGGAAGGGAAATGAAACAAATTGAAGTGGGAGATTATGAATGGAATAATGAAAAGTTAAAACTTAAGATGGAAATCAATGAACGAAGGATAAGAGATTGGTTTCATAAAAATTTAGACCCTGATGTAAGAATGAGACATAATACAAATCTAAAGAAACTAGAAGAAATGGAGAAAAGAGAAAGTGAAGAATGGAAAAAGAAGTTTGTATCTAGTAAACAGGAGGAAGGAAAATGATTGAAATATTTGAAACAAATTTAACAATAGGAGATTGGTTACTTATCCTTATTTGTTTTGCCTTAATTTGGTGCAAAATTGAAAGTTTAAGTAAACAAAATCAGGTAAATCCGAAGGAGGAAGGAAGATGAAAGTAAGAGGAGAATTATATCCTGGTCAATATGAAAGGGTATTAAAATTAGCAGGAGATAAGTTAATATGACATTTAATTTAAGTGAGAAGACATTTCAACCTTATGAAGATAGTATAATTGAAGTTATACAAACTAAAGATGTTAAAGAATTTATTAAGTTATTGAAAGAAGAACTATATTCTGGTCAGTATGAAAGGATATTAAAATTAGCAGGAGATAAGTTAACATGAAAATCGAAAAAATACTAAACAAAATAATGGGAGCAAGAATGGGAGGAGACAATCCTGTTCTACAAAGGTTAGAAGAAGTTGGTTTTGTTGATCATAATGAAACTGAACCTATGACAGATTATAGAATTCTACAACGTAGGAATGTTACTGTTGTTTATGATTATAGAACTGATAAAATTATTGATTGGTATAAAAGTAAAAACAATATTGAGGTGGAAGAATGAAAACAATATCCCAATTATTTTTAATGCAAAAAATATCAAGTATGTTAATTAACATAGCTTCCAATAATGGAAATAAATGTTATAGTACAAAAGTAAATAAAGAAATAGACTGTACCTATTCACATGGTGTTAAATTATTAAACACTTTAGAGGAATTGGGTTTAGTTGAAACTGAAAGAAATGGAAGAATTAGAAACATTAAACTAACAGAGAAAGGTAAGGAATTTGCGAAACATTTAGTTGAAATAAAGAATATGTCTGTTGAGACAGAGGTTAGGAATTTGTGATTACAAAAGTCTGATAATTAACAAACAACCGAAACATTTAAATATGAGTAGTGAGTAGTGATAATATGATAAAAAATATAACAATTGGTTTATTGATTTTAGGGATATTGATTTTAGGTGGCTACTATTATTTTAATCCTAATGTTATCGTCGAGGAATGTGAACCAATAGAATATATTGAACCCAATTGGGTTAGTTCTTTATTTGATACCTGGGCAGAGAATGCAGAAAATTCCAAAGAAGTTTTATTTCGTTATTGGGTTTACAATTATGGTGACGAAGAAGTTAAAAATCTAAAAATAAGGTGTAAGGTTTGGGATAGGAATGGGAATTTAATTTTATCTGAAGTTGATAATTTTGGAAACCTTGCATCACAATCGGTATACTATGATGAATATATTACAGACGGTTTAACAACTAATTCAACCCCGACCACATTAATTCCTGAATATGAATACGAAGAACAAACAGGAATCTGCTATGTTGAAAGTTGTGATAATTGTGAAATTCTTTGGAAAAAAATACCAGAAATAAGAGAGGAATATGAAGAG
>Ga0208670_100377_pt1 | contig 12688 bp, 33 predicted proteins | sample 24BtaG_FD_184098 | JGI IMG/M metagenome (GOLD analysis project Ga0208670, IMG submission 184098) | Marine viral communities from Cariaco Basin, Caribbean Sea - 24B_WHOI_OMZ_CsCl (SPAdes) (version 2) | ecosystem: Environmental > Aquatic > Marine > Oceanic | place: Caribbean Sea: Cariaco Basin...
TCTCATTACAAACAGAACAAACCTCTCCCATCTCTTCAGTGGAAGGGATGGGTTTTGTTTTATGTTCTCCTTTTTCTATACATTTAACACAAATATATTTTTTATCACTCATCCTCATCCTCTTTTTTTAAATACTTTTTCAAGTCATTATCTTTTCTTCTAACAACTTTACTCATAAAATCTCCTTTCCTTAATTGTCTGCATTCAGTTCCCATCTTTTATTTCATCACCAAAGACTTCCCATCCTTTCCTTCCCTTTCTTGCAAAGTAATCTATTTTTCTTCCATAACAAATTTTATCAACCATTTGATAAAATGTTTCTGGTTTTGCAGAATGTTCTTTTCTCTTTTCATTAATCAAAGTAGTATAAGTTTTATTATCCCAAATAGGACTTCCCTTAACAGCAAGGATACAATGTTCAGTTACATTCCTTAACCAATATCCAACTCCCATATTTACCTTATTCCAAGTAAGAATTGTTTTAGGTGCAAACCCCCATTCTTCTAAACATTCATAAGCATCTTTCATAAAACCATTTGTAGTCCATAACCACATAATACAATCATCTTTAAATGGGATTTTAATTTTCTTTATTTCTTCAACATCCATTTCTGGATAAGGGTTGCTTACTCTTCCCATCGGAGATTTAGGATCATATTTAGTTCCATATTTCCAAGGGGGATCAATAACAATTACATCAAATTTTCCAGAAGGCATTTTAATATTATCCTTTTCTAATTCATCTTTTTGCTCTTCTATTTTTTCTTCCCTTATAATTTGTTTAGCTAACCTTACAGCTCCTGATAATGTAATTTCCTCATTTGTTTCTTTTGTTTCTTTTATATAATTCTCAAATTGGTCTTCATCCAACTTAGCTATCCTTTGTGCCTTTGAACTTTCATCTCTTGTTATAATTGGTTTTCCTTCATCATCTTTTGGCAATGTCGATACCGTCGACTTTGCCACATATTGATTCCCATGGTCTCCTCCATGTTGAACATTCTCATCCAACCATTCCCCTTTCTTCCTCTCAACTCTTAATCTGTATTCTGCAATTCTATTCTGAACTTCTAAACTCTGTTTGCTCTGCTTAGCCATAATTCTAATAGCTTCTAACTTATCTGATAAGGAACTAAGCTCTTGAATAACTTTAGCTTCAGCGATAGCCCTATCCATATCATTCCATTTAATTAGATCCATCTTTATAATCTCCTAATTTTGTTTGTATTACTCTTCTCAATTCTGGTTCTATTTTTTCAAAAGGAACCATATAATAAGAACACCATTTCTTTACTCTTCCTATATTTTTTTCATCAGCCCAATCAAAACCTTCTTTAGCCATTTTAATTGAATTTATAATTGCTTCCTCTAAAAAGAATCTATTATGCCTTTGAATTTTTTCTCCATTAATCTTCAATTCATTAATGGCTAATTGATTTACTAATAAAGATGTTTTAAAAATACTAAACCATTCTTCTCTACTAGTTGTTAAAGTTATTATCCTATCCTCTTTTCCTTTTTTACCTTTAATCCAATTTATTTGCATTATCTTCCTCCATAAACTTCATTAAACTCTTTCTAACCTCTTTAGGTTTCATACTTAGAATTGAACTCCACATACTAACACCTCCTTTTGTTTTATTCTGTTTGCCTTTTCATCATAATCTTAACAAGATCTTCATCTTTGTAACCCCCAAAATCTACAACATTTTTAGGAATAGTTATTTCCATAACACCATCTTGTCTTTGCCTTAACTTTGCAATAAAAGTTTCAGTTTCTATTTCCATTCTATTTCCTCCATTAAAATAACTTATGTTTTTCTTATACTTTTATTCTTTATAAACATTTCTATACTAACACTCCAATAATTATGCGAACTCTAAAAAGTAACATTTATATATATTAAAATCATAAAAGAATTATGGAAGATTTAATGAACTTAAGTCCTGATTCTTTGAAACAAGCCCAATGGCATGGAGGTTTACCATCTTCATTAAGACTACACGCTTGGTTTCAACAGGCAAATGTAAATGATTATAATGGAGATAATCTTTCTAGGAAGAACGCTTTAATGATTTGTTATAGAGAGATAAGATCTAAGTGTGGAAAGGCAGAAAGAGAAAAATTACAAAAAGCAATAAATAAAATTAATAAAGAAATACAAGATATCCATGGTTTAAAAGGAAACAAATTTATTTCCTCTCAACTACCATCTCACTTAGATGATTTTGAGAATTTAATTAGAGATTATGCAGACAAACATGGTTTGACAAATCCAGATAAACAAACTATTTATGATATAGATGAATAAGAATGGGAAGAGTTAGATTAACAGATTCTATGCCTTGGAATGAAGTTGTGGAACACATTACAAATAGATTAATGGCTTACAATCCTAAACTTCCAAGAAAAGATTTTATAAAATGGTATGGTGAAAAACAAGATGTGGGTTTCCCTTTTGATCCTCACATGGTTTATCAATGTTATAAAGCACATAGAAGGGCTAAGAAAGATTATGATAACTTTTGGGCTTTTTGTGGGCAGGAAGGTTCTGGAAAATCTACTATTGCAAGAAATGCAGCATATATGATAGATCCAAACTTCTCCGAAGACAAAATTGTTTTTACTTTAGACGAGTATATGAATTTATTAAGAGGTATGCTTGAAAGAGGAGAGAAAGGAGGAGCAATAGTCATTGATGAAGGGGGACAGCTTATGTTTTCAAGAGATGCAATGTCTGCAACTAACAAAATACTTGTTAGAACTGCAATGATGCAAAGAAAGCTTAACTTAACTGTTATAATATGTATTCCTAACTTCTTTTTATTAGATTCATACCCAAGAGATTCAAGAGTAAACCTTCTAATCCAAATAAGTAAGAGAGGAGAGTATAAAGGAATACTAAAAGAAGGAATAACTAAGGTTTCAAGAGATGGAGTTAAGTATAAGAATGTATTAACAGTAAATCTACCACTTATGTATTACTGGAAAGGAACTTTCAACACCACAATACCAAAAGGTTTTGATTTAGATTCTTATGAAGCTAAGAAAGACAAGTATATGAAACTATACTTTGAAGAAGCCACGCAATCAAAAGTGGAGAAGTCTCATGGTGTCAAGATGTCAATCTTAGCTAGAAGGATGGGGGCTAAACCTTCTCATCTACAGTATATGATAAATCAAGGTAAGCTTAAAGCATATAAGATAAATAAAACATGGTTTATCACTAGAGATGAGATAAAAAAGAAGGTAGAAGAAGGGTTGTTCCCTGCTATAGATGGGATTTACTAGGAAATTGAGCAAATTGAGGGCGAGTTAGTATAACTATTCCAATGTTGTTGAACGAAAAACAAAACTCGAAAGGGGCTCTGCTTGTCCCTTACAATACACCACCAGAGCACCCACAAGGCACAAAAAGGTTCGTATAATATATTTTAAATCCAATTCGGAGTTTTGCTCCCAAGCATTGCTCAACTAATTAAGATGGAAAAGATAACAAAAAACGGCGTGAAAAGTAGAATGCTTTTACAGAAAGATAACATTCCAAAAAACATAAACTTTCATTACACTGGAGAAGAACTTGTTAAGTATTGTTTAAGTTTTTTGGATTTTGAAGAAAGCGATTTTGTTTTAGACGCAGGAGCAGGAAAAAATATGGTTTGGTTCAAAAACCTTGCAGTTAAGAATAAAGATTGGTGTGAATTAGAATTAGGAAAAGATTTTTTTGATTATTCCCAAGAAGTTGATTGGGTTGTTGGAAATCCTCCTTATAAAGAATGTTGGGAATTTTGGCAAAAATCTTTTCAGATAGCCAGAAAAGGTGTTGGCTTTTTAATTTCAATAAATATGTTTAACAAATTCACACCAAAGAGATTAGAAGAAATAAAACAGCAAGGTTTTTTCATAAACAAAATCGCAGTAGTTAGCTGTAAAAGATGGTTTGGAAGATACTTTTTTGTTATCTTTTCAAAGCAACCAAATAAATTAGTGGAGTGGAGCAATGTTAATTATGAGTAATCGCAAAACTCCGAACTTTGCCTACGGCAATTCTGCTACGCAGAAGGATTTAATATGCGTTAAAGAGTTCGCCTACGGCTCACCCAAATTTTTTGCTACGCAAAAAACTTTCCTTAACCCTAATATAACGAACAAAGAATAGAAAGGTTTATATATATGTTAGTATATACAAAAGGTATGAACGAAAGGAGGTTTCAGAAAATGAAACAAGATGTTGTTATTATTGATGTTGAAAAAAAAGCAGTAAAAGGATATTGTAAAGCGAAAGATTTTAGAGATCAATTTGAGAGGTTCAAAGCCTCTCTAACAATTAATTCTGAAGGAGAGTTTCAATGAATATAAAACTAAATTATAATCCAACAGGTAATAAAAAACCAATATTAAAAGGATTTGAAGGAACCCCAAAAGAATTCATGAAATTAAAAAAAATGGATTTTATAGATCAGGATGAAATTATGGGTGAGTTTGAAGGAACACCAGAAGAGTTTAAAGAACTAAAAAAGTTAATGGAGGAAAAAAATGAATGAACAATTAAAGAAAATAGCAGATGTAGATTTATTAGGTGGAAAGAGTTTCTTTGATATTGAAGAACCTAAGAAACCAAAGAAGAAAAAGGTAGAAGAAGAAACTGAAGAGGAAGATGAAGAAGAACTAGACGACGAAGGATTTTTAGATCTAACAAAGATTGGAAAAGAAGAATGATGCTTGAAATTTATTTACAAAGCATCTGGTTTTGGACGATGATCTTAGTTTCTAGTTTAATAGCAATATTAGTAACTGTGGAGTGGAATTAAAATGAAACTTAAAGACATTTGCTTGGATGTTCTCCAAGCAGGATTCGTTATATTTGTAGGTTGGACAATAGCTGTTAAGCTGGGAGTTATTTGAGAATGAAACAAGAATACTTTAAAGATGAAACCAAAGAAAACTATGAGTTTGAAAAGTTCCGTCATGCAAATAAGATGATAGAATTAAAATTCCAAAGGGAAAACCACAGAAGGGAACATGAGCAGAGAATGGAGTTCCAAAGAATCAAGTCAGCAGAGATCCGTAAGGCACAGCAAAGAAAGATTTTGGAGAAATATCGTTAGAATGTTTGTTACTACAAAGATTAAAAATAGTAAAGTTTTTATAGGAAAAGAACTAATATTTAGAATGTTTAAGATAGATTTTAATAAAAGGAGGTTAGCATAATCACTGCTATACGTATAATAATACTTATGAGAAAATGAAAGACAAATTTATATTAGACGCATGTTGTGGGGGTAGATTATTTTGGTTTAATAAAGAACACCCAAACACAATTTATATAGATAATAGGGTAAGGGAAAAAGGGCATGATGATAATAGACCTAATCATTGTATAAAACCAGATATTGTAATGGATAATAAAAAATTGGAATTTCCAGATAAATCATTTAAATTAATAGTATTTGACCCACCTCATCTAATAGGAAAGGAAGATAGCTGTAGAATGATTAAACAATATGGGTGTTTAAAAGCAGAAACATGGCAAGATGATTTAAAAAGAGGTTTTAATGAATGTTGGAGAGTATTAGAAGATTATGGTATTTTAATATTTAAATGGAATGAAGCAAGTATAAAGAAAAAAGATGTATTAAATATAATAAATAAACAACCTTTATTTGGGCATAAAACATTAAGTAAAATACCCACACATTGGTTTTGTTTTATGAAGATACCAAATAGTTCAGATAAATAGGATTAAGAGAATGAAAATTAAACCAAACCACTTTCAGGGAATGAGAGGAACAACAGAGATAGTAAGATCTAACAATAGAAAATATACTCTAAGAAACAATAGAGATAGATTCTTCTTTCCAGATGAGTGGATGGCTTTTTATGATAAACTAAAAACAAAACAACATATAACTTTCAACTTTCTAATTAATACAGGAGCAAGAATCATGGAAATCCAGAATGTTAAAGTTTCTGATGTTGATTTTGATAGAGGTAATATTGTTTTAAGAGTAACAAAGAGAGTAGTTAATAACCCAAAGGTTCAAAAGAAAGGTATTAGATCTCCAAGAGTATTGCCAATATCAAAAAAGTTTGTTAAATTTCTTAAAGCAGTAGTAAAACAATACGATTTAAAACCAGAGGATTATTTCCCAATACTTACAACTGCTGCAGCTAATACTGCAATGAAGAAAGCACTGAAGAAAGCAGGAATAAAAGATTGGGATATGTTCTCACTCCATAATGTAAGAAAAACACTAGAAACTTGGTTATTAGCATTAGGAGTAGATCATTTTGTAGTTGTTAAGCACTTTGGACATTCAATTAATGTTGCTTTAAAGCATTATGTATCTGCAGATGTTTTTTCTTATGAAGATAAAAAACAGATGAGAGATTATATTATTGGAGGTTTGTATGAAAAATGAAAGACCTAACTAAAAGAACTGAATGTATACATCCAAGACTTAAATTAGATCACGTGGCCAAAGAAGGAGTAATACTTTATAGAGTTGGAAAATGTTATGATTGCCCTAAAGAAGTTGTAGTTACAGTAGCATATAGGGAAATAGTTAATGGGATCTATGAACTGAGGGAGGAGTATTTACAAGAATGATAGAAAGTGAAATGAGGATGGAAATTGTGAAATATGATTTATGCTCATGTATCTCTTAAAAAGAGAGAGGAGGAATTGAAAGATGTGTTTAATTAAACCAAAAAGGGGTTGTGAGAAATGAGTTTTAGATCAAAGATTAAATTTAATAAAAAAGAACTTAAGAAGTTTATTTTATTTTTAGATGAGTTTATAGAATATCGTGGTGGAATGGGAAATAGAATTGATGCTTGGCATATTCAAGATAAACTTAAAGGAAAATTAAGATATGTTAAACAAAAGCAAAGGAGCGTAAAGAAATGATTGTTTGTGATGAAGCAAAAGGTGTAAGTGATAAGAAGTTAAATAGATTATTTAAAAAATTGGATAGAATTAATGAACATAAGCAAAGGAAGGTGAAATCATGAGAAGAATGGAAAGACAATCGCTTATGGATACGGCGAATGTTCTATAGATGATGATTGACAAATCAAATGGAGGGTAAAATGGAAACAATAAAATTAGATAAAAAAGAAGGAGATTATACTGTTAGTGAAGTAGTTATATGTCCCAAAACTTGGGAGAAACTAAAGAAAGAAGGGGATAAACAACTATATAAGAAATTCAATAAATATGCAGATTATACAGAACTAAGGATTTATCTTAATGAAAATGAAATTGATGTAGAAGCTCATTGTATAAAAGATACTGAACAAAAAGGAGAGAAGGAATAATAGAAGAAGTAAAAAAAGATATTTTAAAGAAAATATACAAGACTTCATTTATAGAACATCTTACAGAAGAACAACAAGAAGAATTGAAGGAGTGTTTTGAATGAATAAACAATCATACCAAATAGGAAAGAGGTAAGGATAAAAGGATAGGTTCTTAGAAAGTCCTCCTGTAATAAAGGTTGTGTATGCAATCGTCCTTCCGATTATACAATTTAACTCAAAGAAAGAATGAAAAAAGGATCAACAACACCAAGAGAATATTGCATAGTTTGTGAAGGCAAGATCCATAGAACAAAGAGTGCAACAAGGCATGGAAAGACTAGAAGACCTCCAAAAGGAATTACTTGTTCCTCAAGATGTTCAAAAGTATATTCAAGAATATATCATTATTTAGTTTGGAAAAGGAGAAAATAGTAACATTTATATATATGTAAATATATATAAACCCTATGTTTTTTAAGAAGAAAAAAAATAAGGAGGATTCTACAATGGATTTATTCAATAAACCTAAAGCTAAAAAACAGAAAGTTGTTAAACAACCTGAACCTCAACCTGAGCCTGTTCCTGAAGAAGTTATACAAGAAGAACCATCCTATTTAGAACCAGAGGAAGAAACTCAGAAAGTAGATAGGGTGACTGCCGAAACTAATTTTAAAGTAGCAGTTAGAAACCTTAACGAATTTGAGAAACAAATTAAAACTGGAAAACCAACAATGGTTGATGAAAATAAAAGGGATAAGATTCCTTCAATACTTTCAATAGTTAATAGTGCTGAATTAACTAAATTAAATATAAAAGATCATATTGAAGCTTTCAAGAATGCAGGATATACCGACGAAAATATAAATATTCTAAAACAAAAGGCATTAGAACCAAAAGAATATGTGTTTTATACACTATGAATGAAAAAAATAAGAAACTTGCAAGTATTGCTATGATTCTTATAGTTGTATTTGCCTTTCTCTTTATGTTTTTTATGTGGAAGTATGCTTATTATATAAAAAACCATCCTTGTGAGTTGTGTATTGATAAATATGGTGCTTCCTGTATTCTGAAGGAAGCAATTTACTATAAAGAAGGAGATAATATTAAAGCATCTTCTTATATTTTAGATCCTTTGGAGAATTTACCTAATAATGAAGAACAAAAATATATTCAAGAGGATGAATTAGATGATCTCTTTGCCAATCTTGGAAATGTCAACACTTGAGCAATGGATTTTTAATCTAGTCTTAGCAGCTACTCTAACTTTTGGAATATGGAGAGAGGTTCTATTCTTTAGATTATTAAAAAGGGTGAAGATATTAGAACAAAAAGATGGGAAAAAAGAGATACAAGCCACTAAAACTCCAGCAATGGATTATGTTGGTTAAAATATGGTTAATATATTGCTTTATTTGGACTTTTATGACTTTTGGGTATGGATATTTAAAATATGGAAGAAAGTTTGAATTTGGCACACTTCCTTTCGTTTTAAGCTTATTTGTGTTTGGAATTGTTTTGTTTATCTTTCGAGAAGACCTTGTTGTTAAAAATTAACCTTAAACATTCTAAAAAATTACTAATTTAATATGAATATGGGTTGTTTTAGTATCTTTGTTGTTACAAAGATACTATTAAAAAAAGAGAAAAAAGTTATTTCTTTTCTTTAGATTTACCAAACATTTCTTCATATACTTTTTCTTCTATCTTTTTTCTAAAACTTTTATGCTTTATATCAAAGATCTTTCTTTTCGCTAGTTCTTCATTTAAATTTATACCTTTGTCTTTTGCTATTTTATCTAACATTGTTTCCTCTAATAATTCATATTTTGCTTCTCTATTTACCATAACATCAATCCAATGAGCTACTTTAATATAGATTCTATACAAAATATAAGCTAGAACACAAGCTAAAATCAAAGAACCAATACCTACGAAGAAATCTCCTACATTAGCAGGTTCTACATACTCTATCAAACTCATTTTTTCTTACCTCCTTTACCTTTTTTAATACCTTCTAGTTCCTCATAATCTATTAATCTATCTTCAAACCTATCAGCCATTAAATCAATTACCATATACCATAGAAAGCCAATACTCATTGCAACCATTAAGATTCCTATTGCTGTATAGAGCCAAAAACCAAATATAGTAAATATAAATGCAAAGATCCCTATTAGTGCTGCATTTAGTCTTGATATTCCCAAATATCTTTTTCTTGAAAGATATTTTTTATATTTTTCATCTTTTACTTTTTTTACCATTTTTTTCCTCCAACTTCTTTTTAATAGTTCCAATATCATTGAATAATAAAAACATTAAAGAAATTATTCCACAACCAAAGAAACCAATCCAACTAAGAATACTTTCATAAAAAATGGCTTTTAAACCAAGAATGATGGCAAAAATAAAATAAATTAAACATAATGCAATATTTCCATTAAATTTCATTTTTTCTCCAGTTTCTCAAGTTCCATCATTGTTTCATCATACTTTTCTTGAGATATTTGTTTTGTTCTTAACATTCCTTTTATTATTGCTTTTATTATTTTTCTTCCCTTTTTGTTTAATGTTGGGAATTGTTGCTTTAACTTTTCTCTTTGTTGTTCTTCTTTTGGTAGGTTCTTTAAATCCATTTTTTATATTATCTTTTTTTTTATTTGACTTTTCAGCTTCTCTACTTCAACTGTCATCCTTATTTGATCTAATGCATTCTTTCCTAATTCAGTAAAGAAGAATCTATAGATAACAAACACACAAGCAGTTAGGAAGGTAAATAATACTGCTGTCCAAAATGAAAATGTAGCAAAGTAAAAGATTATTGCAAATAATACTCCTAATCTAAGTATTAAAGTTGTAGGCATACTTTCCTTTATTTTCTTTAGTTTCATAAAAATGTGCTGAGGATACCCAACCATTTATGGTTGGGAGGAATCAGCACTCACCTCCATCCATTGTGAAGTATATCTATCCTCACGTTTATACTTACCTTTCCTAAAAGATAATGTTGATAATACTATTTGAAGAACAATCTCCATATCTTTATGAAGATTGTATAAATAATCGTATGCCTCTTGTTTCCAATCACATTCTTCTAAATATTCTTTAACATCGTCATACTCTTTTGCTTCTTCCTTATCAAATTCAACTGTGTTTTTATCTTTCTTATATCCTATAACTCTTGCAACATCATCAACACCATCTGAATTTCCATAAGGTCTTTTTGGGTCAATCTCTGGAGCACCAAACTCGCAATCATTCCAACCAATACACATTTCTTTTAATAATTTCAGATGTTCTTCTTTAATCTCAAATTCCATTAAATCTTCTCTTTGTTTTTTTAGTTTATCCTCTTTTTCACACTCTAAAGCTTCTTGTTTAGATTCATACTTTCTTCTACACTCGCTACACACATATTTTTCATACTTCTCAATCTCCATCTTCAATAACCTCCTTAATCTTATCAAACAACTCAGCTTTCTTTCTAAAAGAATCTTCTCTTGTCTTTCTTTTAGGAAATACTTTTAGATTACCTAAGAACACTGTTGTTGGAAATTGATAAAATTCTGCTATCCTCTCTAACAATTTCCACTCTACTTCAATCTTTAATTTCTTTTTAGCCACAGAAATCACCTATCTTTAGCTGTCCTTTTAACTCTTTAGGGCAGTTAAATATATCGTACTCAAATACATCTTTTCCGTCTTGTTCCTGTATGTATCGTCTAACTTGCTCTTGTGAAACGTGACCTGCTGAACCGCAGTAATAACCAACTGCCCACAGATTAGGAAAGCCTTTGCCATAATGTTGTTTGTAACCCAAATATCTCAAATCTGGAAAGCACCTTCTTAACTGTATGCTTGTATTGCCTTTTAGTTGATTAACTATCTTAAAAGGTACTGTTGTTGGTCTTGCTCCAACAAACAGATGCAAGTGGTCAGGCATTATCTCCAATGCCAATGGGTTAATCTTCATATTGTAACATTGACCTTCTATTATTGTTTTCAGCACTTCTTTCACCTTACCGACCAAAATATGCTTTCTGTATTTTGGTATCCATATAATGTGATAGTTTATGTTAAACTTGCAATGATGTCCTCGTCTAACAGTTGCCATCTTACTCTCAATCTTGTGTTCAACAGGATTGAAATGTTTGTATATTTGTTTAGTCATAGCGACCACCTCATTACTAAGGTGGTTGCTTGTCGTTGGGGGTTTTCTCGTTAAGCGGAAACCACATTAAAGTTTTAGCGTAAGCGACCTTACGCAGTAAGGGAAAACTTTAAGTGAAGGCTTCTGCGTGAGAAACCCCACCCTTTAGGGTGATTTATTTTGGGAGTATGTCATTTTAAGTCTTGAAAAATACTATCATCAAGGTTAAACCTAATAGCCAAGCAGTTGTAATTACTAATATAGAAAATTGAGCTGTCTTCCAGAATGGATCTTTATTATGTTTATCCCTTATTAACTTCTTCTCCATATCTCTCCATATTTCTGCACCAGTATCTATAGGTTCAAATTGAAATTTACCAAAGTCTTCTTGAATATTTACTGGAATGAACTCTCCTTCTTGATATGAAAAGACAAAGAATGTTTCTTTTGGTGCAAAAACATCAAAGATATTTCTTTTTACCGTTGGAAATAAATAATCATAAGGCAATTCAACCATATTCCCTTTTGTATTTAGGAAAGAAGTTTTCTTTACTCCATCTTTCTTTCCAACCCTGGCTCTATCAACACAAGGAGTTATAATTCCTCCTGCTTTTTTCTCTAAAATTATTACTCTATACTTATGAGTTAAGAATCTTATTAATAATACTGCAAGACCTCCAAAAATTAAACCAAAGAATATAGCAAGGACAAATATTTTTAGTGCAGCTATTATTCCACTACCATCAAAACTACTCAAAGAGTTTAGAAACTCCGCCATGTTTTACAACCTCCTCGTTATTATTTTCTACTTCAAACTCTTTTTTAATTTCAATATTTTCTACTTCTCCTTTAAATTCAAAAATATATTCTTTACCTTCTTCAATATTATTTGCAATAACATAAGGTTTACGAAGATAAAAAACCAATGTTGAAGAATTAGAACTGTGTTTTCCAACCTTACCAGTAATTAATTGCATAGATACCATAAGAAATAATATATATTAACATATATATAAATGTTACTATTATAAAAAAAGAGAAAAAATTATTGTTTTTCTATCTTACCTTAAAATATACAAATATTAATCCAATTATAATGGCAGCAGCAATAATAATTGCAATAGTTGGCAACCATGAAGCTAATTCTTCTTCACTTTGGTTTCCATAACGACTTGCATTATATCTTACAGATCCTTCTTGGATATAATAATCGTAGGTTACATTTAGTTCATTAG
>Ga0208670_100379_pt1 | contig 12658 bp, 15 predicted proteins | sample 24BtaG_FD_184098 | JGI IMG/M metagenome (GOLD analysis project Ga0208670, IMG submission 184098) | Marine viral communities from Cariaco Basin, Caribbean Sea - 24B_WHOI_OMZ_CsCl (SPAdes) (version 2) | ecosystem: Environmental > Aquatic > Marine > Oceanic | place: Caribbean Sea: Cariaco Basin...
GGCCAGATACTGGACAATGTTGTAGGTGAAGGAATCGTAGTTATCAATCATCAGCAGCATAGCGATCGGGACCGTATGTTCTAGCAGTGGATGTGTTCGCCATGCGGGCGGTGCTGTGTATAAACGCTATTCACAGCGCACATTGCCGGAGGTTTGGCGCAAACAGACTGGGGATTATTGCAGCCCACCGGCTTGGGTACAATATGGGGCCGGCGGGGAGGTCGGCATTAAAGCTCGGCCTGAAGATCAAAATGCCGAGCCGAGGCGCGCAGGGTTTCCACATGCACGTGGCGGCAGTCCAGCGCAAAACGTTTCGCTGCCTCAGCCAGTGTGGCTTTGATCTGGCTGTAGGCTTCTTCTTCATCCTCGGGCAGTACCGACAGCATCAGGCTGATCACCGGCTCCTTGTGGATAACCCCCTCATAGGCGTTTTTGAACTCTTGGCCATCGTCGGCCCAGAACCCGGTCAGCGTCGCTTCGTCAGTAGAATGCAGCACCGTGGCCCCGCCAAATCGCCGCGATAGCTGGCCTGCCACAAAATCGCCCACCTCGGCCATTTTCTCCGGGCTGATTGAGAACAGCACCAAAAAGCGGATACGAGCATTGTCTGTCATGGTTAAAACCTTATCAGTGGCGAGTCAGCGTTTGGCCAGATAAATATAGATGAAGATCGTCACCAGCAGGGCAGACGATAACGCAATGGCTCCATTGGGTGGCAACCACAAGAACACATCCAGAATGCCGGGGAAATCGTCTCGGGGCAGGCTGCGGGAAGCAGTGGTCAGCGAGAGGAACAGCTCCACCAGAGCCACGCCCCCGATACCAGCCAGAATCAGTTCAACGGTTTTATCCACACGGGATTTGCGCGCTTCCAGCAGTCGGGCAATGCGCGAACGAATCAAATCCGTACGCTCCAGCGCGCTGCTGATCAGAGTATCCAGCTGCCAGGCCGCGCAAGTGTCTTCCACAATGCGGGCGCGATCGGCCTGAACACCTGCCCGGGCTTCTTTGAATTCCAGCCGGCTGAATTCGAGGTGATCCAGGCTCACGGTAATGTTCGCCATTAACCGGTTCAGCTCCCCGTTACGGGTGCGCTTTGCGTCCAGCAGGTCGGTGAGCTGTGAATAACTGGATTTCAGAATGGCGCCGTAAATAAACAGTATGGCGTTATAAAGCTGGCAGATGGACAAACCCCGGAACCAGTCGTCGCGGCAGTCCTGCGGCTGGTCGCCCACCACCAGAATGTTGCCAGAGCCCACGTAGTGGCGCGCCTGTTTGAGATCGTCGAGGGAGCCGGCGTAAGACGCCCACTGGCGCAAAAGATCACCCAGAGGCTGATCCAGCTCTTCCGGGCTGGCGACAATGCTGCGCCCGGTCCAGAGCACATGGCTGGCGGGGGCGGTGGCTTCGCGGAATTCTACATCTTTAAAAACCGTCAGCTTGTTCGGGTCGCGAAGCTGTTGTTCATCGCCCGCTTTGCTCTTGCCAAAGCGCCCGGAAAACTCTCGGCAATAGGCCTGAAAGCAGGGATAAATCAGCGCCCCGTAAACATCACCCGCCGCATCCGACAGGGTACGGTCTAACCGGCCGGATTCAATCAGCGTTGCCAGCGTGGCCTCGTCTACCTGGATCATGACATCCAAGCGCAGCAGTGCCACCGTGTCGTCGTACAGAAACAACTGACAAGCCTCGATCTCGCCGTTCCAGTCATCACAAATGCGCGCCAGATTCGCGGAACGCTCCCGAGCGGCCGCATTATCAATGTCGTAGCAATCAAACGGCTGGAAGAACACCGGCAAACTGTCGTGGGCCAGCGTGCCGTAGCCGTTGGCCCAGGGCCAATCGAAAGGTAGAAGCGCATCTGAAGCGGGCAATAAACGCTTACGAGCTTCCCCCGAACCGCCCTGCAACGCCTTGGCCGCGCGGTGTTCGCTATTGGCACTGATGGGCGAGCGAACCGGAGAAAGGGTGGCAATCCGCAGTGTGGTTTTGTTGGTCATTGAAGGCCTTACGGAATTGAACTTGGGGTGAAGAACTGATGGTTTTGGAGTATAGCGGGATTGCGACGACTTCTGCATGGGGTTGGTGGTGAAAACGGGAAACGGCTAACTGTGTTGATTGGGAAGCGGTTCTCGGAATTTTGTGGCAAAAAGCGTGACTGTTAGCAAGCTTTTGATATGGTTGCGGTGGGGTGCGCTGGTTTCTTGAGGGATAGGTTCATCGGGATAGGGCGTGTAACTCCAAGTGTGGTTGGCGTGGGGCGCCGTTTTTTATTAAAAGGGACGGAATTATACGAACGCGTTCGTATAATTCGCTGTTAGAACGAATACGGATACGCCTAACATGTATTTTTTTGTGGATGAAAGTGGACACACAGGAACAAACCTGTTTGATGAGAATCAACCGATTCTCAATTATGGTGTGTTGAGTGCAAAAACGAACTTGGACATTTTAGCTGCTCCCAAGGTAAAAACGGCCCGCAAGAAACTTGACGTTAAGCGCTTACATGCGAATGAGATCGGCTTTGGTGGTCTGGTTCAAATTGTTGATGAATTAGCCGAAATTCAAAAAAAATATTGCCCCAGATTCGATCTATATAGAGTGGCGAAGCCTGACCACGCGATTATTTGCTTTTTCGATCAGGTTTTTGATCAGGGTATGAATCCTGCTGTTGGCTGGATTGGGTACTGGACGCCCATGAGGTATGTGTACCTTGGCAAGCTGGCCTTTCTATTCGACGATGACCTCGCGCGTAGAGCTTGGGCCGCAAGGATACAACTCAACGATGCAAAAGCTGAGTCCGAGCTAAAGTCAGTGTGCGAGGAGCTATTAAAACGTGTGCACGTTTTGCCTGATGAAAGGTCACGTCAGGTCATAGGCGACACGTTACGGTGGGCAAAAGACAATCCAGAAAAGATTCATTACAACTGCAAATCAAAGAAGGAAGTTTTGACGATCACGCCGAACATTATTGGCTTTCAGTTCGTAATGCATGGAATTGCCGGCCGAACCAAAAACCCAGACCATGCTAAGAAAATTGTGGTAGATCGGCAGTCCCAGTTTAACAAGGCGCAGAAAGCATTGGCGGAGTTTTATGATGGAGCACGAGATGTTCCTTGGCTAATGGGCCCTGGTTTACCGCAAATGGATCTTTCAAATATTCCGAGGGTCCCTCTGAGCTTTGTAGCTGGTACCGATAGCGTTGGCTTAGAGTTGGTCGATATTTATTTATGGTTGTTCAAACAAATCATGGATGAGAAACCCTTACCGCCAGAGTTAGCCCCGATTATCAACCCTCAATTGAAGCGCGGTATAACCGATGAAATATCGATTAATGCGCTAAATTCGAGGTGGTCAAAAATCATTCAAAGCTTGCCCGAGCCAACAGAAGAACAGCTAGCGAAAGCAAAAGAAATGACAGAGTTGGATGAGGCCCGTCGCCTAAATGCTATCCGAAAATAGTTTTAACAACTGTAGGCAGGGCGCCGCCCACTCCATTGCGCCTTCGGCTCTATTTCGTGGGCGAGCATGTTGCAAGCGTTAAGTTGCCAAGGAGAGTAGGGATATGCCGTTCGATGACTTGATGACAGATACTGTTTCGCTATTGAAGCAAAATGGCGAAAGAGCTGATGGTATTAAGGCTAGTGTTCAAAAGAATAAAATCTTTATTCAGAGATCAGATCTTCTTGTTGAAACCGGTGATCTGATCCAAAGAAAAATGAGCAATGGTGCAGAAGAAACATATAAGGTTATTGACCCAGGATTTCATGAGCAATTCCATTCTATCCCTGCTGGATATCAAATGGATGTTCATAAATTAGGTCTACCGGAAGCGCAAAGTGCAATCCAAAATGTTACGTACAATATTTCGGGTACGAACAATCGTGTGAATCAAAATTCCACAGACAACTCAATAAATATTGCGAACATCAACCCTGATCTACAAGATCACATAAATTCCCTTCGAGATGAAATTAAGGAACTAGGACTATCGCAAGAAGAGGAACTGGCCTCTTATGAAGTGATAGATGCGGTAGAAACACAGTTTAAAAATGAAAATCCGAGTAAAACGGTAGTTAAAGCACTGCTTTCAGCTTTGCCAAGTGCAGCGAGCATTGCTTCAATCGGATCGTTTATATTGTCATGCTTATAGGAGCAACTCAATGAAGCTAGAGCAGTTTGTTGAAGAAAGCTTAAAACAAATTATAAATGGCGTTTTGAAGGCGAAAGATCACGGCGAAAAATATGGCGCTCATGTTAATCCTGTTAATGCGTCCTTTAATACCAGTAATCAAAATGTTGTCTATTGCACTGAAACAGGGGTGCCTTTGCAGCAAGTAGAGTTTGATGTTGCTGTTACAGTGTCCGAATCGAATGCTTCAAGTTCGGATGGTCAGGCTGAGATCGGAGATATCACTGTATCTGGACAATCTATAGAAACCAACTCCACTAACAGCTCAGCGAGTAGGATTAAATTTATGGTTCCAGTTCGACTTCCCACATCTGGAAAGCAAGATAGTGGAAGTTGGTAACTTAACAAGCGCATGTTGTCGAACTGGTTTTTCGCTGCGCTGCAAACCAGCCGAAAATGCGGGCGTTGTGCTGTGGGTTCTTGGGTTGACACAATGCGAGGTTCGACCCAAAATAGCCTGTAATGTAGCTGATTTGCTGCATGGGCTATACGAGGCCTGAGCCCCAACTCTATTCGTTGATAATCCGCACAAAGAATTTTCATTTGAATTCGGCTGCGTAATAAATGGGGTGTGCAGAGGAGAATTCTTATGAAAGTTAGCTCAAAAAATGAGTTCCACTCTCTCGTATCTTCACTACGTTCTTTGCTCTCGGACAATGGGGTCAACATTAAGACTTCAAGAGCGCAAGAATTGCTTTCCCGTTCGTTGGGGTACAAATCCGCAAACGGATTATATTCCTCGCTGCCAGTCGAGATAGATTTGACGGATAAGGTCTTTGAGGTCTTCGACTGGATTCTGCAAGAAAAGCATGAAGTCAGTGATGCCTCCGGGGCAGTAATTCTTAGAGAACTAGAATCGACCCACAGAAGTTACTCTACCCGCTGGGGTAGTGGCGCTATATGCTACCCAACGCAGTTATCAGAAACGGAGAACTATTGGTATCTAACTAACGATGGCTGGTTGCCTTGGAAGGATATGGATTTCGCAAAAATGAGGGTGGAACTGAACATTTACAAAGTCGTTCACTCAAATTTCGGTCCGTTTCTTGACGAACACTCGTTTTCAGGTAGTGCAAGGCCGATATGGACTGCAGATATTGCCAGCAATGCGTTTGAAGTTGAAGCGGCTAGGCTTGAGCGGGAATATGGCGATATGCCAGATAAGGATCTGTTGTTTGCTGTTGCAAAATAAAACGTAACAATAGACTGTTGCCGGACGCACTTACGCTGCGCTCCGGCGCGCCGTAAAGCCAAGCACTAAATGCCAGTGATAGCCAAGTCCAGAGCTGCAACAATCTGTTCTCTGCAAGGTGACAGAGAGCCAATGGGGCTCTTGAGGTGTTTTTCAGGCACGGACGAGATTTGCGGAGCTAACAGCAAAAGCTCCTGATCGGCAAAGCTGATTTCTGGAGTGCGGCCTTGCTGCTTTTGCTCGGGTTTGAGTACACATCGAACTGTGCCATCAGAACTCCCTGAATTCGTCGCCGAAGCATCCATGTTGTTCGACGAAATCGTTGTAGCTTTTTATCGCAGCGCGATTTTCTTCAACCCATTGTGCGGCTTCGCGTTTCGAAAGCTTTTCTTTCAGAGCTCGTTCCAGGGTGGCAGACAAGTTGATGTTCAGTTCGCGGGCCTTTTTCAGAAGGTCGCTATTGATTGAGAGGCTCGTTGTTTTAGTGGAGGCGGCTGAATTATAGAGTTCGGCCATGGGGCCTCCAAGAAGATATAGAATACACAGCTAGATCTTATGCGCATGTAAGCGTTTAGCCAATGGCTGTTGTCGGACGTGCGGACGTTGTCGCTCCTTCACGCCGAAAAACCAAGCGCAATAAACAAGGAACGTTCAAAAAACATGGCAAATAATCGCAGCCAAGGCGGGCCAATTGAATCAAGGTTGATCAGTCTCTTCGCATCGTTGTTCTTCTCTATCCCAACGGCAGCATTCGTTTGGTTCTGGGTAAACCTGGAACTGGCCGTGTATTGGGATGGTTTTCTCAGTAGTCGTTACCTCGTCACCTGTATTATCGTTTTTGCCGTGTTGGCCCTGCTGCTCCCGCAACTGTTTCCGTCAATTCTCGGGGGCATCTGGCGCGGTATCGGCAAGATATGGAATTGGTGGGGGTTTTAGCTCTCTTTCTGTGCAGTAACGACCCGTTGGCAGCACGCCCCTTTGCCGACGGGCCCAATTAAATTCGGGGCTTAAAAGGACTTTAAATGAACTGGTATCTGGAAGTATTAAAGAAATACGCAGTATTCAGCGGCCGGGCGAGACGAAAGGAATATTGGTTCTTCATCTTGTTCAATATCATCATCAGCCTTGTGCTTGGTGTAATCGACGGATTCACGGGGAGCTATAACGAAGCGGCAGGATTAGGGTTGCTGGGTGGCATCTACTCGCTCGCCGTTTTGATCCCGGGGATAGCGGTTACCGTTCGTCGGCTTCATGACACGGGGCGCAGTGGCTGGTGGTTTTGGATTGTGCTTGTGCCGGTTATCGGTGCACTGGTGCTTCTGGTGTTTATGGTTTTGGACAGTAAGCCAGAGCAAAACCAGTACGGAGCGAACCCAAAGCAGGTGGCGGCTTAATAAGATAAATCAGCAGGCGGTGAACGCTCTCGGCGCTCACCGCGATGCTTATCGGTAGCTAGGATAGGCTAGATGAAAAACACGCGTTCAGTAGGCGTTGTTCTCTTCCCCGGATTTGAGCTTCTCGACGTATTTGGCCCACTGGAGATGTATGGCCAGGCGCCGGACCATTTCGAGCTCCAGCTGGTCTCAGAAAAAGGCGGTGAAGTGGCCAGCGCCCAAGGGCCGAGGTCGGTTGCTGATGTGGCATTTTGCAATGCACCGAACTTCGATATTCTTTTGGTGCCGGGTGGCATAGGAACGCGGGCTGAAGTGTCGAACGACGTGTTCCTGCAGTGGATTATTGCTCAATCCAAATCCTGTGAATACGTTACCTCCGTGTGCACCGGCAGCGCCTTGCTGGCAAAGGCCGGAATACTGGATGGCCTGAGGGCCACCACCAACAAGAAAGCGTTTGATTGGGCCACGTCTCAAGGCGAGCGGGTTCACTGGGTAAAGGAAGCGCGCTGGGTTGAAGATGGTCGGTTTTTTACGTCTTCAGGTGTATCGGCTGGCATCGACATGACCTTGGCGCTGATTCAGAAAATGCTTGGGCGGGAAATGGCGAACAGTATCGCTACGCTGGCCGAATACGAATGGCAGAGCGATGCCGGCCGGGATCCGTTTGCACGCATCTATGGGCTCGTTTAACGCGTAATAGGAGATCGAATTGCTCTTAGCCGATTCCACCGAACTGAAATTGCTAAACCTAAGCCACAAAGATGAGCTATTCACCCTCATAAACACCAACCGCGAGCACCTGCGCGAGTGGTTGCCCTGGGTCGATGCAACCCAGTCCCCGGCCGACACTGAATCCTTCCTTCAATTTGCTATCAACCAATACCAATCCGGCCAAGGCCCGCAGTACGCCATTTTCTCCGAGTCAGCTCTTTGTGGCGTGTGTGGCTTTCACCCGTTTGATCTGTCTAATCGTAGCGGCAGTCTTGGCTATTGGTTGGGTGCGTCTTATGGGGGCAAAGGCATCATGGTGCGTGCGGTGCAGGCGCTGGTTGAGCAAGGCTTTCGGGAGTACGGCTTGAACCGAATCGAGATTGCCTGCGCCACTGGCAACACCCGAAGCCGAGCCATTCCCGAGCGTTTGGGGTTTGAACTTGAAGGGGTGTTTCGGGAGCGGGAGTATGTGAACGGTCGGTATCTCGATCAGGCGATTTACTCAATGCTGGCTTCAGAGTTTCAGCCCAAAGCCTGAGAGCGACCATCACGGCATAAGCACATCCGGCGCACCCACGGCTGGTAGTTCGATCAGGGAACGGCTTTTGTCGGCAGGGCCCATCAGAGCTTTGACCAGTAATTTGTAGGAGTCCAGGTCGAAGGTTACTGACTGGCCAGACAGCGACAGATCATCGAGCTCTTGTTCGTCATGCACCGTGGTCACGTGAATCCAGTTGTAGATCACCAGAATATCAGGCGGCGCCCCATCACTTCGATGCTCCACGACCGCGACCGGGCCTTTCCATGGCCAGGTTTTCAAGCGCAGCTGGTGAAACGCAATCTGCACCCTGAGGTTGTACCGGGTTACATCTTCTATTCCTTCGCAGGCACCTTTGCAGCGCCCCAGCGTGCGCTGAAAGCAGGGGCCGTCACGCTCGGGTTCCAGGCCAAGCAACTGGTTGCACAGCTCGTTTTTGGCGGCAATGCCGGTTAACGCGCGCTCGGCATCGCGCTTGCTGCGAAACAGGCCGAAATAGCTGGCGAGCCGGTGTGGTTCTATCTCCCGTACCAGTCGCGCCTGCAGGTAACCGGAAGCGTTCGGTGCCAGCTCGATACTCACCAGATTTTTCGCCGCGCGGGACCGCCGGTTGAACAGCGGGCTAAGGGTTTTGATTTGCCGCAGCTCCAGCAGCAGGGCACCGAGCTCGCCGGCGGTTTCGGTGTAGTCGATGCGGCGCAGGCTTTCGGAAATACGCACCCCTTTGCTGGTGTTGTGGTCGCCGGAGAAATGCGAGGCCACGCGCTGGGCAATGTTGGTGCTTTTGCCCACGTACAAGAGCGCATCGTTTTCGCCGTAGAACCGATAGACCCCCGGGCCCCGGGGCAGGTCACTCAGGATGTCTGGCGGCAAGTGGGAGGGAATGCTTGGCTTTTGCAGCAGGGTGGCGATGGCCGCTTCCATTTGATCATCGCCTTTGTCAGCGCGGGCGCGGGTGAAAAACTCGAGCATGGCGGCCACATCGCCCATGGCCCGGTGCCTTTGGACTTGGCCCAGGCCATGACGTTTGATCAGCGAATCCATGTTGTGCCTGCGAAATTCGGGGTACAGGCGCCGGGACAGCTTCACAGTGCAAAGTACCCGTGCCGAAAACAGCCGCCCGAGCCGGCGGTATTCCGATTTGATGAAGCCGTAATCGAAGCGCGCGTTGTGGGCAACGAACACGGTATCCCGTAGTTTCTCTTCGAGCGTATCCGCGATGGCTTCAAACGGCGGTGCATCGGCGACCATGGCGTTGGAAATGCCGGTTAGTTGCTCGATAAACGGCGAGATGCGCATGCCGGGGTTCAGCAAGGTTTGCCACTCGTCCACAACCTCTCCCGCGCGCCAGAAGCGGATTCCGATTTCCGTAATCCGGTCGTGGGATGAATTTCCGCCGGTGGTTTCAATATCGAGAAACGCAAAGGTGGTTTGTTCGAGGTAGCTGGTTGTCATCGTCTCACGCGAGTAGAGTTAAATGTCGCAGTTCTAAAAGAGCTTGGCCTCAATCAGGAGTAACAGCAATGAAAGATGAAAAAATCGTTCTGATCACTGGCGCATCCAGTGGTATTGGTGCTGCCACCGTTGAGAAGGTGATCGAAGCGGGGCATAAAGTTGTTATTACGGCGAGAAGCACCGATAAGCTCAATGAAATGGTTAAAAAGTGGGGTGACGATAAGGTCGTGGCGGTAACGGCCGATGTCTCCAAGCTGGACGAAATTGCTCATGTGGTGGAAAAGGCCAAAGAAGCGTTTGGCCGAATCGATGTGGTGTTCGCGAATGCCGGTACCGGCGTGAACTCTCCCGGCATTGAAAACGGCGATCCCGATGAGTGGAAAACCATGTTGGATGTGAACATCAATGCGCTGTTGTATACGGCCAAAGCCAGTTTGCCCTCCTTAAAAGAAACTCAAGGGCACTTCATTATTACCAGTTCCGTGGCCGGCAAGATCACACTGAAAGGCTCTGTGTATGGTGCGTCTAAGTGGTTTGCTTACGGCTTCGGCCAGAACCTGGCCGCCGAGATGAGGGAATGGAATGGCCGCTGTACCACCATCTGCCCGGGTATGGTGAACACGCCGTTTTTCGACGAAGCCAAACCCGACAAGCTGGATGCCAGCGATGTGGCGGATGCCGTTGTGTATGCGATGTCTGCCCACCCAAGGTGTGACGTTCGCGAAATCACGTTGATGCCTACCCAATAGGTCGTGTTAATGGCTAGTGTATAAGCCGACCGGAACTGGTGTAGAGTGCTTTCGTCGGCTTCTTACACTAGAGTTAAAGCAATATGAGCACAGCAGTACCTAAATACGGCGACGGGGATACATCCTACCGTGCCGCCGGAGAGCTTGAAGGCATTACCCGGTTGGTGAATGCGTTTTACGATTACATGGAAACGCTGCCGGAAGCGCGGCGAATTCTGGCGATGCACCGGCCGGATTTAACCGAATCCCGTACCAAATTGGCTTACTTTTTGTCGGGCTGGTTAGGTGGGCCAAGGTTGTATGCGGAACACTTCGGTAGCATCAACATTCCTATGGTGCACCGGCATTTGCCCGTGGGTGAAGAAGACCGCGATGCCTGGATGTTGTGCATGCAGAAGGCCGTGGCGGATCAGCCGTATGATGAGTCGTTCAAGGCGTACTTGATCGAACAGCTGTGGGTGCCGGCCGAGCGAATCAGAAGTGTTTGTAGCGCACCCGTTTCGCGCTAATCATTGTTGGAGTTTGAGTCATGCAGCCGAAAGAGATTGTGGCGCAATTTATCGCTGACGTAAGTGCTCAGCGCCTGGAGAAAGCAAAAACGCTGCTGGCTGAAGAGGGCTTTGAGTACGTCGGCCCGAATATGCGTTTTCTGAACCGGGATGACATGGTGTCGTACCAGTTTGGCATGGTGGCTATTCAGAAGGATCTGGTGCTGCGTCAGCTCAGTGCCGATGGCGAGCATGTGTATGCGATTCTGGATTACCAGACCTACTTCGAGCAGATCGGCGATGTGCGGTTGGCGGTTTGGTTCCGGGTTCGGGACGATAAGATCCAAACCGTGGAAACCTTCTACAACGCGGCAGTGGTCGAGAATATGTTGGGAGGAAACCTGCCGTCAGCGAACTGATCGGCAGGAGTTTTGTTCAAGGTTTTAGTGGTCGTAGTCGTTGTAGGTCATGGCGACGGCCTTGAAGATGGCCCGGCCTTTGTTCATGGTTTCTTTCCATTCCAAACGCGGGATGGAGTCGGCGACGACGCCGGCGCCTGCCTGAATGTGCAGGGTGTTGTCTTTGATCACGGCGGTGCGGATTGCGATGGCCGTATCCATGTTGCCGTTGAACGACAAGTAGCCCACAGCCCCGCCGTACACGCCACGTTTCACTGGTTCCAGTTCGTCGATGATCTCCATGGCCCGAATCTTCGGGGCGCCGCTCAGGGTGCCTGCGGGCAGGGTGGCGCGCAGTACGTCCAGGCAGCTGGTGTCTTTATCCAAGCGGCCGGTGACGTTCGAGACGATGTGCATCACGTGGGAATAGCGCTCCACAATCATCTTGTCGGTCAGGCGCACGGTGCCGGTTTCGGAGACGCGACCCGCGTCGTTGCGGCCCAGGTCGATCAGCATCAGGTGCTCGGCGATTTCTTTCGGGTCGGCCAGCAGTTCTTTTTCCAGTGCGTTGTCTTCGGCATCGGTAGCACCGCGTTTGCGGGTGCCGGCGATGGGCCGCACGGTCACTTCTTCGTCTTCAACCCGCGCCAGAATTTCCGGGGATGAACCGACAATGTGGAAATCGTCCAGATCGAGGAAGTACATGTACGGCGACGGGTTCAGTACCCGCAGTGACCGGTACAGGTTCAGTGGGGGCGCTTCAAACGGGATGGACATGCGCTGGGAGATGACGGTTTGCATCACGTCGCCATCCAGCACGTAGCCTTTGATTTTATCCACAGCGGCTTCGAATTTGTCTTGCGAGAAGCCAGAAACAAAGTCGCTTTCGTCCACTTCTTTGCCGCGCAGGTGTTCCGGTGTGCGAGGTGCGTCGGCGGTGGTGCGGTGCAGCTGGTTTTCCAGTTCGTCGATGCGGGCCTGGGCCTGTGCGTAGGCACCTTCAACCGCCGGGTCTACGTGTACGATCAGGTGCAGCTTGCCGCGCAGGTTGTCGAACACCACGATTTCGTTCGATACCATCAGCAGGATGTCCGGGGTGCCGATTTTGTCCGGCGGGCAGCTCTTGCGCAGGCGCTTTTCGATGTAGCGTACAGTGTCGTACCCGAAGTAGCCGACCAACCCGCCGTTAAAACGCGGTAGCTCCGGCAGGTCTGGCGCGTTGAAGCGCTTCTGGTATTCGTCCACAAAGACGAGCGGATCTTCCACTTCGGCCTGTTCCACCACTTTGCCGTTCTGGCTCACTTCAATGCGGTGATCGTAGACTTTCAGCACTTCTCGAGAGGGCAGGCCGATGATGGAATAGCGGCCCCACTTCTCACCACCCTGAACGGATTCGAACAGATAGGAATACGGGCCACTGGCCAGTTTCAGGTAGGTGCTCAGAGGTGTGTCCAGATCCGCCAAAACTTCGCGGTACACCGGTATCCGGTTGTAGCCGTCTTGGGCCAGTCTGGAGAAGTGCTCAGGTGTCATTTTGTCGT
>Ga0208670_100381_pt1 | contig 12646 bp, 8 predicted proteins | sample 24BtaG_FD_184098 | JGI IMG/M metagenome (GOLD analysis project Ga0208670, IMG submission 184098) | Marine viral communities from Cariaco Basin, Caribbean Sea - 24B_WHOI_OMZ_CsCl (SPAdes) (version 2) | ecosystem: Environmental > Aquatic > Marine > Oceanic | place: Caribbean Sea: Cariaco Basin...
TTAATGTGGAGCGTATTAATCGCTACTTTAAAGGGCATCAAGAAATGGATAAAGCTTTCGGCTGGGGACTTAAATGGAGAACGGCTACTAAATAGTGATTGCCTAAACCAATGTAAACACTAAAAAAACGCTGAATTTCTTCAGCGTTCTTTTATGTGTCATCTTTTTTTTCAAGTCTACCGCTATTTGTTTGATAGGGCTTATAAAGATAGGACTATAGGACTACTATCAACATCATGCTAAGCGTGCGGGATAATAGCAGGCATTAAGTCGTTAAAAGTACGACCTGAAGCAATCTCACCGATGGCATGCATTTTCCACTCACCATTATGACGATATACCTTAGCCATAATCATCGCAGTATGATTACCTTGAGAAGATAAGTTATAACGGGCAACTTCCTCATTGTTACTGGCATTTATGATACGACAAAATGCATTTTCAACGGTTGCAAATGTCTGACCAGTAAAGCTATTAACGGTGAAGACCATCGACTGTACGCTAGCAGGTACTCGCGACAAGTCTACGTTAATCACTTCATCATCACCATCACCTGCACCCGTGCGATTATCGCCAGTGTGCAAAATACTGCCATCTTTAGACTTTAATTGATTGAACCAGATAGCATCAACAGGCTGCTTGTTGGCATCAAAAAGAATACATGAGGCATCTAAATCAATACTATCGTTGCTATTTCCGCCACCACCAAAAAGACCACCTAAAAAGCCACCTTTTTTGGCCGTTCCAGACTGAGCCACGTCCCAACCTAGTCCCATTTTCATCTGGGTTAGTGTGCCACCGGCCTCTTTGCTTAATGATATTTTCTGTCCTTTTTGTAAATTAACTGCCATGATATTTTCCTTTATGATTATTTATAAGTTATTAAAATATAACGAGATACTAGAATAAATCGCTATCAAAATGCTTAGTACTAAAATGCTTAGTATTAAAATTATTTAGTATTTAAAAAGTGGCTTAAAACTCTATCTTGCTTAAAGGCTTGAGTTAGCTGCAAGCCATTCGTGACCTTAAGGTCTTTAGCAGCCGTTTTGAATTTACCAAGTAGTCTATTCCGCAGAGCAATTGGCATCTATACATCAGATTGTAGGCGTTACAAACTCATTGCTAAAGCCAACTACTAAAGCTCTCTCACTGTTAAAGCCAACTATTAGAGCCTACTATTAAAGAATATTATCTAAAAAACCGCCGCCGCCACCACGACCGCCAGAGTTAGTGCCTAGAATACTTTGGATCCATCCTTGGTAGTTGGCACGGTTTCGAGAACAGATAATAACCTTACCTTGACCAGAAAAGTTCAATACCATCCCCTCGCCACTGGTAACCGAGTTTATGATATTACTCATAAATCCTTTTTTCTTACTAGTAGATAAAGACAGTTTGTAATCTAGACTTGAATCCCAGCAAACCACATGCCCATTATCAATCACGACATCATTGCCTGGCTCTACGTCGATCTCAAATAATGACCCAAAACCCGATACCACTAGTTGGCCTACACCTTGAGTCTTCATAATAATGAAACCACCAGTGTCACCAAACACTGCGCCGCCAAGATTACGCTGTATTTCGGCTTTGACTTCAACACTTTTTTGAGCAGCAACAAAAGCACCATCACTGAGATTATACTGTTTATCACCTACCTCAATAATCTGCATATCGCCATCAAGGGTGGGCGCAAGAAGGCAGTCACCCTCACCATTTGTCGCGATAATTTCTTGTTGAAATAATGACTCATCACTGGCAAAGCGACGGGCTAAAGACTGCATGATGCCCCCTTGCAGTTTTCCTTTAAGCTCTAAATTCTGCTCCATCATAACCATGGCATTGGCTTCACAATAGATAGAATCACCCTGTTTTAAATTACAATGTAAAAAAGGCTCGATAGTACCGATTAAGCTAAATGTCGCCGCCATGGCTAAAATTCCTCAGAAAAGGTGTATGTAGGTGAAAAGGAAAAAGAAAGAAGTGAATCCAAATAAACAGACAGATCTATGCGGTTAAAACCAACCTTAAATACTTCAAAGTTGGTTTATTGGCATAAATAAAGATGAGAAGTTATGAGTAACTAACTAAGTCAAGTAACTCAAATAGCTCAAAGAACTATGAAATACTAAACAGCAACGCCATAAGACGCAGCTAATGGACCTAATCCACCGCTAAAGCCTTGACCAACGGCACGGAATTTCCACTCGCCATTGTGGCGATAAATCTCACCAAATATCATGGCTGTTTCAGTGCTACTGTCTTCTGACAAGTCATAACGAGCAATTTCAGTATTGCCATTGTCATTCACCACGCGAATGAAAGCATCCGCAACTTGTCCAAAGTTCTGGTTACGGGCTTGACCTTCATAAATAATCGCGCATACCGCAATTTTAATCACATCACTTGGTACGTTGGCTAGGTTAACTTTGATAGCCTCATCATCACCGTCACCTTCACCAGTGCGGTTATCACCTGTATGTTCTACAGAACCGTCTGATGATTTTAAGTTGTTAAAAAATATGAAATCTTGATCATTGCGGACTTTGCCTGCGTCATTCAGTAAAAAAGCAATGGCATCTAAATCGAAATCTTGTCCATCTGTTGCACGAGGCTCCCAACCAAGACCAATGGTCATCTGAGTAAGACCAGGGGCTTCTTTAGATAAATTTACATTACCACCTTTTGTTAAGCTAATAGCCATGACTTTTATTCCTTTTTAAGTTAGATAGTTAAGTTAAATAGTTAAGTTAAATAGTTAAGTTTAATAATCAGGTTAAATGATTGGATTAAACAAATTTCTTATCTTTTTATTGTTAAACTAATGGTTTGTATTTACCTATTAAAGCGTCAATACAAAATTAATAAGATGCTTACTTTCAGCGTTACGTTGTTCTAAAAATAAAAAAACGTGAGCCGAAACCCACGTTAACTATACTAATCCAATGGTAAATAAGCAAGGCTGTTTTAAGCCATAAACTTAGGGTATTGGTTGTTGATTAGTTGGTTAATGTTAGCGATAAATAACGCTAATATTTCCCTTCTTTATTTCTATGAACTGTATCTATAAATTGTTTCTATGCATTGTCTTTACGATATTTCAAAGACCCTAAAATTGCTAAGCCGATAAAGGCAATACCTATTAGCCCTGTCACCAATTCAGGCACATGGAACTTCATAGACAGCAGCATAATTATGGCCAAAGCACCAATTGCATAATGTGCGCCATGTTCAAGATAGATGAACTCGTCCAACGTACCTTTATCTACTAAATAAATGGTCATAGAACGAACAAACATCGCACCAATGGCAAGACCAAGCATAATAATAATAACATCATTGGTAATGGCAAAAGCACCAATAACCCCATCGAAACTAAAAGAGGCATCAAGTACTTCAAGGTATAGGAATCCCGCTATACCGCCTTTCATAACTGCGCTACCGACCGCTGCCCCACCAGACTTTTCAAGCGATTCTTCTGCTTCTTCTAGGTCTCCTTCTAGTAGTCCTGAAACAACTTGCACGCCTAGATAAACAATGATTCCCCACACGCCTGCCATTAACACAGCCGAAGTTTGTGCTTCATTCACCCAAGTTAACGACAGCATTAAAATAGCCAATGCCACAAACACACTCATAGCATCTACTTCACCAAATTTAGCAAGACGGCGTTCTAACCAGCTGAACCAATGCACTTCTTTATCATCAAACAAGAAGTTTAAAAAGACCAATAATAAGAACATACCACCAAAGGCTGAAATTTCAGCATGATGAGCCATTAACTTAGCAGAGTATTCAGTCGGGTTATTTAAGGCCAGATCAATAACCTCTCTCATACCCATATCGGCAGTAACTGCCACAATAACAATGGGGAAAATCAATCGCATACCGAATACGGCAATCAAGATACCAACGGTCAGGAATATCATTTTCCAAAACTTATCCCAGTGTTTTAATACTGAGGCATTAACCACGGCGTTATCAAAAGATAAAGATATCTCCATGACTGCTAAAATTGCAGTGATAGACAGCGCACTGATTAGGCCAGTCATTCCATTTAACGAATAACCCCACCATGCGGCAACCATTAAAGCAATGGCTGTAAAAACAAAATCGAAATAAAAATGTCTCATTACGTACCTTATTGACATACTAAGTCTAACTGGCATAAGCACATTAAGAATGCCGAAAATCCAAAGTTTTCTTAAGTAATATCAATTAAAAAAGTGATTAATAAAAAAAGTGGTTAATAGTAACCACTTTTTCATTGTCGTACCTATATTATATTTGTATTGATAACCAGAGGATTAAAAGCCCTTGTTATCTTTTATAACCTGTTATTTTTTATAACTTGTTATCTTTTATAAATAAAAACTAGATTTGAACACCATACTGATGGCACATTGCCTGTAGGCCGCCCGAATAACCTTGACCCACTGCTCGGAATTTCCACTCGCTATTGTGACGATACACTTCGCCAAATACCATAGCAGTTTCAACTGAGTAATCTTCTGCCAAATCAAATCTGACCACTTCAACCCCAGTTTCTTCATTTACCACGCGTATAAAGGCATTGGCAACTTGACCAAAGTTTTGATTGCGCTGCTGAGCATCATGAATCGTCACTGTTACCACTACTTTATCAACATCAGCAGGCAATTGAGATAAATTCACTTTAATGACTTCATCATCACCATCGCCTTCACCAGTACGGTTGTCGCCGGTATGCTCAACAGCACCATTGTCGGACTTTAGTTGATTATAAAAAATAAAATCGTGATCACCTCGAACTTTACCCATGCTATTCACTAAGAATACACTAGCATCCAAGTCAAAGTCTGTACCAGATGTTGCTCGTTCATCCCAGCCTAAGCCAATCAAAAGTTTATTAAGGTTTGGGTCCGTCTTAGTTAGCGATAAGTTACCGCCCTTACTTAATGATAAAGCCATGATATTATTCCTAATTTTAAATGATTGTGAAATTAGCTTATTATTTAAGCTTTAATTTATTTTAGACAAGCTCCGACTCTTTTACCATAGATTGCCATTGAACTCAAAGTAAAGCTACCAATTATATAAAGAAAATATAAAAAGACTATGCATCCCCTTTAGTCATGGTTTTGGTTGTCGTTTTTGATATTCAAGTGCGACACCACTCATGTCCAATTCATAGAATTTAGCGGATAAACTGATTAAAAAGCGACCTGCTATAAGCTGTCCCTTTTTTTGTATAAATTGTGCCGATAACCTTTTATTTAAGCATTAAAAGAACAACTGTAAAGCAGCAGAGAATTCAGTATGTTGCGTACCATCAAAGCGTTTATCGGCATAATCGACATCTGCCTTACTAGCGCTGATATCAAATAGCCAGCGCCTATCAAGTGCAGTACCTTTAACATCATATCCTATCAAATTGACTCCTAAAGTAGCACTCATAGCTTCGCTAGTATCGTCTTTAAGATCGGTTTCAGATGCTTTTACTATCCCGTAATCTGCGCCGATATAAGGCAACCATCTTATTTTTTGTGTACCTAAAGTTAACCAATTGGACTGCATAGGCTCATAACTCAACGTATTACGTAAGGAGGCTCCAGATTCTGCAGCACTATAGACCTTATCGATACCACGGACCCCAGAATAAGTGGACCCCAAGGATTGCTGAGAAATACCGTATAGTTGGTCGTTGCTATATTGTCCTTGTAGCTCATGAGTCATTTGCCAATAGCCTTTGTTCTCGCCTGAGGCAATGATAGGATGTTGGTGACTCAAATACCCTGATAATAACCAACGCAAATAGTCATCGCTCAACCCCTGCTTAGTGGCCGGATTATCATGATTGCCAATCCCCTGCTCCGCACTCAAATCGACTACCCAAGCCCCTGTTGTAAATTTTCTCGGGTCACTTTTTGAACGTTTATTAAATAACTTAGTATGAGTGGCACCAATACGAGCACTACTTAGAGTCGGACTTTGAATATCTAATTGACTACCTAATAATTCACTGCTCACATCTTGATGAGCCACCTGACCATATACCGTGGAGATACTGTCTTGATCACGGTCAAAAGTATAGTCGCCACGTAGATTGGCCTGCCAGCTATCACCCGTCTGTTCTAATACTGAATTAGGCAGTTTTGTACTGCGGGTATATTCATCTGCAGCTAACAAAGCTGACCACTGCCAACGACCGTTAGGGATTAGCGTATAAATGCTGGCACTACGGCGCTGATTGTCCTCATCATAGCCATAATGGTCTGTCAAACTTTGTTGTATCGTCAGTGAGGTTAAGTCAGCCTGGCCAAAGACATTACGTAAAGTGCTGTGCAGCTTTATTTGATTATGACCATAGCTATCATCTGGATCGTAGCGCCACTCTATATCGCTGTTTATTTTTCCTGACTGCTGTTGCTGAGTCACTTGGATACGAACGTCTTTACCCACGGGGAAGATATCGAGCAGTAACGGCCCATCTATGACCCGTTCACCGTTACTTACCGCTTGATCAAGTATCGCCATATTCGCAGGCTTATTTACTAACTTTCCAAATAAGCGAGAGGTGGGTAAATCAGTCTGATTATCAATGTCGGTAATTTTTGCCACATAAACTTGCCAAAGCGACGTCCCTTGCCCAGTTTGAACAGGGTCAATGGAGATTTTAAAAAACCCTGCTTCCAAATAAGCCGCTGTAATAGCTCTAATCAAGTCATTGGCAGCGGTTACCGAGATACATTGAGCCTGAGCAATGACGGCGGTGGATTCGGTAAGTGGTAATACTGCCGATATTTGCTCAGCGTGTTGGCGTAGCTTAGTCTGTGCCGCTTTGTTTAATTCTGGCATTGCTCCCAGCTCAATACGCTGTATTGGCAAACAGGCGCTTTGCTTAGAATCTAAAGTTGATTCTGGTTGAATGACTGTTGTATCGGGGGTGGGCTCCAACGATTGCGACTGTCGTAATGAGTCAATACGTTGCTTTTTGAGGGAGTCTTGCCAAGCCTGTTGCTGCTCTATAGTGTTCTTCCATGTTGGTGTTGGCTGTGATACTTGTTGATCAGGTAAGTCAGCCGCATTGGCAATGGGAGCGATTAAGATGCTCAAACCACTTAAACTTAATCCTATTGTGGTGCTTATCATTGTCCGACTAAAGCGATGACGGCTCTCACTATCCTGCATAATTTGCTTAGTACTATACAGGCCAATGGCTTTGAATAGGCCAATAGATCTGGCGTTTTTTATTCTATATATAAATAACATAATCATTCATCACGGTCTAAGAAAAATAGAAAAACCCACACCTAGGTAGGTGTGGGTTCCTGTTGACCTACAATTTAAAGCAATAATCTAGTATATCGTTAAATTACAAGCAGTTATAAACTAGCGATGCTTGCAGATCCGTACTTAAAAATTATTGCTTACTAAAAATGCGTGCTCGTTATAACTGTACATTGGCTTTGGTGTTGTTTGCATCAGTGTCATCCCATTTGTAGTTTACATCCGCATGAACTGGAATGCCAAGATCAACCGGCTTACCTTGTAATGCGTCTGTGACTAGACCAGGAATGGTGCCAACAAATTTAGGGACACTAAATGTTTTACCATCTACTGAAGCTCCTACTTGATGCACAAAGTCGTCATTATTACTACTAATCACTGACGCCCCATTAAGGTTCGATCCTGTCGCACTTACTTTAGCAGCATTAACATTGATATTACCGCTACCAACAGTTGTGTTTAATGTCTCGGCATTAACATTGGCTTGGTGGGTAATTTTTTGATTATCAACATCAAATCCCGCTTTACCAGCAACACTTACGCCAAGGATAGTACCATTATTAAAATCGTTTTTAAGGGCATCAATAACATTACCTGCCGTTATGTCATTAACAAATTTAATAGGAGACCCATCAACGTTCAACCCCGTATCAACATTGACTTTAACGACTTCATCTTGAGCAGAACTTAAAGCAAGTCCATTTCCAGATGTTGTGGTTAATGACCCTGCATCAATATTAGATTGTAAGTTAATATCGTTGCCGGTACTAATGTTTATGTTATCTGCTTTTACAGTGCCTAGACCATAGTATTTGCTATTGTCCGTTTTCACGTTTAAATGAGAACCTAACGTGTCACTTTCAAAACTTTGAGAATTAGCACTCTGTTTCACAGCACCACCAAGATTTCCACCGATACCGAAATTCCCCACGTAATCTTTTGACTCAGCAGCGATAACATTGACATCACCTTTAGCGTTGGCATTAGATAATTCAATACTATTGGCTGTAATTTTCGCCCCATCTACACTCAGAGCATTACCTGCTTCATTAGCGGCTACAGTTAAGTCCTTTGTACTAATAGTAGCCCCATGCGCTTTATTGCTGGTTTCATTAACCACACCTAAATCACCACCAAAACCCAACTCTGATAGGTCTGGAGCAAAGCCACCGTTACCGTCCATTGCCACACCTACAGCACGATGATTATCTTGTGCCGCTGCGATATTAGCGCGATTACCCTTAATTACCACAGTGTCAGCGTTAATAGTAGCCCCATCAACTTGCGCCAACTGTCCACCTGTAGTCGTTAAGTTAGTCACATTAACGTTAGCTGCCTTGGCTTGAGTGTCTTCTTCGCCTAAGTAGTTAAATCCTGCTTGAGCTGAGACACTTGGTAGAACGCCTGCCCCAGTTGACACTGCTGCCGGAATAACGGTTAAGCCTACTGAACCGCCTAATTTAGCACCACCAGCGGTAGTCCACTGCTTGTCACTATCTTGAGCAATACGAGCTTCCTCGCCTGCCGTAACATTGTATTGTTTTGCAGTAACATCTTGAGCAGCAGCAGCGCGAGTATCAGCGTTAATGTTCACAGTATCTGCAGTTAAGCTACCTTTGACCGCTTTGACATTACCTTTTTGCAAATACTGATAAGTACCTTTACCGCCGGCCTTAACGTTTACACTGGTAAAGTCACTGGTATCAGCATTAACGCTTACATCACCATGACCACTGTGTCTGGTGGTCACTGTTGAGTCATATGCTGCGTCACCTTTATAGTCATCGGCGCTGATATTGATTTTACCGGCTTTAATTTGCGTGCCAGAATCAACGGCCGTGTTAAGTGCTGTAATACTCACGGCATCATCTGCCACAATACCTGTGGTATGCGCTGTTTTAACTTCAGTAGTTTCACCTACGCCATCACCAGATAGGCTAATACCACCACCGATGATAGGATTAACCCCTGCAAAGACATTCAAAGCAGCGTCACCGCCAGCGACTACTTTACGATCAACCACTCGGTCGTAAGAAGCATCGTTAACGATATCTTGTCCACTTAAATTTACGGTAGCAGCATTAATTTGTGTGCCTTTATTGGTTAATGTCCCAGCTGCCTTTAACGATGCATTGTTACCGGCATTAACCGTAGAGTTAACGGCTTGGTATTCATTGTGCTCACCGATGATTTGGTCATGTCCAATACTAACGCCAACTTCAATACCGGTTGCCCCACCTTTTATATAAGCTTCAGGACCAGTACTTTTATACACTTTGCTATCAACAGCCGTTAATGCTTCATTGGCACCTGTAGACACTTGATTACCTTCGATGGCCACATTGTTAGCTGCCTTAATATGAGTACCATTGATACTAACCTCTTCTGCTTTTAAGTTAGCGGTATTAGCAGATAAAGCGCTACTACGTGAGCTACCTGTTCCTGTAGTGGTAAGTGTCTTAACCCCTTTTAAAGAACCTGATGCTTCAAAGGTTAAGTCTTTAGTTAATTGTGGAATAAGCCTTTTATACCATTCTTGAAGTCTATGTTCGAGCTAGAATCATTCTCAGCCGTAATATCATAAGTTTCAGATTTGGTAATATCGGTTGGGTTAGCGGCATTGGTGGTTAAGGCTTTATTAGCACTGGTATCAAGCACACCCGTTGCTGCCACATCACTACCAGATATTGCAATATTCTCACCAGTTAATTTCACCTCTTTAGCAGACAAGTCACTAGCAACCGTGCTCTGTGCTAAACGATCTATAGCAAGCTTCTTATCTGTGATATTAAAGGCCGTACCATGACGATCTTCTTTATAATCTTGCTCAGTTGAAAAACCATTACTGATATTAACATCGCCTACCGCACTCGCCTGTAGCTTATCGCTAGCTTTAATGCCACTTGCGGTAACATTGATATTACCCTCAGCATTTAAAGTCGCGTCTTTGGCATTAATTTGACTGCCAACCTGCGTTGTTTGACCTTTATTATCAATATGGGTCTCACCACCGCCAATACCGCCCCAGTACTTATAATCTTCCTCATTTGTTTGACGATTGGTGGTATTACTACCGGCTACTGTCAGATCTTTAGCGCTATTTAGAGTGGCTGTATCAGCAGTTAATTGAACCCCTTCTAAACGCTGCTTCCCACCGCTCGTTAAGCTTACGCTATTGCCAGAAATATCAGTCTGATATCCCTTTTGAGTCGCTTGTGTAATGTCATGTGAGCCTGTTTTTAAATCGGCAGTTTCACGAGCATAACGATTGATAGCACTATGTGAATCTTCAGTATGTTCATTGGTAGCGACCAAATCATTACCAGAGTTTAAGGCGACATTTGGCCCTTTAATGGTTGCTCCAGCAAGTTTAAGATCTCCTGCTGAGTTAACATTAACACCCTCTGCAGCATTAAGCTGCGATTGGTGATATTGCTGACTTTTATCAAGGGTCTCATTTTCATTAAACCATAAACCCTTGGTATTACGTGCCGTCACGCTATTAGTATTGGTAGTTGTTACACCACCAATATCAATATTACTACCTGTCGCATCGATATTAGTGCCATCAATTTTACTGCCTTTAATGACCACATTGTTACCGCTAAGTGCAATATTCTCACCTGTAATAGAGGACCCTTTAAAACTTTCAACCTCTTTATAGCCTGAGTTAGTTAACGTGACATTCTCTTCAAGCTTCTGTTGGTTTTTGTCTAAATCTATACGAGCTGTTTGTACCTCCCCACCAATAGAAAGTTGTTTGTTACCAGCAAGTGAGACATTATTAGCTGAAATTTGGCTATCCGAAACTTTTAGGGTATCTGCAGCAGCATTAAAGTCTTGAGCAGCATTGAATTGACCTTGTAAAGTTTGGGTGGCATCCGTATCCGTATTGTGCAGGCGAATACGGCCAGAGTTCATACTTCCTAAGATTTGACCATCTAAAGTCACATGCGGCTGTGATCTTTCATGGCTGCTGACATCAAGTGTGTCATAGTCAATATTATTACGACCAGAAATAACATTAATGGCTTCAGAAGCCTTAATATTGCCATTGATATCAACCTTAGGAGCGAGTAGATCCAAACGCTGATTGCCATTTATGTCACCACTTAAAGCAAGTGTTCTACTAGTGCGATCGCCGACGCTAAAACCTGCCAAACGGTCTTCTGCTATCGTAGGGGTACCCACTACCAAAGACGCACGATTGGTATTAATAAACCCTATATCTTTACCCGTGATACCATTTGGATTAGCCAACACATAGTCAGCAGCCATCCCAAACACTTCTTGTTGCCCTAACAATAATGAAGGATTTTTACTGACTACTTCATTAAGAATAATCGATGCCGTGCCTTTTAAATTACTGTTAGCATCAAGTTGTCCGGCAAGCTGGGATTGACCTGATTGCAGTGAGTTATTTAATACTGCCCCTGATTTACTAACGTTAAAATCTTTATATTGGTTATGAGAAAGGCCTTTGGCATTAGGATTGGCAATATTAATCACATCCACTTCGCCTACTTTACTCACGCTAGTTTGGCCTACTGGTCTAATATTATCAGCCAGTGCAGTGACACTTAGCATAGGCAGTACCAATGCTAGACTAACTGCACTTGCAATTCGACCCTGAGAAGAAAGTTTAAAACCTTTTTTAGTATTCATAATCGCGCCCTATTTAATAAAAGTGATTTACTTAACCCAACTCATTAGTTTGCCCAAACTAACGGGGAAAATGGGCAATCGAAACCCTTGTAATAAGGGTTTTCGACCTTCGACCTTATTTCTAAATTTCTAATAAAATCAAGGCAATATCTATATAATCAGATAAATATGACATTTCTATTACAGATGACATTTTGGTTACACTTACTCTTCAAAAATAACGTTTGCTTGAGGGTCAAATCCTTCTTTTGTTCAATAACTTATTCTTATTAAGCAAAAGATAAAATAGACACTTACAGATAAAATACAGCGCCTAAAAAAACTTCTAGATACCACGATAGGTATGTAGAAGTTTAATTATTGAACTTATTTTGCTCGCATATCAACGGCATCATTTTTTCTGACTCATAACAACCGTTGCAAGCGGCCAAATATTGAGATTATTGATGCTAGCTAGCTTCTAGGATATGTGTGATAAGTATATAATAGGCCGTACGAGTGATCCTACTTTGCTATAGTTGTTGTAATATCAATGTTATTTCACTTAATCATTTATATGGCTTTCATGGCCGTATAAAACTAATACCAATTCTAAAAAATAACACTCAAGTCGCACCACTCCCGCTGAGTGATAGACCTAATTAAGTTAGTCTCATTACACAATGCATTCCAAGCGTCACATGCCGCATCGACAATCGCATCATAACTC
>Ga0208670_100382_pt1 | contig 12626 bp, 7 predicted proteins | sample 24BtaG_FD_184098 | JGI IMG/M metagenome (GOLD analysis project Ga0208670, IMG submission 184098) | Marine viral communities from Cariaco Basin, Caribbean Sea - 24B_WHOI_OMZ_CsCl (SPAdes) (version 2) | ecosystem: Environmental > Aquatic > Marine > Oceanic | place: Caribbean Sea: Cariaco Basin...
GCCACAAGCCCTTGCCCGCTATCATACCGCCTCTTCTGAAATGCCCCCGTAGCTCATCTGGATAGAGCGATCCCCTCCTAAGGGATAGGTAGCAGGTTCGAGTCCTGCCGGGGGTACCAAAACCACTTCCAAGCAAGTCCGAAATTCCCTCGAAAACCCTTACCCTGCAAGACTTACAGACGAATCGTAGCACAACATAGACAACATAGAACCTCCCAGGAAACATGTGGAAATACCCACAGACTGTGGGTAATCTTGTGGGTATGGCCAGATTTCGGCCTTTTCAGTACCCACAATACCCACAGGAGGGGAAGCTGTGAGCCGGCCAATCAACAAACTGACTGACGCACAGGTCAAAGCCGCAAAGCCAAACGGAACCCGCCAGCGCAAAATGGCCGACGGTGGTGGCCTGACCCTAGTGGTCAAACCGACTTCAAAAGTTTGGTGGTTTCGGTATCGGTTCGCTGGTAAGGAGAAAACCTACAGCCTCGGAACCTACCCTGAAGTTTCACTCAAAGAAGCCCGGGATGGGCGGGATGCCGCCCGTAAACTTCTGGCCGACCGCAAAGACCCGGTAACCTATCGCCGTTCTGAAGCCGCGAAAACTCGCAACGACGCTGCGAATACATTTCAGGCGGCGGTAGAGGATTGGCTCAAGCTTCAAAAAGGCCACCTGGCGGACAGCACGATAGAGGTAACTCGCCGTCGACTTAAAAATTGGATCTACCCCCATCTTGGTCAGCTCCCCTTAAACGACATCGAGCCCCAACTGGTTTTGCAGGTACTTCGGAAGATTGAGGCAAAGGGCAAGCACGAAACAGCGCACAGGATGCGGCAGAGAATCAGCCAAGTTTACCGCTATGCCATCTCAGAGGGACGAGCTAACAGGGACCCTACTGCCGATCTCCGAGGCCTTTTGAAATCTCCCGGGACGCGAAACCGAGCAGCCATTGTGCGCCCCTCGGAGCTGGGAGGCCTCTTACGGGCCATCGACGCCTACTCTGGACAGCCGGCCACTTGCGCGGCCCTGCAGCTTGCACCAATGCTGTTCCTACGACCAGGGGAGCTCAGAAAGGCGGAATGGTCAGAAATAGACCTGCAAGCCGGCATGTGGACTGTGCCAGGAGAGCGGATGAAGGGAACTCGACAAGCCAAACGGGCCGGCAAGGTACCAGACCACAAAGTACCCCTACCAAGCCAAGCTATCGAAATACTTACAGCTCTTCACCGAATCACTGGACGCCGACCTTTCGTATTTGAGTCCATCAAACCGGGTCGGCCGTTGTCGGAGAACACTATCAACACGGCACTCAGGACCATGGGGTACGACGGAGAAACCATGGTTGGGCACGGCTTCCGCGCCACGGCCTCGACTCTCCTACACGAGATGGGCTGGCCGCCCGAAGTCATCGAGCTTCAACTGGCACATCGCCAACGCAACCAGGTTGCAGCTGCCTATAATCGCTCTGCCCGGTTAGAAGAGCGAACACAAATGATGCATCAATGGAGTGACTACCTCGACTCTCTCAAAACTTCGGAGAATATTCTGCCATTTAAAGCGAAATCAGACTGACTAACTTCAAAAGAGATATGAGTTATTTCAATAAACAAAATGAGAACTGTAGGCTCACTCGATCAAGAAACCCTTACTCTTGTTTATTACAGATATATTATCGTGGATCTGATTATTAGCACTAAGAAACCGTGCTTTTCTGTCAACCTAAGGCCTAACATTGGTTGACCGAGAGTCACTTGCCGGTCCCGCAAAACCTCAATAGGGTAAAAAGCGTTCCCGGACAGCACTGTATGCGAGGGGACAAGGATGGACGGGATACAGTCGTTGTGTTGCAGCACAACAAATGCACCCGCCCCGAACCAAGCCGTTAGAGGCAAGGTGCTATTAATGATTGCCACACCATAATAGCCCTCCAACGATACCAAGGCTCGGATAACTCCACAATCGGGCCTGGCTTCGACGGACAACCTTCCTCTACGGCATAGCTAACTATCCCAGAGGTATGCTATGTCCAACACGAAAATGACCACGACCATTCTCCGAGCCGCAGAGGTTCGATCCCGCACTGGCTTGAGCCAAAGCCATATATATTATCTCCAATCCAAAGGAGTATTCCCCCACTCCATCAAGCTCTCCCCGTACGGTTCAGCAGTCGGCTGGCTTGAATCCGAAGTTGAGGAATGGATTCAGTCACGAGTGTCTCATCGCAATCAGAAAGCTTAATCAGCTCAAAACCAACAAAACACAGCTTGCCTGTTTAACGGGCACAGCACAGTTCTGTCTGAATAATTCTGAGGTGATTATGAGTATCGACGCGACTTTAATTCTTGACGGTATTTTCAAGAGCCGCCACCAACACACGCGACTACAACAAGCTTGCACGACGCCCAGTCCAACTACGTCTCCGGTATCCAGAACCAAAGTTGAGGAGAGTAAGCGATGAATCAGGAAAATACAGCTAACCCTGTTACCCGTCCCAAGCATCCGCTTTCAAGTCGTCAGCGGCGGATTCTAGAAGGCCTTACCGCCGGACCAAAAACCAGGGAGCAGGTAGATAGACTCGGTAAAGCAAGCAATGGCCCCGAGCAAATCCGCCAGCTGCGCGAGCTTGGCTTCGAAATACATTGTGAGCGCTACTGCAAAATCAATAACGATGGCGAGCGGTGCTACCCTGGTATTTACACACTGGATGAGAGTTCCATTCCGAGAGCCATGGAAATGCTTTACCCGACTTTAACGGGTTAGCCCAATGGCAAAACGAAAAAAAGACCATAGACTCCCCTTCGACAGGGAGGGGGGTGTATTGGCCATACAGCGTCGCTTGATTCAATCGAGAGCCTATTTAGGGCTCTCACCACAAGCGAAGACATTGATTATGTTGATGCACTCCCACTGGTCGGCTGCGGGACCAGTAGACTATGGAGTGAGAGAGGCAGAAGCCAAGATTCCATGTTCCAGGAAAACCGCAATGAGGACTTTCAAAGAACTGGAAGAAGCCGGCTTCATCGTGAGGATCGATGAGAGCAGATTTAGTTCTCGCACCCAATCAAAGACACGCACTTGGCGACTCACCTGGTTGCCTTGCTGGCGACAACGGGCACCCACCAATGATTGGGAGAAAGAACGGAATGAATCGGAAGACGCTCAATAAAAAATCTACCGGTGTATATCTGACACCTCTGGCATAGCCACAGGTGTCGCTTTTACACCATTAGCGACGAATCTTCGGTTCAGAGGTGTAATTTTTGACACCTGCAACGCGAGTTTCTTCATTGTAGAGGTGTCGTTTTTACACCACACCTACTTAAGCCACCCACAAGCGTTATTGATTAATTCCGATCGTCCACATGACACATGATATTTTCACATCCGCCCCCCTTAACACCCATGCCTTCTTCGGACTGACAAATTCGGCTACCCTGTAGCCACAAAAGCACACAAAACCAGGTAGTTGCAAACAGGAAGTAACGGCGGCGAGCACATGGACAAGAAAAAGCTCACAGAGCGGGACATCTGCACCAAGTTCATCAACCCGGCCCTCGCACAAGCCGGCTGGGACATTCAAAGCCAGGTGCGTGAGGAATTCCCCGTTACCAATGGCCGAATCATTGTCCGTGGCCGCATGCACACCCGAGCCCGCCCACGCCGGGCCGACTATGTTCTGAACTACAAAAAGAACATGCCTATCGCCATCATCGAAGCCAAAGACAACAATCACAGCCTCGGCGATGGCATGCAGCAAGCCCTGGCCTACAGCGACGCTCTGGACGCCCCTTTCGTGTTCAGCAGCAACGGTGATGGTTTTCTGTTTCACGACCGAACCGGCCTTTTTGGTAAAACCGAAACACAACTGAGCCTGGACGAGTTCCCCTCTCCGGAAACCCTCTGGGAGGTCTATTGCCAGCACAAGGGAATAGGGACCACAGCCCGTCAGACCGTCGAGCAGCCCTATTACGATGACGGAAGTGGCCGCACACCCCGCTATTACCAGACTGTCGCCATTAACCGCACTGTCGAGGCGGTCGCCAAGGGTCAGGATCGAATACTGTTGGTAATGGCCACCGGTACCGGCAAGACCTTTACCGCGTTCCAGATTATCTGGCGGCTTTGGAAATCGAAACAGAAGAAGCGCATCCTGTTCCTGGCCGACCGCAACATTCTGGTAGACCAGACCAAGAACAACGACTTCAAGCCCTTTGGCCAGGCTATGACCAAGGTCACCAACCGAACGGTCGACCCGTCCTACGAGATTTACCTGTCCTTGTACCAGGCCGTCACCGGCAGCGAAGAAGACAAGAACATCTACAAGCAGTTTTCACCCGATTTCTTCGACCTGGTGGTTATCGACGAGTGCCACCGCGGTAGCGCTGCCGTGGATTCAGCCTGGCGCCAGATTCTCGAGTACTTCTCCGGCGCTACCCACATCGGCCTGACAGCCACCCCGAAGGAAACCAAGGAAGTCTCCAACATCGATTACTTCGGTGAGCCGGTCTACACCTATTCATTGAAGCAAGGTATCGAGGACGGCTTTCTCGCACCCTACAAGGTGGTACGAATCGACCTGGACAAGGACCTGCAGGGCTGGCGGCCCAGCAAGGGCCAGACCGACAAGTATGGTGAACCTATAGAAGACCGCATCTACAACCAGAAAGACTTCGACCGGCAGCTCGTCCTTGAGAAGCGGACTGACAAGGTGGCAGAGAAAGTAACCGAGTTTCTGGTGAATACTGACCCTTACCAGAAGACCATCGTTTTCTGCGAAGACATCGATCACGCCGAACGCATGCGCCAGGCTTTGGTGAACCTGAATCCGGAGCGGGTGAAGGAAAACCGGAAATACGTGATGCGCATTACCGGCGACGAGCAGGAAGGCAAAGCAGAGCTGGACAACTTCATCAACCCGGAAGAGCGTTACCCCGTCATTGCCACCACCAGCAAATTGATGACCACCGGCGTTGACGCCCAGACCTGCAAAGTCATCGTGCTGGACCAACGCATCCAGTCCATGACCGAGTTCAAGCAGATTATCGGTCGTGGCACCCGTATCAACGACGACTACAACAAACACTGGTTTACCATCCTGGACTTCAAAAAGGCCACAGAACTATTCGCCGATCCCGCTTTCGATGGCGACCCAGTAAAGGTTTATGAGCCCAAGGGCGACGACTCCGTGGTACCAGGTGATGAACAGGAAAGTTTTGACCCTGAAGGCACTGAGATCCCGTGTAACGAAGACCCGGAGGTCTATGACATCGACGCCGACCAGCAATGGCAGTCAGACGACAGTCAGCCGCCTCAAGGCGTCGATACCATTGAGAACAAAACCAAACGGGTGAAATACGTCGTCGGTAACGTGGAAGTCAGCGTCATGGCCGAGCGAGTCCAATACCTGGGCCCGGATGGCAAGCTTATTACCGAAAGCCTCAAGGATTTCACCCGCAAAAAGGTTAAAGAGCAATACGCCACCCTGAGCGACTTCCTCAGACGCTGGAACGAAGCCGACCGTAAACAGGCCATCATCGAAGAGCTAGCCGAGCAAGGCGTTATCTGGGACGACCTCATCAAGGATGTCAGCAAGCAGCTAGGCGCCGAGCCAGACCCGTTCGATGTCATCTGCCACATCGTTTATGACCAGCCGCCCCTGAGCCGCAAGGAACGGGCGGAGCAGGTACGCAAGCAGGATTACTTCAGCAAATACGAAGGTGCCAGCAAACAGGTTCTGAACGCCCTATTGGACAAGTACACCGATGCAGGGATCGAACCAGTTGAAGACGTGAAAGTTCTAACTCTTGCCCCTTTCAGCGACATTGGCGCACCAATCGAATTGCTGAATGCGTTTGGAGGAAAGCCCGGCTATACAAATGCCGTCAGAGAGCTAGAGGACGCGCTCTACCAACAGGCGTAATACCCCCTTTATACATGTGGCGAAATTAAGGAAAACCCCGAAGATGTCGATAAGCACCACCATCAAATCCATCCAGGACATCATGCGCAAAGACGTAGGCGTAGACGGCGATGCCCAGCGAATCGGCCAGCTGGTCTGGATGCTATTCCTGAAAATCTTCGACGACCGGGAGCAAGAGTGGGAGCTGTTCTACGACGACTACAAATCACCGATTCCGGAGAAGCTGCGCTGGCGCAATTGGGCGGCCGACCCGGAGGGCATGACCGGCGACGAGCTCAAAGACTTCATCGACAACACCCTGTTCCCGGGCCTGCAGAACCTGGAGCCGGCCGGTGACGATTACCGGGGCGTGGTCATCCGCAACGTGTTCGAAGATGCCTATAACTACATGAAGTCCGGCCAGCTCATGCGCCAGGTCATCAACAAGCTGCAGGACGGCATCAACTTCAACAAATCCGCCGAGCGCCACGAGCTAGGCGATATGTACGAGCAAATCCTTAAAGACCTGCAGAGCGCCGGCAATGCAGGTGAGTTCTACACCCCGCGGGCAGTGACCAAGTTCATGGTAAATCGGGTAGACCCGAAGCTGGACGAGAAAGTAATGGACCCGGCCTGCGGCACCGGCGGCTTCCTCACCTGCACCATCGAACACAAGCGCAAGCACTATGTCAGCACGCCGCAGGACGAACAAACCCTGCAGAAGAGCATCCACGGCGTTGAGAAAAAGCCCCTGCCGCACCTGCTGGCCACCACCAACATGATTCTGCACGGCGTCGAAGTGCCGGACCAGATTAAGCACGACAACACCCTGGCCCGCCCGCTAATCAGCTGGGGCCCGAAAGAACGGGTAGACGTTATCGTGGCCAACCCGCCCTTCGGCGGCATGGAAGAAGATGGCATTGAAACCAACTTCCCCAGCGCCTTCCGCACCCGGGAAACGGCTGACCTGTTCATGACCCTATTCATCCACCTGCTGCGGGACGGTGGTCGCGCCGCCGTGGTGCTGCCAGACGGCTTCCTGTTCGGCGAGGGCATGAAAACCCGCCTCAAGGAAAAGCTGCTGGAAGAGTGCAACCTGCACACCATCGTGCGCCTGCCCAACGCCGTGTTTAACCCCTACACCGGCATCAAGACCAATCTGCTGTTCTTCACCAAGGGCAGGCCCACGGAAACCGTGTGGTACTACGAACATCCCTACCCGGAAGGCTACAAGAGCTACAGCAAAACCAAGCCCATGAAGTTCTCGGAATTTCAGACCGAAATTGATTGGTGGGGCTCCGAGGCTGACGGCTTCATCAGCCGAGAGGAAACCGAGCAGGCCTGGAAAGTGTCCATCGACGACATCAAGGCCCGCAACTACAACCTAGACATTAAGAACCCCCACGAGGGCGAACAAGTCAGCCACGACCCAGACGAATTGTTGGCCAAGTACGAACAGCAACAGGCCGAAATCCAGGAAATCCGCCACCAGTTGCGGGACATCCTGGCCGATGCGCTTTCTCACAACAGCAATGAGAGCACCAACGGAGGTGCTTCGTGAGTGCGCGGGAGCTGATTACCGAGCATCTGGACTTGTGGTCCGGTGCGGTTACGAAGAAATCTAGCAGTGGCCGGGGGAGTAAGGGCAAGGTTGAGCTGACTGGGGTTAAGAAACTGCGGGAGTTGATTCTGGAGTTGGCGCTCTCGGGAAGGCTGGTGAAACCAGAACCTGATGACGAATCCGCTCACCGCCTGCTTTCCAGAATTGAAGCCGAGAAATCTCGCTTAGCGGCACATGGGCTTATCAAGAAGCCTAAGAAGCTACCTGAAGCTAGTGATTCACAGCCCTACTCACTTCCTCCTCATTGGTGCTGGGTCCGGTTGGGACACGTAACCAACTACGGCACAACAGATAAAGCTGAACCCGACCAAGTTGCTGAAAATACTTGGGTTCTAGAACTGGAAGACATTGAGAAAGAGAGCTCTAAGCTTCTCAGCAAAGTCCGCTATATGGAACGCCAGTTCAAAAGTTCGAAGAATCGGTTTGAGCGAGGTGATGTGCTTTACGGAAAGCTCCGTCCCTACCTCGACAAAGTGGTGGTTGCAGATGAGTCTGGCGTCTGCACGACTGAAATTATCCCCATTCACAGCTACCTGGGACTACTGCCAGGATTTCTCCGCCTAGCACTCAAGTCGCCAGGATTTAAGCGCTACGCCAATGCCTCCACGCATGGCATGAATTTACCTAGACTGGGAACTGACAAGGCTAGGTTAGCCATGATTCCGCTGGCCCCGGAGCAAGAACAACACCGCATCGTCCAAAAAGTCGATGAGCTCATGGCCCTCTGCGACCGGCTGGAACAGCAAACCAGTGACCAGCTCGAAGCCCACGAAACCCTCGTGGACACCCTGCTTGGCACCCTAGCCCAATCCGAAAACGCCACCGAACTGGCCGACAACTGGGTCCGCCTCGCCGCCCACTTCGACACCCTGTTCACCACCGAACAGAGCATCGAAAAGCTCAAGCAGACCATCCTGCAACTGGCGGTGATGGGGCGGTTGGTGGAGCAGGATGCGGGGGATGAGCCCGCCATCGACTTGCTAACTCAAATCCATACAAGAAAAATCGCACTCGCAGGCGACAGAAGAATCAAGCAGCCTAAGCCTCTGACTCAACTGGACGATACGCAACACAGCTACACCGCGCCAGCACACTGGGCCTGGGCTTCATTTCAGGATGTGGCCGACGAAATTTCGACCGGACCGTTTGGCTCCATGATTCACAAACATGATTATGTTGAAGGTGGGATTCCTCTGATTAATCCGTCTCACATGGTCAATGGAAGCATCAACGAAGATCCATCAGTGAGTGTCTCCCCGCCTAAAGCGGAGGAATTATCAAGCTATAAATTGGCCAAAGGTGACATTGTGATGGCCAGACGAGGTGAGGTCGGACGGTGCGCAGTAGTTACAGACAGAGAGTCTGGATGGCTGTGTGGCACGGGCAGTTTCGTATTGCGATTTCATCCAGCTATGAACAGGCGGTTCATCCTGCTGCTATTTTCAACGGACACCGTCAGGGATTACCTAACCGGCAACTCAGTTGGAACGACCATGACAAACTTGAATCATGGCATCTTAAAGAAAATGCCAGTTGCCCTGCCACCTGCAGAAGAACAACACCGCATCGTCCAAAAAGTCGATGAACTCATGGCCCTCTGCGACCAGCTCAAGGAACGCCTGAACCAGGCCAGCGAAACCCGCTGCCAGTTGGCCGAAGCTGTTGTCCAAGAGGCTGTAAGTTAAGTCTCCCTCAAACAATCACTCTCGTATGGCGATTATCACCTGTAAGCAAAGAAGGAAAAGCATGAAAACTGCAAATGTGTTGCTGCCAATTCTGATTTCTCTCGTAATCACCGCCTGCGGAGGCAGCTCTGGGAGTGACACGGCAAAACCTCAACCTTCCGAATCTAACAACAGTGGCTCCGATCCAACACAAGAAGAAGCGGAAACAACAGAGCCTAATACACAACCGGAACCCAGCGAACCGGCTATATCGTTCGCGGCCCCAAGCCTTCTGTCAGCAAACAATGCCTACTGGTTTTCAATTTTCGACATCGATACTGATGGCTCGAAGGATATCGTCGTACCAACGATGGAAGGAGACCAATGGACTGGGTATACAAACACTGTGACTGCCTTTTTAAATATGGATGGCAAGGTCTTCAGTCCGAAAACTATTGCCGAATTGGAGTCCAGTGCGAGCTATATTTCGTTGTTCGCGGTTCCCAACAAAAACTCAATCGGTTTTTTCATTCCAACGAGAGCCGGCTGTTCTATTGCGTACTATCAATCGAATGGAACCGACGGCTTCGACGTTTTCGGCAATGTGCCTAGCATCTCATGTGGTGATAGGTATGTTCTTGGAAAGGACCTCAACAACGACCAGGTTATCGATTCCATATCCAACTCTGGCCATATCAATATTGCTTCCAACGACGGAGAATTCACTACATCACATGACCTTACCGGGCTAATGAGTGGAGCTGCACTGGCTTTAGCGGACTTGGATAACGATGGTATAGAAGATGTGATTAGCTTCGATGGGGACAGGACGCTCGCAGTTTTTCTGGGAGTCGGAGATGGTTCTTTTGAGACTGCGAACCTCTACTTGGCAACGGACAACGGCTGCTTTACCTCTCATGGTGGCTTGGTAATTTTGCGAGATGTAGATGGGGACGAAAAAATCGATGCTGTTGCAGCAGACAGCTGCAACCTCTTCACCTTTTTAGGCAACGGCGATGGGACATTCGCTGAGCCTATGCAAGCAATTTCCTCATCGCCTGTTTGGATGGACTATGACATCGGAGACCTCGATGCAGATGGCGTCCCTGACCTGGTCCTAGCGGAGTCCAACCAAGAAACCTCTGTAACCGTTTACACCGGAAAGGGGGACGGAACGTTCGAGCGCGTAGCTCAAGTTGACACGGGAGCCCCTGACGCGATGCGGGTTGGCACAGCAGACATGAACAACGACGGAATGCTAGACGTTATAGCCAGCCATGGGTACCACAACACCATTGGCGTTGTCCTACAAACGGAAAATGATACTGACTTGTAGGATTACGCCACCAGGCAATGCGGGAACAAAAGCTTTTGGGTACAGGTACCCTCGAGCAGTTGAACCGTTCACAGGACGCATTATGGCAATCGAACAAGGTATCTGGCGCATCGGAGACCAACCGCGAAAACTTAAGCCTGCAGCGCTCTCTGACGAGTCGCTGCTGGAAGACCAAGTAATGAAGGATATTTCTATCCTGAATTCCGACTGGCTTCTTATTGGCAGGCAGGTGCGTACAAGCTATGACAAACTAATAGACCTGCTCGCGATGGATGCTAATGGTTCCATCATTATCGTTGAGCTGAAGAGAAATAAAACGCCGCGGGATGTTGTTGCCCAGGCCATCGATTACGCCTCCTGGGTGGCAAACCTCTCTGACTCAGACATCGTGGACATTTACCTCAACTTCGCGAAAAACTATCAGCTGCAGCACCAAACACTGGATGAGGCGTTTGCAGCCAAGTTCAGAACTCCCCTTTCTGACATAACCATCAATGACAGTCATCAGATGGTCGTCGTTGCAACCTCTCTCGACGCCAGCACTGAGCGCATCATCAATTACCTGAATGACTTTGCTCAGATTTCTATCAATGCTCTGTTCTTCGCGGCCTTTGAAGATAACGGTCAACAATACCTAAGCAGAGCGTGGATGATTGATCCCGATGAGAACCAAGAGCGAGCCGTAACGAAAGGCAAGAAAGAGCCTTGGAACGGTGAATTCTACGTTTCTTTCGGGGACGACCGTCCGTGGGAGCTCGCGTGCGATTTAGGCTTCATTGCTGGCGGAGGAGCAGATTGGTACTCCAAGACCCTTTCCATGCTCTCCGAAGGTGACCGAGTCTGGGTAAACATTCCCAAAACTGGCTATGTTGGAGTCGGCATAGTCACTGGTGAGCGTGAACGGGCGGACCGATTTGTTTTTGAAACACCGGAGGGGAATCTCACGCTCGAGCAAATGAAAAATATCGAGAGCTACCGGCATCTCGATTCAAGCGCAGACAATGAGACTGCCGAATACCTCGTGCCGGTGCGTTGGCTACACACAGTTCCCAAAAGCGAAGCATTCAGTGAAGTTGGGTTATTCGGTAATCAAAACACAGTCTGCAAACCCACCACTCCGAAATGGAGTCATACCATCAACCGCTTGAAGCAGGCCTGGCATATTACATGAGTTGAGATACCCGCTAAGACAACCAACGAATCTGCACTCGCCTTAGCAGCAAGGCAAGTGCATCCTTTGTATTTCCAAAAGCCCATGCGTGGGCATGAGCTCTGGCAGAAAGACCGTGTTGAGCCGGCCCGGAGACCGAATACTCAGAAGGGGTACTAGCCAGCCGCCCTCTCACTCAAAGCATCAACCCCAAAATATTTTCGGCCCTGCTGCTCATTCAAATACCCGCGAGCTCCAATAAGAACCAGAATGGTAAAAATCTGGCTTATATAAATAAATGCCAAGGCCAGCGCGCTAGAGACGGGTACCGACGCGCTACTCAACACGATTCCCAGAGACATCAGAATTGAAAAGGCCCACAACCAGGCATGAAGATAGGCTAGCCCTCGCAACAACACCCAAACCGCACTGAACCGAACGAAAAACAACGCTGCTGACACCAGCCAATAAAAACCCAAGTAATCAATCCAGGGAGAAAGAACAGGTAACAGATTCTGAAAGTAGAAGGCATTACCGGCAAAGCATAAGTACAAAACGGATAGTAAAATGATTCCAGCAGGAGGGATTCGGCTATTCTTTCGCTCCTCGACATCCAACATCGTGTTTTTCTTTCCTTAATCCTTGGTGATTTCATGGGCTTAACTCTCCTCCGAGAGCCTTATGCTCAGAAAACCGCGTGTGTTTCACGATAGGGTAGCTCGGTACACTCACCTTTCAAGCGCGCAGTTTTGTGGGTACTTTTGTGGGTACCAAAACCGTACGAGAACAACATCCCCATTTTAAAACAGCAGCTTAATTAATATTTTCGAGTCCTGCCGGGGGTACCACCTTCCCTGCGCCACAATCAAATCCCAACCACCTTTTTCCGGTCCACAATCTGCCCGTCCCGCACAATAAACTCATAATGCGCCGTTTGAACAATCGACCGCACCCG
>Ga0208670_100385_pt1 | contig 12528 bp, 9 predicted proteins | sample 24BtaG_FD_184098 | JGI IMG/M metagenome (GOLD analysis project Ga0208670, IMG submission 184098) | Marine viral communities from Cariaco Basin, Caribbean Sea - 24B_WHOI_OMZ_CsCl (SPAdes) (version 2) | ecosystem: Environmental > Aquatic > Marine > Oceanic | place: Caribbean Sea: Cariaco Basin...
GCGTAGAGCTAATCCACCCAATCGCTATGGACAAAGGTTTACGTTTCGCGATTCGCGAAGGTGGCCGTACTGTAGGTGCTGGTGTTGTTGCTAACGTTAAAGACTAATAACTCATATTAGTTAAAACTTAGTAAAACAGTATGCTAAAAAGACCGTCTCGAAAGAGACGGTCTTTTTTTATGAGCTTGTTTGTTTCTAAAAAATATAAGCAATTATATTTAATAACCAAAAATAAAAAATCAATAAAAAAGGGAGATCTACTTATTAGACCTCCCTTTTTACAAAGATAAGAGACGGTGATTAATTAGTTAGCATAATCTCTTTGGCGTAGTGTCTCATACATGCATAAAGCGCCAGCAATGGCCACATTTAAGCTTTCTTGGCCATTAGGCTGTGGCAGCGCCACTGGGGTAGCCTCTTTCATGATCGCTTCGCACACGCCCTGTCCTTCGTGACCCATTACCCAAGCAACGGGGCGATTTAAGTTTTGCTTGTAAATGATATTATCAGTATGTGAGCTAGTAGCATAAACAGGCAGTCTTAGGTAGCTAAGTACTTCATCCGCCTCAATACCTTCATAAATAATTAGCCCGAATTGAGCGCCCATACCAGCACGCATGGTCTTTGGTGACCAAGCCTGAGCGCTGCCTTTGGTGCAGATAATGTTCTTAATACCCACTGCGGCCGCCGTTCTCAGTAAAGTACCCACATTCCCATTGTCTTGTACATCATTTAAGATTAAGCAGTCAGTGGTAATCGGTGACTTTAGAGTATGAAGATTGTGCTGTGGCACATTAACGATGGCCATAATTTCAACACCATTACCTAAGGTAGTAATGCTTTGATAAACACTGTCACTCACCACGGTCAGCTTATTGTCTAAGTTATAACCACTCAATGATGCTAGAAGTTGTTGCACCTCAGGGTGTGACAAACCGCTGTAAGAGATAATGATTTGCTCTGGTATGTGATTGGCTTGTAGGGCAGCTTCAATCAGATGCACGCCTTCAAGAACGGTCTGACCCGCCTTTTTACGTTGACGTGATTGAGTCAGTAACGCTTTTGCCAGCTTAGCGGTCGGGTTTTTATCCGAGGTAATTACTGGGTTATTTGAGTATTTATTGGTAATAATGTCGGTCATTGATGGCTCTTTAAAATTAAATGGAAAGCAGACACCTTACTTATTTATTACTGTCACAGTATCAGCAAATGCTTAAAGCAAAAATACTTGCTTAAACAAGCATAGAAATTTAAGAACTAATAGAGATTATAGGAAAGTAAAGGCAATAGTAAGGGCTATGCTGAGTAGGGTATCACACCCTTGCTAAAATTGAATTGTTAAATATGAAAAGGGCCTTACTGAATAGTAAGGCCTTATTTCGTGACGTTCTATTTTGATTAACTCGCTACGTCGATATTTATTGCTTGTGCAATTGTTGAACCTGTAATACTTCGTTCTTAGCCCCTAATACCACCGCAACACGTTGGTGAATGTCAGTAGGCTCATAGTCCATAATGCGATTTACTGCATCTGTTGAAGCACCACCCGCACGCTCAATAAGCAGACTCATAGGGTTGGCTTCATACATCAGGCGCAGTTTACCGGCTTTACTAGGATCTTTGGTGTCTTTTGGATAAATAAAGATACCACCGCGGCATAAAATACGATGCACATCACCCACCATGGCTGCTACCCAGCGAGTATTAAAGTTTTTACCGCGAGAACCGGTAGTGCCAGCTAATAATTCGTCAATGTACTGCTGCATAGGAGGTAGCCAGTGACGATAATTTGACGCATTAATTGCATATTCTTTGGTATCTTCATCAATGGCAATGTTCTTTTTAACCAACTCAAATTCGCCACTCGTTGGGTTTAAGCTGAACATTACCACACCATCATTGTCACTGTCTAAAGCGTCAGAGAAAGTAAAAGCCAACATAGCAGAAGAGCCATATAACAGATAACCTGCTGCCAATTGCTCAGTGCCTTTTTGTAGGAAATCTGAGTTTTGTACAGTTTGACCTTTGTTGTTATAAGGCAAGATCGAGAAAATAGTACCGGTTGGCATATTAATATCAATGTTCGATGAGCCATCTAAGGGGTCAAATAATACCAAAAGCTCGCCTGCTTCATTAGCGGCAGTAGCATCATCAAGCTCTTCACTAGCCACACCGGCACAATGTTTGTTGGTGGTTAGAGCATTCAATAATAAGTCATTAGCGATAACGTCAAGCTTCTTCTGTTGCTCGCCCTGTACGTTTTCAGCCCCTGCTTCCCCATGAATATCTGCCAATGCCCCTTTACGAAGAAGCTCTGTAATCTCTTTCCCAACCGTGGTAATTGTATTGATAACATCGATGACGGCTGATTTTTGACTGTGGTTGTCAGTAGATGCCGTATTTAGGTGGCTTTGAAAATAGTCATTAAGCGTGGTCATTTCGGATTCCTTTAATAAACTTTAATAAATAGGTTAGGTAATAACGTATTGTGTATCAAATAACTAAGGTGTTTATATAAATTTAGTACGAGAATGTTTATACGGTTACTTTTTGAAAGACGGCAAATCAGCTAAACTATATGAAATTTTATTGCTACCTACCGCTATTGAACCTTTTAAAGTGATTTTCATTCTCTTTTATAGTGTTGACTGACTATAGAGGTGAATTTGTCTGCGCAAAGTGTAGCAAAAACCATGCAATATTTCTTGTGTAAGTTAACTATAATAGCCCACATATTTAACATTAAAACGTTATAAGCTATATAAGTTATATAAGCTACATAAAGTACTAAATATCAAAGACAATTGCTGCTAAAGGCACCAGTAGTTAAGGGTACCATTGACTACTGGCCACATATTAAACAAAGCGATTAAATTGATATCGACTCAACCCATCACACACCTGCTCATAAAGGATACTGGTAACTGCCATGACTGACTCAACACAGAACCCTGAGACTGTAGCCCAAGAACAGTCAGCCCAATCTGATATTTTTGACTCAACCACGGCAAGACTTAATGCCTCATTGAGTAAACCCCAGTTAAATGAAGACGGTCACATTCGTCATTTTTTGGGTATTGAAGGTTTAAGCCGTGAGCAATTAAAAGCCATCATCGCCAAAGCAGAAAGCTTTTTTGATGCCAATGGGCAGCTGATTAATAGCCCTGAGCTTGAAGGCTGTACGGTAATGAACTTATTCTTTGAGCCATCTACCCGTACCCGTACCACCTTTGAGGTGGCAGAAAAACGTTTGGGTGCCAACGTGTTAAATATCGATATTGCCCGCTCTAGTACCCAAAAGGGTGAGAGTCTGCGCGATACCTTATGGAATCTACAAGCCATGACGGCGGATATCTTCGTCGTCCGTCATTCAGCATCGGGTGCGGCACATTTTATGGCCACCGAAGTGACGCCTGAAATTGCCATTATTAATGGCGGTGATGGTTGGCATGCTCATCCTACTCAGGGTATGTTAGATATGCTCACCATCCATCGTGAAGCCCCACGTCCTTTTGAAGAATTAACTGTGGCCATCATTGGTGACATTAAGCACTCTCGTGTGGCGCGCTCTGATATTGCAGCTTTGAAAATCTTGGGGGTGAAGGAAATACGGGTAATTGCACCTCGTACCTTATTACCTAAGGGTATTGAGCGTTATGGCGTTGAGGTATATGAGAATATTGATGAAAGCGTGGTGGACTGTGATGTCTTGATGGGGCTGCGTATTCAAAATGAACGTATAGGCTCTCCGTTAATGGCCGCTTCAGGTGAGTATTTTAAGAAGTATGGTATTACCCCAGAGCGTGTCGCCAAAGCGAAACCTGACGCGATAGTAATGCATCCAGGGCCGATGAACCGCGGCGTAGAGATTGCTTCAAGCGTGGCTGATGGTCCGCAATCAGTGATTTTAAAGCAGGTCAATAATGGCATTGCGATTCGTATGGCGGTGTTGTCTATGGCGATGCAGGGACAGCGTGAGTATCAAGCCTTACATGGTCTTCTGTAATTAGAGACCGCTGCTTACTTTGTTTATTGCTAATAGACTGACTTTTATCTCTTATACTCTAAAAAATTAACTGGATTTGTCATGCTTAACCTTCTACCTAAAGATTTTACTCAGCCCCATATCGAACCCAAAAAAGACCATTGGTTACTTCCACCTTTGGTCGATTTATGTGCCCGATTACGCGAGCCTGGCCTACAACAACACGGAACCTTACAGTCGGAAGGTCATGCGGCGCGCGCCAATGGCTTTTTGCATGTGGTGACCCCGCCTGATACCAACCCAATTTTAGAAAATGGTTCTTTGTTAAAAGGTCTGCGTGAGCGAGCCAAACAGGATGGCGGTATCTATTTACATATCCTAGGGGCATTAACCGCTGAGCTAAAGGGCGAACGTCCTGCTAACGTTGCAGGCCTTAAAAAAGGCGGCTGTATTGCAGTGACCAATGCGGGTCGTCCTTTTGCAAACGACCTAGTCTTGTTACGTACCTTAGAATACGCCGCTACCTTTGGCTTAAAAGTATTTTTCTATCCTAATGAGCCTAGTTTATCAGCAGGTGGGGTAGCTCACGAGGGTTACATTGCCTCATTTCATGGCTTACAAGGCATCCCTTGGTTAGCGGAAACTGTGGCGTTGTCTACTCAATTATTGATGGTAGAAGAAACAGGAATTGCTGCCCATTTTAGCCAACTCACTTGTAAGTCTTCTATTGGACTAATGCGCTGGGCGAAGTCGCAAGGCCTGCCTGTTACCTGTGATGTGGCTATGCATCAGTTGCACCTGACCGATGACAACTTAGAGGGCTTTAATGCCCAAGCTTATGTGATTCCACCACTGCGCAGTAATACCGATCAAAAAGCACTGATTAAAGGTCTAAAAGATGGGACGATTGATGCTATTTGTAGTCATCATGAGCCTTTAAATGATACCGCTAAGCAAGCACCTTTTGCGGAGTCCACTCCAGGCATTTCAAACTTCGATACCTTTATGGCACTCGCTTGTAAGCTGGTACGTGATGACGTATTAACCCCAGAGGAGTTGGTTGAGAAAATATGCTTAGCCCCAGCGCGTATTGCGGGAATTGAAACCCAATACAAGCAGATCGGCGGTGCGATATTGGTAGATCCAAATCAGCAGTGGCAGGTGACAAGAGACACGATGCTTTCGAAAGGTAAAAACACACCTTTCTTAAACCATACGTTGCAAGGTAAAGTGGTGGAGACTTATTTTGACTGAACCCTATCAAATTAGTGGTTCAATTAAAGCAGTTACTTTATACGAAGTAATTAAAGGGTTTGGGGCAGTGATAACTGCCCTTGCTTTATGGGCCTGGCACAAAGAAGTACCGCTGTTAATACAGTCGGCAAATAGCGCATGGATAAAGCATTTTGGTGAATTATTCAGTGTCCAAGTCGGTGCACTGACTCGATCAGCACTGCAAGCTTCACAGAACTGGCCTTTGTTCACCTTATTAATTTTGGGCTATGCGGCGTTAAGATTTCTTGAAGCGTATGGATTGTCAAAGGATAAAACTTGGGCCTATTGGTACAGTGTACTTGGCTATGGGATTTTTGTTCCACTTGAGCTGTATTACCTGATTGTGCGTCCCTTTGACTGGATCAAGCTTGGGGTATTAATCCTAAATATTATTGTGATTATTGTGGTATATCGACAAATGCGCCGCAAAGGTCTGCTCTAGTACATTAATGGTTAATGATTTGATACTCAGTAATGACCGTAATCTAACTTTAGCGTTACGGGCATTACTGACGTGCAGAGTTACTTTTCTTTTTAGCTCTAGGTCTGTTCGAACTAGCCCTAGACTAACTCACTAATGGTTTTCGCCAGATGTGCTGCCCAAAATGAGTAGGTAACAGCACTGGGATGAAAGCCGTCTTCAGCAAACAACTGCGTGGCGCTTAAGCCAGTTTCCCTAAAATCGATTGGCACTGCTAAAACGTCATCATATTGCTCGCAAACTTCTAGTAACTTATCATTCATAACCTGTGTTTTTTGTCCCATTAGTTTATTTAACGGTCGGGGTATAGCCGGCATGTTTTGCATGGGCGGTAAGCAGGGGAAAAGAATATATTTGGCACCAAACTTACGTCTACTTAGATTAATGATTTCACATAACTGTGCTTGCCATTTTGCAGGTGAGACATTGGTGGTTGTGTCATTGACACCGAGCATGACAATCATCACATCTACCGGATTTTGAGGCTTTGCGATAACGTACAATCGACGTAACGTATCGAAGCTGGTATGCCCTGATGTGGCATGTAACGACCAATTTAATTCAGAAAAGTCTTGTTGTATTTTGGGCAGAAGCTGTAGCTGCTCAATTAATTGGCCGGCGAGTGCTTGATGTTGTGAGCTAACCCCCACACCGGCAGCTGAAGAGTCACCAACCAGCATTAAGTTTAGAATTTCTTTGTTTTTTTCTTTGGTCTCATTATTATTATTTATAAGCTGTATATGACCACTGCGTTCACCTTGCGCTTCAGGCAGTCTTAGAGCGGTTTTTTTTAATTTTAAACCTTGATAGATATAAACGGGGACGAGAACTAGGTGCTTTGGTTGTAAAGGAATCATGGCTAATCTGCTTGTCTTTTTGTGCGTATGAGTGTGGGTTTTCCAAAAGCTCTATTTTTAATAACGCTTTATATAAAATCTTTAGGCATAAAATCTAATGCCTTATAAATCTAATGCCTTATCAAGAGTGTAATGCATTTGAAAATAACAGGCTACAGGAATCAGAGGTTATTAATGACCAGTAGATGACCATTAACAGTCGTCGGAGTAACAGACGGATTGAAAATGGATGATTTTTAAACCCTTATCATCAAAGAAGCGTCGTCATGGTTAATGACGACGCTTCTTTATTGAAACAGATAGAATATGAGGTATGGTCTGCTTTACGTAAAACAGGGTGAACTAAAACAGACCTCTATTAAAGATTAACCCCAGCTTACCAGCTGCCGGTACGCTGACGAATCGTGGTTAAAGTATCTTCTATCAATAGTTTGCCATCAACAAAAACATCACGCAGTAAGTTATCTGTGCTGTCCTTCAAGGTCTCTTCTTTGACAGTGTTGATTTCCCCCTTGTCATTCTTGACTAAGGCCAGACGGCCTTTTTTAGAACGTTTAGAACGGCTAGTAATAGGGTCTTTAAAGATGTCTTTCCATTGACCGTCAATTTGAATGGCACTGGCCTTCATCGCCCAGCTCATAGTATCGCGAGTGACTTGTTGCAGTAAGCCGCCTCCCATACCAAACGTGACGTTATCAGCACTAAATCCAGCCTGCATAACCGTATCTAAGATATTGCCTAAGCTTTGAGGGCTGATGCCATCGCCTTGGATGAGACGCACATAGTCTGGTAGGATTTTATAGCCTTTGCTGTTTACGGTGTAGCCAAATTTGACAGACAGACGCTCTAAAGCTTCACGCACTACTTTAGCAGGATCGCCACTATCAGGACGTACTACCAACGTACCTCCCATAGTTTCCACCTGATGTTTTAACTCATCGCCCCAAATATTATCAATGGCATTCCATAGGTCATAGCTGTCAGAGACAACTGCCACCGTATGACCCTTGCCACCGAACTGTTCAAGCATATTGGCATAGGCTTGGCTCTCACGCTCACGGCCCCAAGCAGTCATAGTACTGTGCTCAGCGGCAGGAATTGAGAAAGCGGGCATCTCATCGGTCATACCATACCAACGGCTAGCAGAGAGCAGGGCACTCATGCTATCGGTTCCTGAGAAATTCACCAAATGGGCCAAACTACCTAATGCCACTGACTCTAAGCTAGAGGCGCCACGGGCACCGAAATCATGCAATTTAAACGGCAGCCCAGTACTGCTGTCGGCTGACTTCTCTAGTCCCGCTTTGATTACTGTTTTGCAATAATGAGACAAGCTCGCTACGGTAGAAGGATACCAAATGGCACGAAGTAGTGAGGTTTCCAGATAGCTTGGTAGCCAATAAAACTCTGGGTCAGTATTAATAATCTGACACACCACATTAGAGACCGGTACGATACTGCCTTCAGCGACGGCTTGAATTCTAATCGGTAAATAGCCGCCATGTTTTTCTACCAAACGCTCCCATCCTGAGCGGTTAAAGGGTAAGCCATGCGCTTTAATAACCAGTTCAGCCTCATCGATATCAGAGGTAGTAATGGGGGTACTAAGATATTCTTTAATATAGGCTTGTAGGCCGAAGAAGACCACATCATAATCGCCTTTTCGAGCTTCTACATAACTCGACATATACTCACTACCTGGCGGATATTGTAGCCAGTGCGACGTTTTATAGCTGTCTGAGTTAAGAATTAAGTTGCTCAAATTGCTGGTGTACATCACAGAACTCCTTTTGTGGATAAAACGACGCTGACACAAGATATAAATTACCGAAAGCTAAAATAAGCAAGCTAAGGGCAATGGGTAAGCGTCGTAAAAGCCTTTGCCTTCTCTGGGCGTGGCTATAAATTTAAAATTTGGGCGATTATAGTCCGACCATTTTAGTGATAATGGCGTAATGGTCTTCAAATATCTTTTTAGGATCAAGCTCTGCCAGAGGTAACCAGAAAGCTTTGACAGCATCGTCACTGCCTTTGACCTTCGGCAGACCTTCGGTATGATTTTTTAATTTAAAATAGAAAGCTTGGGTAATGGTGCGACCACGTGCTGAACGATAAGGGTCATCAAAGGTATGCTGACTGTGCATAGAACCGTATAGTACAGTGGCAGCAACATTTAGCTTGGTTTCCTCTAACAATTCACGAATACAAGCATCAAGTAAGGTCTCTTTTTGATCAACAAAACCACCTGGTAGCGCCCATAAGCCGCGACCCGGCATTCCGCCACGCTCGACCAATAAGATATGGCCTGACTGAACCACCACCGCATCAGCGGTCATAAAGGTAGGTGGATAGGGAGTATCACGCCATTGTTTTTTATAATCATCGACAAACCAAGCTTCTTCATGCAGGTTTTGATAATCCTCAGTCTTTTTGAAGGCTTCCATAACCTCACGCGTCGAGGCAGGCGTGCGGTCACCAATGGGCGTAGCTCCCATTAGATAGCCTTCACGAATAGGTGTGGCTGACAAGTTTTTGTAATTAGGAACTGAAATAGATTCCCAAGTAGGGAATAACGATAGGTAATAAGAGGAGCTGTCTTTTGAATGACCGATTAGGGCAATGTCTTCGGTTAAGCTTTGAGTTACGGTTTTGATAGAGGATTGCACATATTCCAACCAGCGGGTGTCGTTATAGAGGGCATCATCTAGTCCCACACAGTGAATTCTATCTGCGTCTTGCTTGGGATAAGCCCCTTTAATCATTTGAGCACGCTCTTCAACAGTAAATGGATTGCGAAGGCTTCGTGGCATATTGGCTGAGCCAATGAGCATAATAACGTTTTCTGCTCTTTTTAACGCCTCATCCACCACAGCTTTGTGACCCATATGAAAAGGTTGAAAGCGACCAATAAACACTAAGTATTTGTAACAGCGACTGTCTTTTGAATTTGGCAAATTATCAGAATTTTGTTCTGATTGGATAGGGCTTTGTTCAGGTAACACACTCATTGTAGAAGCTCCCGCAATAGCAATATTCAACTCTATAGTTGAACCCGTAAGTGGTGATTATTTTTTAATATCATTTTTTTAATATCATGTTTTTTAGTATCAACAGATATCAGCTCAATATCAGGTATTTTTAATATAAAGGTCCATATAGTGACATACTAGACTTCACAATAACAATCATTAATCAGTGGTAAAACGTATAAAAGCCGTTAAAAAATAAATCGTAAACAACGTGACTTTGAGACATATAAAAAAGACCTCTAGCTGAGTCAGTAGAGGTCTAAGTTTGTATTAGCAGATAGATTTATATAGTAAACGATACGCTATAAGCCTGAATCAATATGCCATAAGCAGTTAACCAGCTCTCTATCAGATGTGCGCAATGCGATTAAAGCAATACCAGTAAAGAAATACGATTAAAAATAAGACAGTTAGCTGACGCGGGCCCCTTTCATCCACGGCTTTTTGTTTCTTCTATTGGCCCGTATTTGGCGGATACCATGCGCGATAAGAAACATAATTCCTATCCATATCAGACCGTAGCTGTATAGCATTCCTGGCTCAAAGCTATCGCCAAGCACAGTAATGGCCAAGAAAAATAAGAATACTGGCTCAAGATAGCTAAGCATACCAAATACGTTGACTGGCAATATCTGACTGGCATCAATATTGGTCTTTAACGCCACCACACTCAAAATACCGAGGCTGGCCACCAGTAGCATATATAATCCTGAGCCGGAAACGAATGCTAGATTTTCAGGTGCGATAAATAATAGATAAGCCAACGCAATGGGTAAAAATAAAGTTAAGTCTACCAACATGCCCGTCATGGCAGTAATGCCTTGAAGGCGGCGCATAATATAATAAATAGGATAAGTACCACAGACCCATAAAGTTGCCCAAGAAACACTCTGAGTGCGCGCAATCTCCATACCAATGCCGATCATGGCAAAGCCCACCGCCAACCACTGTAGTTTGCTTAATCGCTCGCCGAAGAACAAGTAACCAAATAACACCATCATCAGCGGAAACAAGAAATAGCCCATGGCCACTTGTACACCTTGTCCATTTACTGGGGCCCACATAAACAACCACAGCTGGCTAAAAAATATGGGTGTGGGCAAAAGTAGCCAAGCCCATTGTTTGGGAGTTTTTAACTGACCTATAATATTCAAATGGTAGCCCAGTCGTCCACGGATTACTAAGAAACCAATCAAGGCCACCCACATCGACAACATGCGCCAAATAAATACTTGAGTTCCTGTTAAAGGTTGTAGCAAATTACTGTAAAAATAAAGCGCACCAAACAAGAAATTGGAAATGACAGCCAATAACACACCGAGTATCATAGTGCGCTGCTGGTCATCACTGGCCGTCCAGAAGGAAGCAACAGAAGAATTAGCTTTGGTTTCTGGGATTTGTTTAGACATACAAAGCACCTTAGAAATAGACATACCAATAGCTAAAGCCTTTTATAAAATGGCCTTTAAAATAAAAAAAGCCCACCCGCTCTAAGCCTAAGTGACTCAAAGCAGAGAAGGGTAGACTTGCTATAAAAAGCAAGACAGTCTATTGGTATAAAATGACGGTTTAAAACGGTTAAATCTGTAGAAGTAACTACAGAGGGTACTACTTGGCTGACAGAGGGTACTACTTGGTTTAAAGGTCTATTGGCAATAAGTGACTATTAACTATGAGACCATTAGCTATAAGAGATTATCACCCATCAGGGACTACGCAATGCAGTTGATACTATTAGTTCCATGTAGCCACGTCAATATCACTTAGCCAATAAATATCACTTGAACAATAAATATCACTTCGCTGATATTCTTTGATTCGGGTATTAGGTTTGAGGCGGTAATTCTTCAATGACTTTGGTTACTAGTAACTGATTCACCTTAAGGTTTTCAGTGTCTAGAATTTCGAATTTAAAGCCTGCATGTTCGATAGAGTCGGTCTTTTTGGGTATTTTGCGCAAACTATACATCATGAACCCACTTATGGTTTCATAGTTCTCCGAGTTTGGCAAATTAATGATACCTAATGTGCGAATCACATCTTCAATAGGGGTCATGCCATCTACCAACCATGAGTTTTCGGTACGCTGTACGATAGGCTGTTCATCGACTGTTACCAGCTCGCCCATGACGATACTCATCACATCTTTTAAGGTAATGACACCCACCACTAAGGCATACTCATTGACGATAACCGCAAAGTCGGCTCCCGTGGTTTTGAAAGTTTCTAACACATCAAATAATGAGAGCGTGTCAGGGATAAATAAGACCGTTTGCAAGATACTAGGGTCTGTTAACTGCACTTGTTCTTTTTGAAGCACTAGTGCTAAAAAGGCGCGAGACTCAACATAGCCTATGGTCTGCTCTAAATCATCGTCTAAACAGACTAAAAATTTGTGATGCGGTTCACGAATCATGGTTTCAACGATAACATCATGATTTTCTTTGGAATCAAAATAGACAATGTACTCACGGGTGGTCATCACCGAGGTCACCGTACGCTCTTGCATCTCAAAGATATTGGCAATTAAATGATGCTCTTGATGTTTTAATACGCCTGCTTCCGCACCCGCATCCATTACCGCATAAATATCTTCTGAGGTTAGGTCGTCACGGCGTACGGTATCAATTCCCAATAACTTAAATAACATATCCGCTGCGCCATCAAATACCCAAATAATGGGTTTGAAAGCGAAGATTAGCATCATCATCGGACGAACCAATCGAATGGCAATGGGCTCTGCATAGGTCATAGCAAAGCGTTTGGGCATCAGATCTGCAAACAGCACAAAAACACTGGTAACGATGATAAAAGACAATACTGACGCCAAAGTCTCATTGCCTAGTAAGGCAACTAAATAGGGACTAATGGCGGACTCACCAATCACACCGGCTAAAATAG
>Ga0208670_100386_pt1 | contig 12511 bp, 25 predicted proteins | sample 24BtaG_FD_184098 | JGI IMG/M metagenome (GOLD analysis project Ga0208670, IMG submission 184098) | Marine viral communities from Cariaco Basin, Caribbean Sea - 24B_WHOI_OMZ_CsCl (SPAdes) (version 2) | ecosystem: Environmental > Aquatic > Marine > Oceanic | place: Caribbean Sea: Cariaco Basin...
CTGTTTGCCTCAACATCAATAGCTCTTCTTAAGTTATTAACTCCAACAACTTTCTTTCTGGTTTGTGGATCTTCTAGTAATTGATCAAAAACTCCAACTCCAATACCACCATCATCTATGTATATGCCTTTAAAGTCATATTGTGTGTCTAAACTGATAATAGTTCGGGTTGTCATGGTTGTAAGTGTCTTAGTTGTAACTATATTGTCTATTTGGGTTAAAACATCCCCATTTCGCTCAAATACCTCAAAAGTGCTCTGATCCTTACCTAATCTCGCAATATCTACCCCTAAGTAGTAGTTACGATCCCTACCCACCACTTTCTGTCTTTTTTGAGTTATACACTGGTTTATTATCTTATCTGGGAAGAATTGCATCAACTCATCAACAAACTCTCCTAAATACTCTTGAGTATATTGCTTAGAAGTCATAGTTTCTCTCTCATGTTCAAGATGAGCTTTCGCACTCTCTCTCTGATACTTAGTCCAGTCTTTAGAAATGGGCCTTTCTTCTAAAACCTGTTCAGTAGATATATGTATCTTAGTATATCTATCATCTCTAAAACATCTTGCAAAGTAGCCTTCTTTTCCAAATGGAGTAGATAGAAGTATGATATCTCCACCTGTAGTTGCAAGCATAGGAGTTACAGCAGTCCAAACATCTTCTGGAATGAAAGCAGCTTCATCTGCAATCAAGACATCAATAGTATATCCTCTAATACCATAACCACTCTCTCCAGTTGGTAAGCAGTGTATAACAGAACCATTTTTAAGTTGAAGTTTAGACTTAGTTGGCCTAAAACGGCCTGTTTTGATGATAGACTTGTTCTTTATAACAATATAAGACAAGATCTTCTCAAATAGGAGATGTGCTTGTCTTTCAACTGATGCTATTACCATTATTGTTTTATTTCTATTAGAAATTGCAAATTCTCCAGCTTTTATTGCAATTACAACAGATTTACCGACTTGACGACCACTTCTAAGAGCAAGATTACCTTTAGTAGCAAGTACCTCTTTCTGCCAGTTGTCTAGTATCATTAAAACATATATATATTCAAGTATTTAAACTTTGCTAGCGGCTGGGAAGAACGGCATCCCTTATTATGCGAACCTTTTGTATGTCGCTTTTTCTACGGCCATACAGATGCGAGTTATTCGGTGTACCGAATATCTTATCTAAAGAAGGATCATGTCTTGGTTGAGAGAGTGCTGGCCTCTTAGAAGGGAACAGTGCTAAACACCTTCTTATACTTTACTTTAAGAAGTACTGCTAATGCTTTGTATTGTCCCTATTAGATTAACACCAGTTAATCTAAGTTACTAGATTATATAAAGCTATGCTTTAGGTACTGAATTAAAGTAATGAATATCTGCTATTAATAAAAATAAAAGAGAGGGATAAGAGGCTATCAGAACCCCTCTCTTTAGTAATCAAAGAAAAGTCATCACTATATTCTCTAATATAACAATCTTTATATACTTTACTATCTTCTAGAATTAAGAGAGGAAACCAGTCGAACGGGTCTTGAAATAAGAGATCCTATATACAACATGTCATGAGTAGGGGTGTTGTTATATATGATGTTCTTATATTAGGTCTATAGAGTACGCATCTCTTCAAACAGCGAATGACCGACCTAACCTCAAGTGATTAGTGGTGGGTGTGTTAGTTCTTGTCATTCTTCTTCTTTTGGGTACCCCCTGCTGTTCTGTCTGGAAAAATATGCCTATATATGAAATAGAAAGGTTTATATATATGGGTATGCTATATATATATGGTATTTGATGAATTTGAATGGGCAGATAATGAGAATGATGAAGCTAGAGCTGAAGCTGCAGAACAGAGAGCTGTTGAATCAGGAGATAAGTTGATATGGGATTATTAAAACTATTAGGAGAATTGATAGCTCTTTATATCTTTGTAGTATTAGCACTTCTATTTGGTGTATGGGTAGCTCTAGTTATTGGGATGTTATTTTAAAATGGCAGGGAAAAACAGAGTACAATTAGCTAAAGAAGCATTAAAAGCTCATCAAGGGCAAGAGATGTTTCTAGAACCACTTAAAGCACTTATAGAGTTAAAATTGTCCTCATCTAGTAAGATGGTATTGGAATACCTAAGATTGATGAGAACACAAGGCTTAATAAAAGAAGTCCCTACAGATAAGCAGGGTGTCACAAAGTGGAAGGTATTATAATGGCAGTTAAAATAGGAAAAATGTTAATTGGAGAAAGCCCAGAAGAACAGCTAAAACTAGAGAAGAAGAGATTTAAGAATAGACAAAAGAGAAGATTAGATGCTATAGAAAAGAAGAGAGAAGAGTTTAAAGCTAGAGGAGATCATCCAGATCAAACAAAGCTTAATATTTAATGGCTAATAAAAACTATGTAAGGGGCAGAACTAAAGAGTATAAGATTAGAAATGCTTTGCTTAAAGCTGGTTATGATATAGCTCAAAGAACTGCTGGATCTCATAGTCCTATTGATGTAATTGCAATACACAAGAAAAAGCGGAAAATTCTGTTAATTCAAGCTAAACCAGACAACTATTCTCCTAAAAAAACAATTCAAATATATAAGGAGAATGTTGGTTTATCTGGTAATTATTATGTTCAATTTGAAGTCTATTAAAGACTATAGCTTAAGTCAGCTTCTAAATCTCCATCATCTGATGTTACTACACAGGTTCCATAGACAATTTCATTATAGTCATCATCTATTCTCCACTTAGTAACTCCATCAATAATGATGTGTCTATCATCTTCATCATCTAAGCCTAGATCTATAATGTCAAATTCTCTTTCATCTTCAAATTCTTCAACAAATTCAACATCTACAAACTTATCAAATAGATCTTCTATGTCATCTTGATCAAACTCATCAGCACATACATCTACAGCTGCATTTTCTAGCCTTCTAATTCTTCTTCTATAAACTCCTTCCCATATCTCATCATTCAACGATGTATCAACTACAGGTACAGGTACAAGAGAAGCAATTTCTTCAGCTGTTGGTATAGTTGGTATCTCTACGGGGTCTGGCACATTTTGGTATATCAAAAGAAAACCAGCAATAGAAACAGCAATAGTGATGATAAGAAGTGTTACAATCCATCCATTACTTGCTTGCATTTTTATCCTCCTTTAATTTATTTGTCCAAGGGGCATAGGTCAAAACTCCTTTACCCCTCTAGCATTTGTAACGAGTGCTTACCTCGCTCGCGAGAGTATTATATAATATTAAGGGGATACTCTTCCATATCCCCTGAAATTTGATTTAAACCTAGAATTAGTAACAAAACTAACTATATAAACTTATGGTTCGCCTTTAGGTACTTCAAACTCTGCTCCAGAAGGAAAGTAAAGTCCAGCTTCTTCTAACTCCTTAATCTGTCCCTTTAATTCAGGTACATCTTTGTAATAGACTTTATGTCTTTCTCCTGCTTTTCCGAACTCAAAGCTATGTGGTTTCTCCACTCTGCTTATTACTAGATCATGCCTTGATACTTCTGTAGGTTGTGCTTGTGGAGTTTGTGCTGGTGTCTTATTAAGTTTAGCATCAATCAATTTAGAAAGACTTTCTTTAGTATGTCCTTCTGTGTCTATTCCTAGTTTCTGTCCATAAGCTATTTGTTTTGGTGTTGGATCTGTCATTTTATTTCTCCTATGAATTTATTAGCGAGAGTAGGGAAGTAAAAAGTAGAGATGGTGAGTAAAGAAATTACACCCTACCCTCATATATATATATACAAGGTACTATTTAAACTTATCTATTAGTAATTGAAGTTCAGCAATCTGTGCTTCTATGTCTGCCTTGTTATAAGTTCTTGTCTTAGTGATCTGCTCACTTTCTACTAAAACATCATTCTCCTTAACTTCATATGTTTTTGCCATTATGTACCTCCTACTTGTACTATATTTATGTTAGCATCATAGATAGTTATATCATTATTGTTTGCTGTGTTTTTAACTCTTAATGTAATTATATCATTAGCAGCTAGATCTAATAATGCAGTTGCTCCCATATTTCCTATATCATTTGCAGCTCCAAAAACTCTATGTGCTGCTCCATCATGCTGTTCTACTTCATTAACAAAAACATCTATATCTGCTTCTAGACTACTTGTTTCTGCTTCTGCTGATACACTCCAATCTATTTTATAGATCCCTGCTTTTCCTATTATTAAAGATCCAGAAGATGTATTTGTAGTTGTGTTATTAACTGGCCCTTGTGTCCATATAGTTGATCCACTTGCAATAGGAGTATAAACATTTTGAGTTAAAGGAATTGTGTATGCTTCTTCATGTATATAAAGAGATCCATAAGGTAATCCGTCCGTTGCCCCTGTAAATGTTAAATCTCCCCCGAGTGTTACATCTCCCGTTGTAGTCATATCTCCAGCATTAAAATCAAAATCTCCGCCCATAGTAATATTTAATAAATCTTTTGCTGTTGCTAACTCTCTCCTTATAACAAATTCATTAGTATCCCCAGCTCCTGTCCCGTCATAAAATAAACTTACAATAGGGGTAGTAACTTCAATAAAGTTTATTTTAATTTTGTCTGTTCCTGCATCTTCAAATTGTATTTTTGTTCCTTGGCTATCATCTATATGTAAAAATGTATCTCCTGTGCCTTGTTGTTGTGGATAAATATGATAATCAGTTCCGTCATAAACATGTTTAACATCTTGCCCAGCCCCTAAATAAAGAGCTGAACTATCACTATCTATATTTACATCTCCTGTTGTTGTTAAATTTTCATTACCAAAACTTATAGTTCCATTTGCGTCTGTTATACTTCCAGCAGATATATTCATCGTGCTGGCTATAAGCGACCCTGTTGCAGTTCCTACATTTCCATTAAACGCTGTTATATTTCCTGTTCCTGTTGTTATATCTCCTGTATCTGTTTCTATATCAAAACTACCAAAATTCATATCTGTAACTCCTGTTGTTGAGCCCCAATCCCACCTATTACCAAAATCAGAACTTAAAGTTAAATCTTCATCATTCATCTTAAATTTAATAGAGCCAACCGATACGTCTAACTCTACTCCTGCCCTGCCCCTTAATCTAATAACATCATCAGAGGACTCATCAATAGTAGCAAAATCACTATCTCCAAATTTTATTATAGAAGTTGTAGGAAATGCTGTTGTGCTACCAATTTGTAAATCATCTCCCTCTGCTACTGATATATTCCCTGCTGATAAATCTCCAGTAGTTGTTAAATCATTTGTTAATAAATCTACATCATCTTCTATCTCTATTGTTGATGTGCCTAGTCCAGCAAGAGTTAAGTTTGTTCCATCATCATCTATTCTTAATCCTATTGATTTTCCTGTTGAGGTATATATATCTAATACTCCATCTCCAATAATATCAGAATTATTAGTCATAGTTAAATCTCCAGTCATAATATCCCCAGCTTTTTGAACAAATGCCCCTTTAGCTTCAGGATGATTAGCAATACCAGATAGATTAGGAAGAAACATCTCATCTGTTATAGGTGTCTTAGGTTCTGCCTTTCTGATATTTCTCAATACACTTTTAGCACTAGGTTTCTTTGCCATGTTATTGTAATCCTACTTTCTTTCTTTGAGGTACAAGTGAGCCTTCTTCTGCTACTAAAGTTTGTTCATGTCCTACATCCTTTGTACTATCAGAAGCAGTAAGCTCATCCCAATCTGTTCGCAGTTCTTTCTCTCCTATTGTATTTTCTGCCATAGAAATAGTAGGCCTCGCATCCTTATAAATCTTATGCTGCTGCTAGTTGTGTTATTGTACCTGCACTTCCAATATAAGTTAGACTTCCACCAGAACATGATAGAGTTCCTGATAAACCTGATGCAGTTGGATCTGGAGCTGTTGTACCATGATTTAGAAATTGTACTAATTCAACATTTTGTATAGAAGTAGGTTGCTCATTACTTGCCATTTTACTTTCCCTTCTTAGATTTAGCTTCTGGTTTCTCTTCTTCAATTAATTCAGGGTGTCCTTCAACTTGCTCTGCTGCTAGTTCTTTCTCCCCTCTTTCCATGAACATCTTATATTGTCTTGCTCTATTTGCTAATGACATCTTATTGTACTCCTGTATTTGAGATAACAAATACTGCCTGTCTATCTGTAAGTAATGCTTCTCCTTCTTCCCAACATCTTATCTTCTTACCAATTCCAGGATCATCCATAACAACAGAAGTAATAGGCATAAATGCTTTCCATGTTATAGCTCTACTAGGTACCCACATAGTAACCCAATCAGTTGTAAAGTTCTCACTTACAACAACATTAACTCCTAATATAGACATTACAACACCACTTTCTACTTTCTTACTACTCCAATCAGGAATACTAGATCCTTTTTCTTCTATTAAATATGCTATTAATAACTTATGTTCTATACTATTCATCCCTAACATAGCTCCTTCTGGATCATATCCCTGTGCTCTTATCTTTTGTTTTGCATTAAGAATATCTGTAATAGGTTTAGCTGTTGATTGATCCCATTCATCTACACTAGCTGCTGTCTGTACAGCTCCATAAGTTGTAGTATCAGTTAAAGGAGTTGTAGGTGTAGCTTCTGCTGCATTTGTTAATATCTGTATAATTCTTTGATCTACTTGTCTTGCTACTCCTCTTACTATATCTCTAACATTTGTAGCTAGTACATCTATGTCGCTATCTTTAATATCCTCACTTGATATAGTTGGGCTTTCAACAAAGAACTTTCTAACATAACTTGTTTGTCTAGTCCAGCTCTGTTCAATAACACTAGGTAGTGCTAATTGATCAGTCTGCATTTGACTTAATGTTGTAGCAGTTGTATCAGTTGTATCTAGAAATCCTGATGTCTTTTGATACCATCTAATCTCTCTTGCACTTGTTGTAGACATAGTAACAAACTTCTTCATAACATTAGCTTCATCAGCAAAACCTTTAGCTAACTTGTCAATATCAATTCCTCTTATCTCTGCTTGTCCACTTGTATCTGCCATCTTTATGCATTACCGCCAGGCCCTATGTTTAGCTCCATTAAGATTGTTCCACTGTTTCCACTCTCTAATGCAGTTCCAATCATTCTAGTTCCAGATACAGCTGCATCATATTGTGCTACATGATTTGGAGAAACATCAGTTTCTAATATATCCCCTGCTGTACAAGTTCCAGAAAGAGTAACTTTAAAAATTCCTTTTCTATAAATTCCTAGTTTTGTTTTACCATCACTAGCTATCTTCTCACTTGCTGCTATTCCAGCTACAAGAGATCCATCTGCTGTAGTTCCACTTGCTGTAATAGGATCAACTAAAGAACATATTGCCCCTTTCTCTATTCCATTTGCATCTGCCACGGAGAATGGAATAGGTGGTTCTAATTCATAAACTAAAACTGCTTCATCTGCCATGGTATACTTGAGTATACCTACTATTTAAGCTTTTCGGTAATTCTAGAGATCTTAGCTAAATGTGGATTGTACTTACTTGTTGTCAATTCATTCATTTTCTTAGCTAGATCCTCTATAACTTTCAAAGATCCTAGTATGTAAAACCCTAAATATGCTCCAAGAGTTGCTACTATTGCCCAGAAGATAGACAGCTTTAAGATTATCTGTGCTGCTGCTCCGAACACCATAGCTTGTCTGAAGTCATAGACTACTCCAAGTCCTCTGCTAAGTCTGATCCTAAATTCAGCTAAGCCAGTGATTATCTTTTTCTTCTTCATTCTTAAGTTTCTCTATTTCCTTTTTCAGTTCTTTAGGATATTGATGTTTTAAATTCAAAATCAACTCACAAACATTCATTTCCATTTTCATCTCTGTAATCTTCTTTAGTTCCTATCCCTATGATCTGCATATGATCCTTATATAGAGGAAATCTAGATCCATCTTTCTTATCCCATTTAGGAAGTTTCTTTAAACCTAGTCCTTTTCTTAACATAGCTAAAGATAGCTTTCTCTTAGGAGAAGCACATTCTTCGCTGGTTATTCCTATCTGATCCCAAGGTTCTAATGTCCTTAACATCTTATCTAAGTTCTCTTCTGGAAAGCATAAGCTCCACATCTCTACTGGTTGTAATAACACTTGCACAGCTTTATCTGCTTTCTTACCTTTCTCTCCTTTTATATGCCAAGGTACCCAGAGGTTAGCTAGTTGTTCAACAAACCTATCTCTATGCCATTTCATACCTCTAGTTAAAAGAAACATATTCATTTTAGTTTCTTCTTAGCTAGTTTCAGCAGTTCTCTCTCAACTATAAGGCTCTCTTCAATAGCTTTTATTCTGGTTTCTGATGCTTGTCTTACTTTCTCCCATACAGCTTCTTCTGTATTTTCAGCTATCTTCAGTCCTATCTTCTTATTTTCAATCATTTGCCCATTCTCCATATTTATTTATTCCAGCTGCATAGCATCTATCATAGTCTCCTGTGGTTACCATACAATACTCCCAATGAACACTAGCTTGCGGATGTTTTGCGAAAGGATTTGTGTAGTTTGTTGCTCCTGCTCCTTCTATTATCTGATAAGCTAAAGCTGGATTGCTAATAAACATCTGTTTAGCTCTTGGAGATAGATCAATCTCTAGAAGTTCTGAACCAATATCTATCATCTTTGAAACAGTATCTACTGAACCCTTCATGTATCCTGCTCCGAATGATATGATTATTAATAAGATAACTACTAAGATTTTGGTTTTTCTGGCCATTCTCCTTTCATGATCCGATCCTTGTACTCTGCTGGAGTTTCTTCTTTCTCTTCTTTCTCTTCCCCTGCTTCTGTCTTTCCACTCAGTATCTCTTTTGCTTTTAACTCTTCAGATTTAGCATTAGCTTTCTCTAGTCTTTCTGATGCTGCTTCTGCTCTTTTAGCAACAGCTTCAGCTTTCTCTATAGGTCCGAGTTTGACTTCTTCGGCGACATCCCCGTCTCCCTTATCTTCTGTTGTTTCTGTTTCAGTTTTAACTTCTGTCTTCTCTTCCTTGACATCCTTTTCTTCTTCATTCATTTTTAATCTCCTCCTTTCAATATCTTTGGTGTTGGTATTGTTACTCCTATTGCTGCTGCTATAACAGCTACAATAGCTGTGAGTAAAATCCCATCAAAACCGAGATATAATGCATAGGCTGTTAATGCTCCGATCACAATCAAGCCTGTTATTATTACTGATGTTTTCATGTTGTTCCTCCTTTATACTATCTCCTCAAACTCCTCTACTTTAGCATCTAAATCTAATTGTGCTAGATCAAATAGAAGACCAGAAGGGTTATCAGCTGCTATACCTGTTGCAGCTATATTCTCAACTGCAAGAACTCGTCTTAATAGTGCTGCTCTTGCAGATCTTACATTCTTCATATCTAGTTCGTACTCCTTATCTACATAATATTGAGCATTTGTAATACCTAATTCTTTAATTCTTCTTTCTGCAACAGAGACCTCATCTGCCATAGTTCTTAATAAGGCTATTGTATCTCCTGTAGGGAACCCATTCCTTGTAGCAGCTTCTATTCTCTCTCCATCTTCTACAACCTTTTTAAGTGCTGATCTATAGTTATCCATTTCTCCACCTTCAGCATCAAATACACCTCTACCAACTACAAACAAACCTAATCCTGCTACTGCTGTTCTTAGAAGTGTGGAAGATCCTGCTGCTCCTGTTATCTTAGCTCCTACTGCTGTCTTTGCTAGTAATGTAGTTGCAGCTCCACCTGCAAGGAACAACCCTAGTCCTGCTTCTGCTGCTCCTGCTGCGAATGGGATTAAACCCATAGCCTTACCTATCCCTGTTTGTCCGAACTGCTCAGCAGTTATCTCTTTTCCTGTTATTAGTTTATAATTAGCTAAAGCTCTATCAACTTCTAATGGAGAAACTCTAAGTCCTGCTTGTCCTAATCCACCAACAGCTTCGGCAGGTGTGGGTTCTAAAGTTTGTGGTTCTAATATCTGTTGGCTTAGTTCTTCTGCTAAAACCTGTGATCCCTCTGCTTCTCTAAATCCTGCTCTCCTCTGTTCTGCTTGTTCTGCTGCTATCTCTGCTCTCTGGGGTTCTGTTAATAGCTGTGGAGTAGCTCTAGCTTTTGTTCTAAGAATGTTGGCCTCTGCTTCTCTTATTGCTGGTGTTACTATTCCCCCAGCTCTTCCAGTTACAATATCAAGCTCTTCTTTAGTTAATTGAACTCCCCCAGCCTTGAATTGCTGTTCTTCTATTATAGGTTTCTTTCTCTTCTTTCTAGGTTCTTCAGACTGCATTTGGCACTCCTTCTGGTGTTGTATTAGTTGGTACAGATGCATCTTGTGGCTGAACTTCTAAGCCTTGTTGTGCATCTTTATTCTCATCAGTTTGTAAGTTCTCTAATAATGAAACTGGAGATAGAAGATCTATTGTTATACCTAATTGATTTAATATCTGATTTTCCAAGTATCTCTGATCTTTCTCAAATACCTGTTCATGAGCTAAGTACTCTATCTTACCCCCACTCTCAGTAGTTCCTGCTGAACCAAAGATGATCTGTGGAAGTCCTAAGGCTCTGTAAAACCTGTTCCTAATGTCGTCCCTCCAAGCCAGTACTATCTGACTGACATTAACACTTACAACTTCAAAATCAACAGCATCCTTATCTATAGGTACATATATGTTCTCTCCTTTCTTGACTGCATTGTCCATCTTCTTTGCGAATGCATTGATCTTAGTTGTGTTATCAGTTCCAAGTTTGAACATAATCATAGGCCTAGCTTGATGATGCATGATAGTCTTCATATCTGTAAAACTCTCGTTCTCAGCTAAGAGTGTTTCTTCCATAACCTTAATATCAGAGATACCATGTATTTGATCTGCTAGTCTATTATTAGATAAATGAAACATATCCTCTGGCTGAAACTTAATTGGCTTCTTGCCTTCAACTTTGCTCTCTTGTTCGTATCTTACAATAATACCTTTAGCATCTACAATAATGACCATAGTAGATGGATCTAAAGGTTTAAGATTAATCAAAGTTCCGTCATCTCTTCTTATGATCTCTGCAAAGGCATCTCCATTAACTCTTCTAATAACTTCCATATTAAAGAGAATATCATCAAAAGTATCCTTACCCCATCCGTTAATTCTCTCTAGTATTATCTTAGTATCTTCGTCTGTTTCATATCCCTTTCCTACATTCCATGTAGCTTTCATAAGCATAGCAGACTTTAGATCTGGAGAGTTGTTGAAGAACCCCCAGTACTTGCTCCAGTCTGGGTTTGTCCATCTTGTTTCTCCAGCCTCACTTGCTCCGTCTGTTACTTCAGCCTGTATTGTGACATCTCCAACTACATTAGTCATGTCAGATGCTTGTGCTGAACTTAAGTTATATTCTGCCATTATAAGTCTATCTTGAAAGGCACACTTATAAAGCCTGCCTTTGATGGATTAGCTCCTTCGCTATCTGATGGGTCATGGTTCCACTTTGCCGTTCCTGTTCCTACAACTGAGACTGTTAATCTTAAGATCTCTCCTATCTTGAAATGTGTGTCTGTAGTAACTGGAAGTTCAAAGATAAACCAGTCCTCTCCAACTCCCCCATCATCAGAAGTTATCGCTGATGTTATATTGGTTTCAGTTGTTCCATCCCATTTCTTTAATGTAACTGTAAAGTTAAGTGTTCCATTTCCTTTGTCTCCACTTGCTCCAAAGATAGCAGTTCCTCTTACTAGCTTAGGTAGATTAAATGCAGGGAGATCTAGATCATACTCTACAGTTCCTCCTGGAGATGTTGATATATTGGCAGATCTATCTGCTTGTCTAGTTAATCCATAAGTAGTTCCTGCTGATGTTTGGTATTGTATCATATAGTATCTTACTGATCCAGTACCTTCTGCAATATCAACATAATCGTAATTAGCAAGAACAGCTTCAGTTGGTTGTGGGAAGTGTATTGGTATTGGCATTATGCGTCCTTTATGAAGTCAGTCTTTTCTACATTCTTTAAAAATTGGATATTTAAGCCTACTCTGTCCCATAAGACATTGAGCATAGTAAGAGCTTCTGCTCTAGAAGTATAGCCACTCATATCAAACTCTATGCAATAGATAGCTGCAATGTCTGAAACAGTTTCATTTAATATCATTTTAACATCATCGTTTAAAGTAGAATAGGCATCAGTCCAGTTATATCTTGTTTGGATATTAACATAGCTCTCAGCCTCGTTTATGAACTGGGGGATGGCATTAGCAGCAGACAAACCAGCTTCATTAACATTAGCTCCTGCCTTAATGACTACTGATCCTGAAGTTGTCATAGTTACCATGCTTTTAGTAATGAACCCATATATTTAAAACTTTGTCTTTTACACACCAAGCTGCTCTGATGATCCCTTCAGCTATATGTGTGTTCCTTCCGAATATCTTGAGTTGTCTTTCTTCAGTTACTCCTCCAACATATTCATATTGAACAGACTTAAGAGAATGAAATATCTCTGGATCATCTAGAAGTCTTATCCTCTTTTGTTCCATTAACCTTAATAGATTATTATATAAATCTT
>Ga0208670_100389_pt1 | contig 12486 bp, 24 predicted proteins | sample 24BtaG_FD_184098 | JGI IMG/M metagenome (GOLD analysis project Ga0208670, IMG submission 184098) | Marine viral communities from Cariaco Basin, Caribbean Sea - 24B_WHOI_OMZ_CsCl (SPAdes) (version 2) | ecosystem: Environmental > Aquatic > Marine > Oceanic | place: Caribbean Sea: Cariaco Basin...
TGGTTAATCTCTTCTTTCAATAGCCGTATGAATTCTCGGACGTCTTTTTCTTTAAGATAATTAAACTTTTCTTCAAATAATATCATTGGAGACATCTTCTCGCTTAAATTAAATTCTTTCATTTTTCATTAACTCCATCCCACATCTACAACAAAAGATTCTACTTGCACAACCTTCTTGTTTTTCATAATTTTCATAACAATCTTCACAAACTGAGCCTTCTGGTGCATCTTTATGAACGTGTTCACACATATTGTTTTCCATGTTTCACTTCATCTGATTTAGTTTTCCAACATCTTGGGCAGATCCACTTCTCATCTGGCCATAACCAGATCAAGCCTTTCTTCTTCCTAGTCTCTTTCTCACATTTAACCCCACAAAATTCACAAGTATCTCCATCTATGATTTCAACTTCTGTCCTACCTAGCTTCTCTCTAATCGCTCTTTCTGTTATATTAGATATGTTTAGGAATCTATCTTGAGCTTGTTTAATTAGATCGTGCTCTACTGATATTGTTGTTCTTGATTTAGCCATGCATATAAGATGCATACATACTATTTAAATGTTTACCTTTTTGTTCACTAAGGTTTAAAAAGGTAAAACCCCCCCCTTAGCAAACCCCCCCCTAGTACAGCAATGCATACGTATGCATTGTTCCCTAACACCCCCAGAACTAGATCAACCTCTACACGTCCACTTTATGAGGTAGTTTAATTAAGTAGTCGTTTTATTTAAAGACTTCTGATTACTAGAGAGTAGTGCTTATTTCTTTAGTACTTGTAAGGCTCGCTCCGCTCGCAGATAGAAAGTATTATATAGTTTGGATGCCTTGAATCGCCACAGCGATTCAGTTACACACTACACAATTCTTTTACACACTACACTGCGCTCCCCTTACAAGCGTATTATTCGGTATACCGAATAACTCTACACACCGTACGCCGTCGTCCCCCCCCGTCCGTACGTGGTTAACCTCTATTTCCAGTGGAACTATTGTGTATACTTAGGTTACCTTAGTGCACACCACGATGCGGTTCAAGAGCGCCTCAGCGCGAATAGAAGAACCCCCGACGTTCAAACTCTTACATACCAGAAATGCCGCACCCCCCAGACATTTTCCACAAATTATATAAAGTCTTTTTTCTTTTTTTAAAATATGGAAAAAGATGACACAGATGAGGACCTCGACATCGAGATCCACTCCAAAGAATGGGTGTTATGGAATGACCAGCTAAAGCAAACAGAGAAGATAATCGAGGCGCTAGAGAAGGACTTGACCGTAAGCAAGGCGCTTAAGAAGCTTTATCAACAGAAGGTCAGAGAACTCGATGAAGAATGAAACTAAGTAAGGAATTAAGTGAAGATATTGCAAAGTTTATCATAGAGAATCCTGAAATGGCTCAAGACTTGATTAACGTAGCTAATATCACTAATGTTAAAGTAACAGAGGAAGAATGAAACCAGATAAGTGGCAAGAGGAGATCTTAGAGTATGATGGGAACATACTTCTAAACACAGGTAGGCAAGTTGGCAAAACAACAGTATTCGCAGAAAAAGCAGCTAGATACATGTTAGATAGAAAAGGTAGTCACATCATAGTAGTATCATTAACGGAAGACCAAGCACAGCTGATTATCATTATGACACTAACAGCGCTAGAGACGCTTGATAAGGCTAAAATAGCTAAAGGCAAGAAGAAGCCCACTAAGAACCGAATCCAGCTAAAGAATGGCTCACAGATATTAGCAAGGCCAGTAGGCAATACAGGAGACGCAGTTAGAGGTTTCACAGCAGACGTGCTAATAGTTGATGAAGCAAGTAGAATGCCAGAAGATATGTGGACTGCAGCAAAGCCAACTTTAGCAACTACAGGTGGGCAGATCTGGATGTGTTCCACTCCGTTCGGTAAGCAAGGATATTTCTACGAATGTTGGCTAAACAAGAACAATCGCTACAAGGTTTGGCATGTTAACACTTGGGACGTTTATCACGAACGTCCGATTCATGATGATTGGACTCCGCAGAAGAGAAAGCAAGCAATTGAGTTCATAGAGCAAGAGAAGAAGGATATGAGCGCGCTTCAGTTCGCTCAAGAGTATATGGGTCAGTTCGTGGATGACTTACGTCAGTTCTTTGATGATTCTTTGATAGTAAGAGCTCAGACGCTTAAGAGACCCAACGGGATTGCTCATAGTCAGACACACGCGTTAGGAGTAGATATTGCAAGAATGGGAGACGACGAAAGTACTTTTGAGATTCTTAAGAAGAATAGAAGTGGGTTCTTGACACACGTAGAGTCTCAGATTAGTAAGAAGACGAGACTAACAGATACAGCCAAGCATATCATTCAATTGAACGATCAATACGACTTTCAGAAGATATATCTAGACGATGAAGGAATAGGAGTCGGAGTATTAGATATGTTAATAGATGAAGAAACAACAAGACGTAAGACAGTTGCACTAAGGAATTCTAAGAAGGTTACAGACTATCACAAGCACATTTGGGGCAAGTCAGAAGCAGCAGGAAAAGAACGAATGTTAAAGGTTGATTTGTACTATAATTTGTTAAGATTGCTAGAACAAGGAAAGATACATTTGCTCGATGACCCAGAAGTATTCCAGTCTCTGAAGTCGATACAATACGAGTATACCGAGGATAAAAAGGGTAAACCATTCCTTAAAATCTTCGGAAATTACTCTCATATCTGCGAAGGACTGGTAAGAGCGGCATGGATAGCAAAAGAGAAAAACTTAAGTATTCCAATAAGTTACTTATAACATGGCTTTTACACTATGCACAAGCGGAGACGCGAAGAACAAGGCTGGAGCTAACGTTAATACGACTGTTACAGCAAGCGGAGCAATGCTAGATTCATGGAGCGAAGAAGCAGAAAGTATGGCAAGCTCAATAGCACGTTACGACGTTGTAACTAACTTCGGAAGCCTAACAGCAGAAGGTAAAGAGATATTCAAAGACTTCACAAGTTCACACATTGCACAGAAGATTATCAACTATGAACCAGAAGCAATAGGTACAAATACAGCAACACTCCGACTTAATATTCTTGAAAACAATATCGCAACTATTAAAGGTTTAATTAAAGAAGATAAGAACAAGACGTATCTTAATATAACATAATGGCAAAGCTTTTACCTCAGAACTTCCCCCCTCAAGCACCTAACGCAGTTGCAACTTTCGATTTCTTTGATATTGCAAGCGGAGTTGGGTTTAAGAGGTTCGGTGGAGCAACAACGTTCGCAGATGGGACTGAGAGTTTCATATTAACTACAAATGACCCTTTATCTCATAACATCATAACATCAGGTGCAAAGTTAACTGCAGACGGAGAGCAAGCGAGAGTAGTGCAGGAAGACTTTGAGGTAACCTTCAACAATCCTTTAACTCTGAAAGGTACAGCATATCTTAACATCACAATAGGTGCAATATGTATAGATGCCTTTGCAGGTAATAAGATATGGATAAGTGGAGCTCAGTTAATCAAATCAGGAGCTTCAAGTACTTCCAATATTACAGCTAAGGTCTCAGGTGCAGTGTATAACTTTCTTTCAACAAGTACAGAGAGTGTAACACAACTAATACCTCTAGTGGTTACAAGTAGAACCCATATAGCAGCAGGTGAGACAGTAAGACTTAACCTAGACTTGTGGGGTTATAACGCAACTGGTGATGTAAGCCATGCAGGATGGGGTAATGACCCAGGAGCACGAGCAGATCCAGATGATAAGACTGTAGTATCAACCGACACAACTAAAATGGACTTATATCTACCTTTTGATATAAACGTGGGACAATAATGGCAGAACTAGACATAAACGCAACAACAACACCAACTAAGATAGCTGATGAACAGATAGACAGAGTCAGCCCTGATATGACTTTTAATGATAGAGAAGGAACGTGGAATAACACAGATTTCACTAAGTTCTTTGGAGATTACAAAGAAGTTGCTAAAATCAAGACTGCAATCAACACTTTTGCCACTTGGGTACTCGGAAAGGGCTTTACAACTGATAATGGGACTCAAGTTATCTTAGATGGTATCACAGGATGGGGTGAAGACACATTTCAGTCAATATTATGGAATATGATAGTAATTAAGAAGGTAAATGGAGATGCATACGCTCAAATCATCAGAAATCCGGAAACAGGTACTCTTCTTAACATAAAACCTCTAAATCCTGAGTTAATGACCCATGTAGTTAATAAACAGAACATGATAATCAGATATGAGTACAGAGTAAGGGGTAAACCCATCAAATTCAAGCCTGAAGAGATACTTCACCTTGTAAATGACCGTGTAGCTAATGAGATACACGGAGTTAGTGCTGTAGAGGCAGTTCAGTGGAATATTGAGGCTACAGAGGAAGCTAAGAAGTCACACAGGAAGATGGTTAAGAGAAACGGGGTTATACGTGTAATAGAGGTAGATACAGATGATTCAGTTAAGCTAAAGAACCTAAAAGCACAGTGGAAAGACGCAATAGAGAAAGGAGACGTTCTAATAATCCCTAAAGGAGTAGCAGAAGCTAAGGACTGGCATGGAACTCTAGACACAAACGGAGTAGTTACATGGCTAAGGTACTTAGATGATGATTTCTATATGAGTATAGGAGTACCTAGAGTAATACTCGGAGGTGAAACTGGGGCTACAGAGGCGGGGGCTAAGGTAAGTTATCTTGTCTTTGAGCCTCAGTATACACGGGAGACTACAGAGCTAGAAGCAGACTTATGGAATCAGTTAGCCATAAGGATAACATTTAACAAGCCTACAAGCATGTTAGACAACATGGCTGAGAGCGAGGCAGCTAATACCGGGCAGGTTGGCTTTCAGCCTAATGATGTTACAGCAGGGAGTGGAGAAGCATGAAACCAGTTGATTGGAGAATAGCAGTAGTAGCAATAGCAGGACTAGTAGTTATAGAGTGTATGGCTATGGCTTATGGCGTTAATGGAACACTAAGGACCGCGATAGTGGGGGCTATTTGTGTACTTGCTGGACTTTCAGTAAAAAACCCTTTCAAATAAAATGGTAAAAAAAGACAAAAAGAAGAAACCTTTACAAGAGATACTAGCTCCGCCTGCATTTCCTTTCCAAGCTCCACCTATCCCACCGGGAACTGGAGATAGTAATATCTCTTCTCAAGAGAATATCACTCCTGAAGCAACAACAGAAGAACAGAGAAGAAGAGCAGGACAAAGCTTTATAGGAGCAAGAGAAAGAGCAGCATCTTTGAGAGGTTTAGAAGGTAGAAGAGGACAAGAGACAGCAGCAGCCACATTAGTAGGAGAAGGTGGTCAGGTGTTAGTAGGAGACGTACAACGTAGGAAGGAAGAGACTATAGAAGAATTAGAAGAAGCAGGTGGTTTTGAACAAGTAGAACCCACAAGACCAGATTTACAGCCTATTGACACAGGTAACCCTTTTGAGGATCTACCTCTTATAGGACCAGCAGGTTCAGCACAAACAAACACTATTGCAGCTGTATTTGGAAGACCGGGACAGGGATTTGAAACACCTAAAAATATGGCTACAGCAAGAGAAATAGCTCTAGCAGAAATAAGAGAGGCTGCTTTCCAAGAAGGAGTATCAGCAGCTGAGGCTTTTGGTGCTACAGTTGAGAGCGTCCCGATAATAGGTAAGTTTGCAGCAAAATGGGTTGGAGACATAATAGAAGCACCTTCTTCTAATGCTGATCAAGTCTTTGAAGATATTAAGAGTTTAGGAGAACAGAGTACAAACAGTCAAGAGAAGACTAGAGCAGGGATAATGACTTCATCTCATGCTTTAGAAGTATCAAGGCAAATGGAAGAACAGGTAGCAGCTTTAGAAGGGAGATTAAAGATACTTATCCAAACGTCAGCTAGGCTCAGGAGTAATACAGACTTAATAAACAAGATGCAAACTAAGATATTAGATGTTAAGATAAGGATTAACAATTTCAAAACTGTAGCTCAGAGAACATTAGCAGCTGAGTTAGCAGGAGAGAGAATAGTTGCTCCTGATGAGCTCTTATTAACAGAACTTAGGAATGCTCGTAAGAAATAGAAAAATATATAAAGTATGCATATCTTATTCTAACATGCCTGAAGAGGAAAAGAAGGAAGAAGTGAAAGAAGAACCCAAAGAAGAGGTTAAAGAAGAAGTTAAGGAAGAAGATAAGAAGTTATCTCTAGTGGATGAGGCTAAGGAAGCAGCTAAGCAATTAAACGAACTTAACATGAAAGCAGCTGAGACTATACAAAAGCTTCAAGAACTCAAATCTCAAGAGATACTTGGCGGAGCTGTAGATGAAGCAGGTCTACAGAAGAAACCTGAAGTTAGTGAGGTTGACTACGCCAAAGCAGCTATGGAAGGTAAGATCTTAGATGGCTGAGTATTGGTACGCAGCAACTGGACCTTACCACTGGCTTAAACTTCACGAGACACACATGCAAGGCCAGAGCTTTTTCATAAAAGGAATAGCTCCAAACGGTAAAGAATTCTCACAAGAGATGAAAGGTATTCTAGAACCTGTAATGTTATATCGTTTCATAGTTCCAAAGGAAGCGATGCCTATGGTGATCAACACCTTAGGAGATAGTACTAAGAAAACTCCTAATGGATTAGGAATGCAATCTTGGGCTTTAAGAAAAGCTCTTAATCTTGAAAAGATACCTAAAACAGAACCCACAGATGTGAAGCTTCCTGTAAGTTTAGACCATATGCAGATTGTTCCTATTGGAATGAAAGAAGACCCAGAGAGAATAATGGGAGCTACTGGGGTTAAGCAAGAAGCACTATGATACCACTAATGTCGACGGAGTTAGCTTTGAATGTTCTAGTTTACATGGCTGCTGTCGGGTTAATTATTAAGTTTCTACAGGTTTTTGTCTTTGATGCAATTTAGCCACTACAAACGAAACATTTAAATAGATGTAGTGTATAAGTTTTTCATGGCAGACGAACCTATTTTACAAGTTAGGATAGAGGACCCTCTACCTTTCACTGTTGCTGATGCTAATTTCATAGCTAAAGGAACTGTATGTGCTCTTGATGACCCTCGTACTGCAACAAGTGGTGCAGGTAATGGTGGTGTTCTAGCAGGTATTGCAGCTAGAGATAAGATTGCTTCTGATGGAAGAACCGAATTAGCTTTCTTCCGTAGAGGATGGTTTGATATGTTATGTTCTGGAGCTGTTACTACAGGAGACACTTTACAAGCATATAACAATGAAGTACAAGTTGCAGGATTAGACCTTAGTGGTGCTTCAATCATAGGTACAGCTTTACAAGACGGAGCTGATAATGAGAGAATTCTAGTAGATGTAAATATACAACCAGGATTTAACACAGATTAAAATGGCTTCTAAAATAGAACAGCAAGATATTCGTGGATTAGACATAGACAAAGTTGTAAAAGGCTTTGGAAAGTTCATGTATGTGTTTAAGAGTGATTGTACAATAAGCACATCAAACGGAGACAGTACAAGATGGTACTCACGTACTGCTACTGACTTAACACCTACTAGTCCTATGAGGAATGCTAACGTAGCAGCACTAGCTAAGCCTTTAACTATGGAACAAGAGTGGACACGTAACACATTCTACTCTAGAAAGTACATGGCTGAATGTTTTATTAGTGATGAAGACATTAGAACAGCAGATATTGACGTATTTGCAGGACAGCTACAAGCTCTTACTAGAGCTATTACAAAACAAGTAGACTCACGTATCTTTGACGTAGTAACTAAAGACCTATCACCTGCTAATGCAGCAGCTACAGATATTAATGTTATAACTACAAGTGGAGCATGGTCTAGTTCAGCAGGAGACCCAATCTCAGACTTACTTAACGCACAGAGAGTTATCTGGACTTCTGGTGGATATGATGCAAGAGGAGCTACAGTATGGCTATCACCTCTAGATTACCAGAGATTACTAGTGTGGGTTATTAATGCTAAAGGTTCAAGTATACCAAACTTCTCAAGTGAGAAGGTAGAAAGTGGGGTTATTACAACCTTCCTCGGATTTAATCTTAAGGTTAGTGAGAACGTTACTGCGGATTACGCAGTAATGATTATCCCTAAACTAGCTTGTACTTGGAAGACAGCTGTAGGATTAACTTCTGCAGTAGATGATGAGAGCGGACTAGGTAAAAGGATAAGAGTATGGGAAGATGGGGAAGCTGTGTTAACTGACCCTAAAGCTGTATGCTTAATTTCTAACACACAATAATGATGACAGACGAAACAACTGAACCTGAAGCAGTAGAAGAAACTACCGAAGAAGTAGTGGAAGCTCCTGCTGAAGAAGAAGCAAAAGAGGAATAAACCTATGGGAAGCAACGAAGCTCCTGTACCTGTATTTAATGCTAAAGAAGTAGTAGCGGATGCTGTAAATGTTGCCGAAGTTAGTGGAATGGCTGGAACAGGTGCAAATTGGACATGTAGAGGAGATATGACTATTACAGATGGAAAATATATTACTCTAGGTTCTGACACAGATGACGCTCCTTCAGCAGAAGGACGTTTAAAGGTAAGCGGCGGTAAGATTTGGTTTGATACAGGGAGCGCGTGGGAAATCGTGACTTCTGCTGCGTAGATAATTATTTAAACTTCTTATACATCTATTTTTTATGAGTAATTACGGACGAACGACTGGTACAGGTGGACCTCACTCTGCAGCTATCACTAATGATGATGAGTTCACACTAGACTTACCAGAGGAAGTGAACCAAGAACTGGAAGACGCAAGTATAAGAAATCAGATGGATCAGAGGGCTTACTGATGGGTGGGAAAGGAAGTGGTCGTAGACCTGACCCTGTGAAGAAGCTTCTAGGATTTAACCAACCTGCAAAGACTGATGGTTTAGCAGACGTGTACATCCCTAACTACTCAGGTATGAAGACTGGGTTGAAGAAGATTGAAGAAGATGACCCATGGGTGACTGACCACTCAGAGCTGACTAATCTCAATTGGGCTGCAGCAGGGCACACGATTGATACTGATTTTGATTTGAATGGAAATCTTATCAAATCTTCTATTTCTATAAAACAATACCCAAGTGGTAGCTCATCAGAATATTTTAGGACATACTCAGACGGCTCTAGTATATTTATAGACGCAGTTAATAGTAGCGGGGGTATGGGGTGTGGAAATACCTTTTTCCCAAGTGCTACAAACGCTAAGGACTTAGGCTCATCATCTCTGAAATGGAAAGACCTGTATTTGAGTGGGGATGCTAACATAGGAACGGACGCTAACATTACTGGAGATTGTTACATTACAGACGTAAAGCTAGAAGACACAGGGGATAATTTAAAGATAACCCCCGACCCAGCAAAGACTACAACTTATTGGAATATTGAGGCAGACGAATTCATAGCTTCGACATGGTGGGTTCCCACAATGAGCGGAAGTGACAGCCTTTTTGGAAATATCTTAGCCATCAAAGATAGATTATATATTGTTAATAACACAACCCCTCAACTTTTCTTTTCCAATAGAGCACTCTCAGCGACGGCAAGAATAGAATATAATGCTGCAGCAGATAGATTAGATTTTATGCTGGCAACCTCTTATAAATTTGATAATGAGATAACTGTAGCAGACAATATTCATATTCAATGTGGAACCACTGTAACAGACATGGAGCTTTATAGTGATGGGACAAATGGGATTATAGATGTGGCTACGGCTATGAGATTAGGGAATAACGTCACAAATTATACAGAAGTGAGTAGTACAGGAGATATTGTGATGGTGGGTAGTGCAGGACTACCTTATGGAGAAATCTCCGCAACAGACAACTCAACTGCTACAACAATTAGTGTAGCTGGAACTGCTGTACAGGTAACTATCTTTGATACAGATGGACCTAGTAATAACACAACCCCTGACCACACTAACGACCATATCACAATCACTAAGGCAGGGCATTACCTTACAACTGTAACAGCTACAGTGAACTCTATTGCTGGAGCAGGAAGTAGAATGGAATTAACTTTAAGAAAGAATAACGGAGCTACAACTCTTTTTCATGTTCACAGAACTGTCTCTGGTGGTGGGAGTGAGAGTGCAAGTGTAAGTATATCTCAGATAGGAGATTTTGCAGTTAATGATACAATAGAAGTTTGGATTGAAAATGAGACTAACACTCAGAACTATGTAGTAGAAGATATCCATCTGCAAGTAGTTCAAGTAGGGGGGACATAATGGATTTAAAAAAAATAGACGCTGATACAGTAGAGATAACATCTAAGGGAACTATGAAGAGACAGCTAATAGAAAGAGGGAAAGCCGACCTGACTGCTAAGATTGCAGAGTTACAGGCTAAACTCGCCGATGTTGACGAGATGCTGGGCGTCTTAAATGCAACCGCAAAATAGAAGAGACCAAATCTCTGAGATTGAAAGGAAACTTAACTACTTGCTAGACCATCCTGAGTTACAGCGACGGTATCCAGTAAGATACGAGCAAGTCTATGACAGGTTAGTAGATAGGTGGTGTGAACTGCATAGAACTAAAACAATACATTTAAATACTCCTTAATATTCTATAATATTAATCTAGAAGGGGAGTTTTGCACTAATCTCTCCCCTTCCATTGTAAGGGGGTTCAAAATATGCAAGCCAAAAACGGTTCAATAATCATTACTATTATTGTAGTTGCTTTACTATCTGTCTTTGCTATCATGTACTCGATGCCTGATACGCCAGAGCCACAGGTAATAGATGTACCTACTGCTGCTGAGATTGCTGCTGCCATCAACATTTCTCCAACAGCTCCTAGTAATGGACAGCTCCAAGAGATATGGGATGAGATTTATTCTACTGAAGTTGCTCGTTTAGAGAGAGATGCAATAAGAGAGTGTGAAAACGAGTTCGACTGGGATGATGTAGAAGACTTATTCCCTGATGATACAGACGTAAGATTTGAAGACTTCGATGACGACAACCAAGACATTGTAATTAATGACTTAGGTCTAGACGACGAAGATGATAGATCTGTATCAATATCTGGATACTTCACTGTAACTTATTTACCTGAAGAAGGTCCGCAAACAAGAATTGCTGACAAGGTATACGGTAACTGTGATGTTACTTCGGATGACGGAGACTTAGAAGCTGACTTAAGTCTAGCTTTATAAGAAGATATAAAAACTTGATACAATTGGTTATTATGAGGGGGGCATTCTGACAATAGAAACCTTAACATTTCACCCGCTCCCCTCAAAATTTTTTAAAATGACACAATATGAGAAAGGCGTACGACTAGAAAGAGAGGTGGTTAATTTATTTAAGAAGCATGGATTCAAAGCTGCACGCACAGCTGGTTCACATTCACCTTACGATGTTATAATCTGGAAAGAAACTGAAAAATATAAAAAAATATGTTTTGTTGCGTTCGTTCAGTGCAAAGTTAGGAAGCAATCTCAGTGATTACTAAACTATCCACCATCGCATTGGTGCTTGGATTTCTAACCTTGATCTTATCAAAGACAAGCTTCTTGCCTATGATGTCTTTAGGTGCAGATATTCCGTTGTTTCTCAAGAAGTTCTGATTTGTCTTATTCAGCTCTAACTTCCACGTTTTATCTCTGTATTCGACCTGTACAGCTAATCTAGCTCTACCATCATCAAATGCTGCGTCTATGCTGACTGGTACTAACGTAACTGGAAATTCTTCTATTAAATCAGCTTTGAGATACTCTCCTGCAAAATCCACCCAATTATCCATGTTTGGTTGTGTTTCTGTCATTTTTACCCCCTTTCAATCCTCTTAAATCTAAAAATTTACATAATTTGCATTTTTCCCCTGCCTCTTCACAAAAACACATTTCTTCTTTCAGTAATTTAATAAACTTTCTAGTTCCCTCTAAACCTACTGCTTCCGACAACCATTCATCTGGTTTGTATACTTCTTTACCTAAATGCCACGTCATCTTAATCCTTTGCTCCTTCTTTCAACCAACATTTATTACAAAGTCTCATTCCTTGTGTGTTAAGAATACCACAGTTCTCACAAGCTTTCTTATCGGAAGTCTCAATATTGTCTGGATAATAGAGATGGTCACAATGTCCAGTGGGGTTTCTAATCTTCTTTAACCCCCCACATTTTGAACAAATCTCATCTTGAGTTTGAGTGTCCGCAGAGGGATTTGAACCCTCGTTTGCGTACTCAACAGACTTACGTTCCTGTGAGCTTTCGGAATTCTCCGAACTGTGTTTGACCAGACTCACACTATGCGGACTATGAGCGAGTTCTGAACCTGCGAGTTTGTCTATTACAAAATCAATCCAACCCTCATCTGTTGGACTTAATGAAACTCTTTGGTTAATCTCTTCTTTCAATCGCCGTATGAATTCTCGGACGTCTTTTTCTTTAAGATAATTAAACTTTTCTTCAAATAATATCATTGGAGACATCTTCTCGCTTAAATTAAATTCTTTCATTTTTCATTAACTCCATCCCACATCTA
>Ga0208670_100390_pt1 | contig 12423 bp, 15 predicted proteins | sample 24BtaG_FD_184098 | JGI IMG/M metagenome (GOLD analysis project Ga0208670, IMG submission 184098) | Marine viral communities from Cariaco Basin, Caribbean Sea - 24B_WHOI_OMZ_CsCl (SPAdes) (version 2) | ecosystem: Environmental > Aquatic > Marine > Oceanic | place: Caribbean Sea: Cariaco Basin...
TGATCTATAAGTGAAGATGCTGATGCTCTAATATCGCTAATCTTAACGATTTTAGAACCACCTGCACTTCCACCACCACTGATAGAAGTTATATTTTCTATTAAATTGACTGGATTTCCGTCTTTATCTCTAATCTGAACAGGTAACGGATTACCCAAATCTATACCCATGAGACTCACGAAACCTCTCACATTCATTTCATCGGGCATGATAACATCAGGCACTCTGATAGGTGGGACTGTTACGTGTGCCCTTGGTTCAGGCACTTTAATCTCTGGTATCTTTATTTCGGGAACTGTCACATGTGACGGTGCCCCCTCTACTGTGATTTGTGATAAAGCACTAAGTAGCTCTGTTTTATCTACATGTGCTGTCTCACGAATCTCTTTCAAGAATGGCTTAAACATTCTTGCCACTTCTGCGGCGACAGAAGATACAATATTTGAGCGGTCTCGCTTAAATTCATTGTTTATCATCTTCCCTCGTGCATTGTTGATAGCATTTTTTGCTATGTTTAAATCTTCGTTTGCCATATTACTTTTCTTATAATTAATTAATAATATCTAATAAACTTAATCATCTACTAATACAAGGTCAAAACCTGCTGAAACATCTAAATTATTTGCAGAACCATTTGCTTGCATCTTTAAGATACCTGGTCCTTCAAATTTCTTATAAGGATTAAACTGATGACCTTTCCCATCACTTGTTCCAGATGTGATTTTACCAATCGTGTGTTTAATCACAAATCCAAGTAATTCTGCATCTGGTTCGGGATTATAGAGTAACGACCCATCTATTGCCCCTGTAGCACCACCTGATTTATTAACAGAGTCATATAACTGTGTCATATAAGCAGATTGATTACTTGGTATTCCGTAAATAGCCATCTGTGTTTGACCTTGCTCTTCTTGTATTTGTGCTGTAACCGTATTGTCTGTTTCTGCTGTTGCGGTTATAGTTCCTACGTTTGGACCAGAAGCACCTTTTGTCAAAACTTTCATTCTATGAATAATTACATACTGATTTTCTGTTGTTACTGTTGAAACAGTACCACCCATTACTATAGTTTCACTTATTTCTTTAGTATTCCAATCTTTTAATCCATAAACTTGAATAGTGCGAGCCCCTGTTCCACCAGAAGTATCGTTTACAGACCGAGAATGAATTATGTGTGTTCTCGCTTGTGTTGGTGCAACCCATATAGGTTGAGAATCTGTTGAATTAGCCCCATCCCATATATCAGTATCAACACCATTATCTACATCTGTTGAGCGACCAAACTTATTAACACAAGATACTTTTGTTACATTACCTCTTGCCGCTTCTAGTGCAAAATCTTGTGCTTCTTTATCTACAATCGCTTGTAAAGAGGAACGATTACTTCCACCACTTGTACTATTTCCACCTAAACTCGCAGAATCACCTTTAGCATCAACAAGATGTACAGGTAGTGGTTTATCACCGCCTGTTACTTTCATCTCGTCAGGCATCACAACTTCTGGTACTTCAACAATGGGTGCATCTGCTTTTTCTACATTCACAGTCACCTCTGGTTTAGGAACTGTGATTTTAGGTACTTTCACTTCAGGTACTTTAATTTCTGGTATATCTACCGTAACCTTAGCTTCAGGTACCTTTATTTGCGGTATTTTGACTTCTGGTACGTTTATTTCAGGTATTTTGATGTCTGATACCGTAACGTTTACTTCGGGTGGTTTAACGTCAACTTTCGGAACGGGAAGCTTTAATGAGCTAAGTGCATTTTTAAAGCCACTCACTATCGTCTCTGCAACACCATCAAGCATGAAAGATAGTAAACCAGTCTTAATCTGGTCTTTCTCATCCATTTTCTTGTCACGAACCTTTTGCTTTAATTCGTTATTTATTCTGTTAAGGAACTCGTTTGCCATATCATGCCGCTAATTCGGTTAAACTATTCTGTATCTCACTAACAACACCTGTATCATCTGGCTGTTGCTGTGGACCTTCCCCTTGAGGTCCTAATATCTGTTGAACTGGCTGTCCTGTCTCTGCTTCCTCTACTTGTTTCAACTCTTCAGGTGACAAGTCTAAGACATCAAGCATACGTTTCTGTGCTATTTCTTTAAGTGCTTTATTGTCTGGGAACTGCTGAACAATAAAGGTGAACTTCTGAATCGTCTTAAATGATTCTTGTTCTTGCTCTGAAGATGAAATTATTTGTGGCTCATATCCGTCTTTACTCTCCCAATCTGAAGCATATATCTTTTTAGAATATAACTTACCACTTCTACCTACTTTGTATAAAGTAAGCACTTTTGGCTTATTAGCGTGCATTAACTTACCCCATTTCCACGCTACTTCATACCATGCCATTCTGTAGAACTTAGCCATTCCTACAGTTCTTTCTACTGATTTTCCTACAAGTATCTCAATCTCTCCTAGTGTTTGACTACCAGATTCCCCCTCCCCTTTCTCTATTGCTGTTGCACCTGTACCTCTTTCTACAATATTTGTAAGAGCTTGAATTGCAGGCATTGTGTCATCAAGACCAGATACTTCTACTGGCTTTATAACTTTATTGATATCTTCTCCTGGTGGAGCAGGAAGCATAACACCAGGTCCAGGTGTGTAAGTTTGAGGTGTATAGTTCTGATTTGGTAGAAACCAGTGCATTTGAAAGTTCTTCAGAGTTCTATTCTCTACAAGCTGACTAAACCACACATTCATCACTTTATTAGGTGTTCTAACAAGATCAGCTACAGAATCAGCATAAATATCGTTAGTCTCTGGATCTTCAGCCCATACTACGAAAGGCCAGAAATCAACACCTATTAAGTCAACAAGTAAGTCATCAGAGAGTAATACATGATCGTCAGCATAGACCATTACATGTCGCTCCCATTCTTTTTTTTCTTCATTCCATATATTTGTGTAGTGTTCTGACAGATTAACAATCACATCACCTGAAGCAAATAGTTCTTCGTCAGTGTTTGTCATAGCTCTATGACTCTCACCTGTTGCTTCTGTAGTTCCCATATCTCGCCATCTTGCTTGTCTTTCTCTCCATAAGATACGATTTTCATTGCTATTTACCATACCTGCTTCAGTAAGAGCCCATCTCTTTAGCTCATCTTTTCCCTCTTTTGTGTATCTATCGTCTACTAATATCTCTTCAATTCGTCTGAAGATGTTCTGATGAATCATAAATCTAGCAGTCTCAATATCGTTAGTATTCATCAATGGATCATAAACAATGTCATAAACATCCATGGTGTCTATATCAACACCATTCTCACCTATATTAAGCTTCTTAGTGCTTATTCCATAAAGTAAAACGTTCTTCTTGTCAAGTACATCTGTCAATTCAAGCTTATTCTCTCTAAAGTTAGCGTCCCACATCTCTTGATATAAGATCTCTTTATTCTCATCACCACCTTGTTCTTTCCACTCTACATTAGGTGCATCATCAATCTTAGACAAAAGAGTCTTAATTGTCTCTTTCATCAATGGGATATTCACAGGTTGACGTTGTGTCAATCTGTTTGTTTTTACTCTATTACGATACAATTCATAGTTTTCGTTCCATTGTCTATGTCGTCTATGTTGTAGATCATTAGCAGATGATTTCTCATCTCTAAGTTTCTGCATCATATCGTTTTCTTCTGTTGTTTCTTGTGGTGTAGGATTAGCCATATATATAAATAAAAGGCGAAGTTCAATGTGAACTCCGCCCATTTGTTAGGGTTAGGATATTATTAAATTAAGTGTACTACACACTAGGTTCTTTTGTCAAGAGCTTTGCTGGATTACCCACAACTGTTGTGCATCTTTCTACATCTTTTGTAACAACTGCACCTGCTCCTATGACACAACCCTCTTTTAAAGTAACTCCTGGTAGTATTGTTGTGTTAGCACCTATAACAACATTATCCTCTACTACTGTTGACATCCAGTGCTTACCTTTAGATGGTGGATGCTTATCGTTTGCAAAGCAAACATGAGGTCCTATAAACACATTATTCCCTATCAACACCCCATTAGGAATGAATACAAACTCTTGATAGTTCACATTCTCTCCCATTTTCACATCATCTCCTATGTATACAAACTGTCTCTTTTTCATTTTCGTCTCCTTCTAAAAGCCCAATAGTCTATTTGTACTCCTTGAAATATACCCTCTGAATCAAAGTGTAGCACAGCTTTGCCATTTTTCAAGTCTAACGCACCAGATCCGATTAAAGACGCTATGATCTCTTGATATTTGAGTGTATAACTCTCGTCTTTATCTGGTATGTCAACTTCTATTTTCATATTCCTAATTCTTCATAATAACCCTCTTGTGGTGCTGATTGTTGCTGTGACACAGTTGAAGTGGTTTCTTCTGCTATCTGTATCTGATAAGCTTCTGCATCAGCTACATCATCATGAGCTCCTTTAGGAAATCTGACAAGCTCTTCTTCTAAATCACTGCACATTCCCTCAATGTGATAGATAGTTCCTGAACTGTAGTATGGTATCAAACCTCTTATTCTCAACACTTTAGCTTGCTGTTCATGCTTCAGCACTACAACTGTGAAGAACACATTTCTTTGTCTCATCTCTACTTCAAGATACGGCTTTATCACTTGCTCATAAACACCTTGTTCTATACCGACCTTTTCAAATCCATAGTCTTGATAGACTTTGAACATAAAATCAATTAAATCAGGTGCGTTCAGTCTTAGCTTCCATGCTATCAAGTTCCATTTATTCTCTCTATCAATGAAGTTCAGTACAGCACCTATGTTGTCTGATTTGTCTCTCATAGCAGAAGCAGGGTCAATCGTTAAGAACTTTCTTGTCTTTAGCTTAGACACTTCTTCAAGAGATCTCTTCTTGAACCATGCTGTCTTAAACTCTTGTGACTCTTCATCTACTGGATTCTGTTGATAAAGTGCTGACCACTTATATGGACCTAGTGCTTTCTTAGTTCTGTTCAACTGCTCTAGAGAGAACTTATCAGGCCATAGTGGGCTTCCCTCTTCTCTATTCGCTTCTTGTTTCTCTGCAACTGCTGTGAAGTTTATAAGCTCCCATTTGTCATAGTCAGTATCTCCATTAGCTTGTGATTCTTTCTCTTGTGCTAAGAGTCTACCTGATAAGTCTGCATCATGCCATCTAGTGTTGATAAGTATTATGGCCGCATTTCCCTCTTGACGAGTGTAGAACGTTGTAGAGTACCAATTCCATATATTATCTCTTATCACTTCTGACTCTGCTTCTTCATCATTCTTAAAAGGATCATCAATAATACCTATCTTAAATCCTTTACCAGTAATAGCACCACCTACTCCCACAGCTTCATAACCACCGTCTTTCTGTGTCATCCATGAAGCTTTAGCTTTCGTGTCTTGTCTTAGTCTGGTGTCAAATATGTTCTGATATGATGAACTATTTATTATATCTCTTGTTCCTTGACCGAACTTAGTAGATAGATCTTGTGAGTATGTAGAGACAATGATAGGAAACTCTGGACTCTTACCTAATACCCAAGCAGGAAACTTCTTTGTAGCTAACTCTGACTTACCATGACGAGGTGGCATAGTAATCATAATACGAGGACTTTCACCATTCTTTACTCTCTCGTATACACTTTGAAGAAGTTCAGCTATTTGGTCGTGAAACCATTGTGGGTCATAATTTACATCAGTTACTACACAGAAATCACGAAAGTCATCTCTAGCTACTCTCTCCGCTAGTAAGCTGTTCTCTTCTTCTGTTGTTAATGATTCGTTCAAGTTGTTCATCTGTTAATTGTATCTTATTAACCACCTTAGCTTCAATAAGTGGTGACTGATAAGGTTTACCGTCTAACATCTCAACTAAATGTTTCTTATTAGCAGGGTCATTAAGATATGAAGCTAGAAACTCATCAAAGTCTTCAGGGTTTGCTTTGAACATTTGTTTAATCCTGGTGACAGCAGAAAGAGTTCCTGCTTCCCTACCTTTAGGATTACCAGAAGTTCCTTTAGGCCACTGATATTTCTTCAAATGCTCTGCAGGATTTCTTCTCTGTTTTGGTTGTTCAATGGGTGTTTCTTCAATCATATCTATAAGTTATCACATGATAACTAACAATGTCTATAGTTCACTAAATCTATAAGGCGTGATGACTACTATTCTTCTTGTTATATGTCCTACGTTTCTATAATCAACCGATTAAGATCAATTATTTTCTTCGTCTAAAAATATACCCTATCAATGTGTCGCCACACGATCTTATAAGCCAGATATATTCAAGGTAATTAGAATATTGAAAGCTCGCACTCGTACAATTATGGGAAGTTCTAAGTTCACTATTGCATAATTGCTCATCTAAGACTCTCGTCTAAACTACACCTTATAGATTTAATGAACTATACATCTTTTATCTTATTAACAGCTTCTTCTTCACTAATAATACTTCCATACATTTTTCCACTTAAATCTGTAGACATATGTTTCATCAAACGTCTACGAGCAGGTCTGTTGTAATGTTCTAACGCATATCTATACTGATTACGATACGCTTCTAACTCTTGCTCTAATCTAAAGTCTATATCTACAAAATATTTACTCCACCATGCATCTGAACCACCTATTTCTTTCTGCTGAACTACATGAGTCTCTTCGTGTGCTAGTAAGTCATCACTTACAGTTGGACCACCATCTGGATTATAAAGCTTACCCTCATACGTGAATACTATTCCTGGCTTTAAAGTAAATACTTCTCTAATCTTATCTATGTTGGGTGGATAAGCATTTACTATTTTCATACGATTATAAAGTTTTAATGTACTTTCTCAACATTCCCTCTAATTCTCTGAATGTAGCAATCTGGTCAACTATTCCTGTGACACCATCACGATATTGCTCATTCGGTGTTGTACCATTTATCTCTACATCAAGGGCTTTTATCTGATTCAATAGTCTCTCTGCATCTTTCTCTGCTACTATCTTCTTATCAAGAATATTAGCTTTTTGAGCTTCATCTTTCTCATTCTTAGCACTCTGTTCTATGGTGTCTATTCTTGACTTCATGTAGTCATACTCTTTACGAACCTCTTCTCTTATCTGTTCTGTCTTATTCACTTTAAACTCTAAATCCCAACGCATTTTAGTTGTGCCTTTGAGCTTATTCTTATAATGACTTTTCTTGCTGTTTCCACTATTTAAAGCAAAAACACGATATACTTCAACGATTGTTATGACGATTAGTAATATTGTTATTAACATATTTTAATATTTAGATTTTTGACCAAGAATGAAGTAACCATACGTCTTTTGAGGATTACCTCCAGGCCACATCTTTTCGGTCATTTTAATAAATTGCAGGTTATAGAAACCATGCTTTTCTAATAATCGTTTGTAATTATGTGCATGATATCCTGACGTTATTCTTAGCTTCATTCTAGCATACCATGACTCACTGTGCAACTCACTTATCAACAAATGCTTACGAGTTACACGCTTCATCTCTGCTATCGCTTTATTAGGATTCTTCACATATATCAAGCACATATCAGATAGCACAACATCAGTTGAATTGTCTGACATCATAATATCCTCTGCTGAACCGACCTTTAAGAAAGCACCTTGAAATGTCTCTTGTGCTACCTTAATCGCATCTTCACTCACATCAATACCACCCACCTGTTTTCCCTGATGATTCTTAACTATATTCAGTAAATTAGGACCACTAGCACATCCAACTTCTAATAAAGACATCCAAGTAAATCTAGTGAGTAGTGTTGATATAAATGTTCTGTGTGGATGATTCCACGATTGCAGATAGTCTTTATTCCAATCAATCTTTCTATTGATCCAGTAATCTGTATGTTTTTTGGTACTTTTAAACCAATTAGTTACGTAAGAAATCATATATTTTAGAATAAAAACGTTCACCTAATAAATAACGTAGCTTCTTCTGCCAACCATGAGGTAGCTTTCTCATCAACCACTTTCTCCAAGATGTCTTTAACACAAGCGGTGTTGTGCCTGCTACACCAAATCTGTCTAATAAAACATTATCTTGCACAGCTCCTGTGAATGGATGATTGAAGATTGTTGATATGTTCTCCCCATGAGTCCCTACTATAAAACCTCTATCTTCTAGATAAAGTGTTTTTAGATAATCTTTTACATACTCATGTGATTTGTATGGACCTGTGTAGTCTAGATGCTTTAATGGATGATGCATACCAAAAGTCTCTTTATCAAACTTAATCGTATAGAATGGTGGTGTTGTTGTAGGATTCCATTCAGCTAGTTTTTTATTAACATAATCCATTACATATCCATGTTTATATCCTATTGCTTGTAATTCAGATCTCTGTTCAAATAAAGCTTGCATCTGCTCTACCATGTCTTTTCTATAACAATCATCTGATGGTTGTATCGTCATAAGAATAGTTTCAGGGTCTTGCATGACATTAAGCAATTCCCCCATTGAGCCATGAATTGCATCAATCAAACGTTCTCTAGCTATCTCATCAGAGTATTTATCATCCCAAAAACAAACACCAGAATAAGTGAAGACAACTTTAAAACGTTGTTCTAAATATTTTTTAAACTCTTTAATATCTTCATCATCTTTATCTTCATATCTCCATGATATCCATAATATAAAGTTCTGATTCGTCTGAACTCTCAAAGATGGGACAACAAACTGCTTAAATATCTTAATTCTATTACGCAACCAACGTTTACCTCTATGTCCGTTATAGAGTCCTAAACCTGTAAAAGGTGTGTAAAGTAGATGAGCTATTTTATTTGACATGTTTCCAGTTTTTTCTATTAACTATTAAGTAAATATTTTGTGGCGTAGTTAAAAAACTTCTACCAATATCTGTTAAATTAAATCCTTTCTTGTATGTTTGTCTAATTTCTTTCACATCTCTTTCTGTTAATTTAGCAAAATGACTTTTCTCTCCCCTTACTGTAACAAATTGTTCCCTTACTCTTCTGTCTTGTGTATTGTCTAACGCTGTACCAAGATAAAGATGTTTAGGGTTTACACATGACCTATTATCACATGTATGTAAAACATATTTACCTTTCTCTATCTTTCCATTATAAAATTCATAAGAAAATCTGTGTGCTTTACCACCCTTCATATTGTTGTGATAGAAAAATCCATATCCATCTTTATCTTTAGATGCTTTCCAATTCCAACAACCATCTTTTATCTTATTCACTTTTTTTAGAAATCTTTCTTGGATAGTCATGTTATTTACTCAGCCAAGGGTATTTATTTATTACATCTAAATAATAATCTCTTTCTGGGTTTGGGTTTGTCTTACCGACCAATTGGTTAAGTTTAACTATTAGTTCGTCCTTAACTCTAAAGGAGTCTATCCCAGCGTAACCATAACCTCTCCATACGATAGGATACTGACCCCAGAGGACAGACTTTGCTGTAATTTCTGAGAAACCGTCCATGTGTTCATTGAGTCTGAGTCCACATTGCATGTGCTTAACTTGTTCGTTCATTTCTTCTTTAGGTATTCTGCCGTGGACGAAGACATTATTGTGTGCGGTTTCCCACTGATCTGAACCATATAAGTGAAAATCTACATCACACTTATCTGCTATCTCCTCTACAATACCCCAGCCATACTCTATTTCACGACCAGAATTAGCAGATAAATATACTTCAGGTCTTTCTCTGTGAACATATGATATCTCATAGTCATCTATGTTTCCCATAAAAGATGGGCATACTTTCGCTTCTATTCCCATATCAAGAAGAGCATTAAACTCTACTTTATTCTCTACCCAGTTGTCACAATTTTCATTTATCCATTGAGCAAGTGGCTCTGAATGTATTCTTATATCCCCACTATCTGTTAAATGGTACCCATTCTGAAAATGTGTAATATCAGAACCAGCCCACAAAATAGCTTTCTGCCCTTTATGTCGCCAAAGAGTATAGAAATCAGGAAGTCCATAAAGACCGAAGAAAACAGTCGGGCTTCTGTCATTCATATACTCGTCTGTATTCCACACGTCTTGATGTTCACCCTCTAAAGCACCAAGCGATGGTGCTACTCTACATTGCCATTTTTGATTTTGCATAATTTAAGAAATTAACTAATAAAGGATGTGGCTTTTCTTTACTTGACTGATATTCTGGATGACTTTGTGTTATGAAAAAATTCTCTGGTGTATCTTGCTCTAGCTGAAGAACTACGGATGAATCAACTTCATACCAATTCCAATAACTCTCTCCGTTTTTTAATCCTACGTTCAATTCAGGTAGCTTCTTAACAACAAACGTTCCCTCTCCAAACTCTTCACTTGTAGCATCTTTAATACTTAAAACATGTCTTGCAAACTCTATAGCTGTAAGTTGATATCCTGCACATATACCTAAAAACGGTCTTCCACTTTTTCTTGCTTCAGCTATTCTGTCTATCATAAATTCAGTATTAGACGGGGAGTGGGTTCCACAAATAATAAGACCATCATATCTTCGCCATTTTTTGTCTATCTCCGAAAGAGCTTTTTCAACAGACGTATTGAAGTTGTTAAGAATTTCCATAATTTTTCATCAGTTTTAAAATTTTTGTACGACCTTTTAGGATATCGCATAACCCTTTTTTCTAAACCTATCTCTGGATATACAGGACACTTACCGAGTTCATCTAAAGCTTCATTTCTTGTCATCTGACCACTATTTATCAATGACGATAAATGTGCCTTCCTTTTATCAATACTAAACTTTTCAAAGAGATAGTAATTTTGAAACCATTTTGTGAACACAGACTCTCCATGTTTTTCCCCATAATCTTGCCATCCGTATTTATCTTCTAATATTTTAATAGCTTTAGCTCTATTATACCCTACATAATCAAGCAAATATAATGTCTTTATTTTTTTAATCCATTTATAGTAATTCCATTTAAGAAGTGAACAGACTGGTAATCCTGTAAGCTTTTTACCTGTCATCTTTCTGTATACATCTTTTATGTGAACTAAATCTCTAGCATTATATCCCCAAGATGCAGGCATTATACTTTCTGTTGCTACATTACCACCAGAGAGAATCCATTTAATATTATATTTACTCGCCATTTCTAAAGTAGTAGCCATTAAAATATGATCTGTCGGAATCTCTATGTTCCTCTGTCCTGCTTGCATAAAAGCACCTTGTAATTCAACAAACTTTTTTGTGTCTATAGTGTAACGATAAAATGGTACCTTTAATCCTTCAACTAATCGCATTATATTTTCGTCAGCTTTCGGATCATTCCATCCATTATCTACAGAGAAACAAAGAGGTCTTAATCCAAACTCAACAGCTTTATGAAGAGTATACGAAGAATCTACACCACCAGATAATCCAATAAGACAATCGTACTTCTTATTTATTTCATCTTTCTTAATATCTTCAATTAAATAATCTGTAAATTGAGATTCCACATTTGCATCAATAATTTCATTCTTAGCTATGTGACAGAAATTACAAACACCATTCTCATCAAAAGTGATTTCTTCCGCACTCTTATCCATTACACATTTTACGCATTGTGTTTGCATATCGCATTTATCAATTTAAGACTTTTCTCCGATTCTTCTATTCCTATACCACGACCAGCAAGAAATTCTCTGTACACTTCAGTGTGTAAATCTTCATATGAAAGATTATCCTGATTTGATAATACTATCTCCTTTCCATCGGCTACGAGCTTACGACCTTGCTCATCTCGGCTATTCACTATTTCAATATGAAAATTAGCTACACTATCTCCAAAACGAACAATTGCTACAACTTTCTTATCTGTCTTATTCACTTCCATAATCTCCCAAGAATCCCCGAGTAAAAATATACCCAAATCTATATAGTGAACTCCTAAATTATATAATACACCACCAGACATAACTTCATTTCCTTTCCAAGAATCCCAATATTCTTTATCTCTGAACATTTTTGCGGTCACTTGCAATTCTTTCGGCTTATTGATTTTCTGAAGTTCAGGATGATATCTTAATTGAAGCACAGTTTTGACTCCGTCCAATCCTTCAGTCCCATTTATACTCAACGGTTTTTCACACAGCACTTTCTTACCTTTTCGTAAAGCTTCTCTTGTTATTATGGAATGCAGATAATTGGGAGTACAGATTGATACATGAGTTATTTCATCAAAAATAGGGTCATTAAACATCTCTACCCAGTCAGTAAAACTTGTGCCTTTATCCTTATCTATGTCGCATGTTAAAAATACTTCTCCACCTAATGATTCTATCGCTTGTCTATGACGAGGAAATATAAATCCTCTTCCTATTATTGCAAATTTAGCTTTCATATTCTTTATTTTTATCTTTAATAGTTTCTGTAATAAAACTGTCTAATAAATCACAATTATTTACGACACAGTGTCCTCCTATCTTTCCTTTTACTGGGTCAAGAACAGGTCT
>Ga0208670_100394_pt1 | contig 12323 bp, 10 predicted proteins | sample 24BtaG_FD_184098 | JGI IMG/M metagenome (GOLD analysis project Ga0208670, IMG submission 184098) | Marine viral communities from Cariaco Basin, Caribbean Sea - 24B_WHOI_OMZ_CsCl (SPAdes) (version 2) | ecosystem: Environmental > Aquatic > Marine > Oceanic | place: Caribbean Sea: Cariaco Basin...
CAGCAACAGTTGCGATAGCAGCTGTTAGAGTAGTTTTACCGTGGTCAACGTGACCGATTGTACCAACGTTAACGTGTGGCTTGTTGCGTTCAAACTTGGCCTTTGCCATGAGTGTATCCTCTTATTAATTCTAAATTCAATTAAGACAGACAATAGATAACAGTTATAACCAACACTTATTAATCTTTAGTCCATCTGATAACAATATTCTTAAAAATAATGATTCTTGAAAATGATGATCAAGTCAGTCGCAAATGATATAAGAAAACAGCAGTAAATGACAAGCCTTTGATACGTAATTGGTTAGAAATTCATCAACTACTTACAATCTATTCCTTATAGGAATAACCTAAACTTGTCTTTTACTGTGTCTTCAAAGGGCGTCTAATTTTTAAATACCCTTCTCACTTATCCCATTTAAACTTTATAACTCGATACTACTCTTCGTCGTCATCTTTGCCAGAGAATTTCTTCATGATCTCTTCGGCAACAGATTTAGGTGTTTCAGCATACTTTTGGAATTCCATAGAGTATGTTGCACGACCTTGCGACTGTGAACGTAAGTTAGTTGCGTAACCAAACATCTCAGCTAATGGTACTTCAGCACGGATCTGCTTAGTGCCACCAGGTAGATCATCCATACCTTGAACCATACCACGACGACGGTTTAAGTCACCCATGATATCACCCATGTATTCTTCTGGTGTTTCAACTTCAACTTTCATCAATGGCTCAAGCAATACTGGGTTAGCATTCATGAAACCTTTCTTGAATGCGATAGAACCTGCCATTTTGAATGATAATTCATCAGAGTCAACATCATGGTAAGAACCATCGTATAAAATCGCTTTAACACCAACGATTGGGTAACCTGCAAGGATACCGTTCTTCATACGTTCCTGAATACCTTTATCAACCGCACTATGGTATTCTTTTGGTACAACACCACCAACGATTTGCTCTTCGAATTGGTAATCAACACCAGAGTCTAAATCAATAGGCTCAAGTTTCAACCAAACGTGACCGAACTTACCACGACCACCAGTCTGACGAACAAATTTACCTTCTTGTTCAACTGTGCCACGGATAGTTTCACGGTAAGCAACCTGTGGAGCACCGATGTTTGCTTCTACTTTAAATTCACGCTTCATACGATCAACAAGAATTTCTAAGTGAAGCTCACCCATACCACTGATGATGGTCTGACCTGATTCTTCGTCAGTATGTACACGGAATGATGGATCTTCTTTAGCCAAACGACCTAGAGCAATTGACATTTTTTCTTGGTCAGCTTTGGTCTTAGGCTCAACTGCTAAGCTAATTACTGGCTCTGGGAATTCCATACGCTCTAGAGTGATAACTTCTTTTTCATCACATAAAGTATCACCAGTACCTACGTCTTTCATACCCACTAGAGCAGCGATATCACCAGCACGAATTTCTTCAAGCTCTTGCTGTGAATCAGCATGCATCTGTACGATACGACCGATACGCTCACGCTTCATTTTAACTGGGTTATAAACGCTTTCGCCTTGTTTGATAACACCTGAATAAACACGTACGAAGGTTAAGTTACCAACGAATTTATCGTTCATGATTTTGAACGCTAGTGCCGCAAATGGTGCTTCATCAGACGCTTCGCGAGTACCTTCAGTTTCGTCTTTGTCATCAAGAATACCTTTAATAGCAGGTACATCTTGTGGCGCTGGCATATACTCAATTACCGCATCCAACATCTTTTGTACGCCTTTGTTTTTGAAGGCAGTACCACAGTACATTGGGATAATTTCGTTATTGATAGTACGCTGACGGATAGCTGCATGAATTTCTTTATCAGTTAGCTCTTCGCCTTCTAAATATTTATTCATTAACTCTTCATTAGCTTCAGCAGCTACTTCAAGTAGCTCACTGCGATATTCTTCAGCTTTGTCTTGAAGCTCAGCTGGAATTTCACGCTCTTCAAACTTCATACCTAGAGATTCAGTATCCCAGTAAATAGCTTTCATCGTGATTAAGTCAATAACGCCTTCGAAGTCATCTTCTTTACCAATTGGGATAACCATAGCTACTGGGTTACCACCTAGGCGAGTTTTAACTTGTTCTTTAACACGGTAGAAATCAGCACCAACACGGTCCATTTTGTTAACGAACGCTAAGCGAGGTACATGATATTTGTTAGCTTGACGCCATACAGTCTCAGACTGAGGCTGTACACCACCAACCGCACAATAAACCATACATGCGCCATCAAGTACACGCATTGAACGTTCTACTTCAATCGTGAAGTCAACGTGGCCTGGGGTGTCAATGATGTTGATACGGTGCTCTGGGAATTGATGAGCCATACCAGACCAGAAACAAGTAGTCGCAGCTGAGGTAATAGTAATACCACGCTCTTGCTCTTGTTCCATCCAGTCCATAGTGGCGCCACCATCGTGAGTCTCACCAATCTTATGGTTAACACCAGTATAGAATAAGATGCGTTCAGTCGTGGTTGTTTTACCAGCATCAATGTGTGCTGAAATACCAATATTGCGATATCGGTTTAGGGGGGTTGCACGTGCCATAATTTTTTCCTAATGGAATGTCTTTATAATTTATTTCGTTTTAGTAGTTTGAGATAGGCAGGAAGCTAGAGTAGCTTCAAAAGATGACATTTATATGATACTTAAGCGGATTCATTGTCGACAGAGTCTCAATCTTAGTATCCATTGACGAGTCATCGGTTAGCTAGAATAGCACTGTCTGTATTTTAGGCAGTTGTCCCAACTCACCATTACTTATCAAAAACTTAACGCTATTACTTTCATATCGTTCACTCTAATTTACCAAATTAGGCAGTCAAGCAAACCATATATTATGTAACTTTTATCGTAAGAGGCTATTATGAATCGAAATCCCTAATAGCCTTAGATCGAAATGATTAATCACTACGCTTACTTAATTCTTGGCTTACTTAATAAAATCATCAATAGTAAATGAATTTAACTAAGTAAGTTTGAAACACAGTAATCGCTATATTAGAAGCGGTAATGAGAGAATGCTTTGTTGGCGTCTGCCATGCGGTGAACTTCGTCACGCTTTTTAACAGCATTACCTTTACCTTCTGAAGCATCACCTAACTCACCAGCTAAACGGTGTGCCATTGATTTTTCAGAACGCTTAGAAGCAGCATCGGCTAACCAACGCATCGCTAAAGCTGTACGACGGGAGGGGCGTACTTCCATAGGAACTTGATACGTAGCACCACCAACACGGCGAGCTTTAACTTCAACCATTGGGCGAACGTTTTCAAGTACTTCTTCAAAAAACGCAACTGGATCTTCGATGTTACGTTTTTCTGCAACTTGCTCTAATGCACCGTAAACAATACGTTCTGCAGTAGATTTTTTACCATCAACCATTACGTGGTTGATGAATTTAGCGATAGTTTGGCTACCAAATTTTGGATCCGGTAGGATCTCACGAGTAGCGACGACGCGACGTCTTGGCATAATAAATTTCCTTGTCTTCAGGGGTGTCTGGCATTCATAACCATATACGAATATAGGTTGAAATAGTGGTTACCAGCCAGCCTTACTGCATGGTGGTATGTTTGCTAATTAGCAGAACACCTAACCCATGCATGTTATTTAGTTGTTTGCTCATTAAGCCTTAGGCTTCTTAGCACCATATTTAGAACGACCTTGCTTACGGTCTTTAACGCCTGCACAGTCAAGTGCGCCGCGAACAGTGTGATAACGCACACCTGGTAAGTCTTTAACACGACCACCACGGATTAGTACAACACTGTGCTCTTGCAAGTTATGACCTTCACCACCGATGTAGCTAGATACTTCATAACCTGAAGTTAAACGTACACGACATACTTTACGCATGGCTGAGTTTGGTTTCTTTGGAGTGGTAGTATATACACGAGTACATACACCGCGACGTTGTGGGCATGATTGTAAAGCAGGAACGCCAGACTTTTCCTTTAATACTTTACGACCCTTACGAATCAATTGGTTAGTTGTTGCCATAAGGCATCCTTCTCCCGTTTATTAAATACAAAAAAATGGGTTACTAAGCTGTCATTTGCTGTTTCAGCTTTTTTGACTTTAAGAAAAATCTTATTGCCATAATAAGCTTAGAGTGCTACGACAGCTTACCCATTTTTCGGACACTATATTATATAGACTTATTATTCAATACTCAATAGCCGGTTGACTTTGAAAATAAACAATAAATCGCTTTGAGTCTCCCTATTTTAGGTCATTACTATCAACTTTCAAGGGACATTATTTAATATAATCTGTTTAATATTACTTAGCTAGTCATTTTTGAAAGTGGCTAAACCAGTAATCATTTGCTTTATGTTAAACTACAATAACCTATCAATAGCGGCTTTTTGTCTTGTTAAAATGGCTTGTTAAAATAAGGTCATTAAAACTCATAATCAAAAATGTCATTAAAACGGCAATCAAAAAACAAGATCGCCATTTGATACCTCATATAATTTTTAATAACCTCTTCCTATCTCATACCGACCAGACTATAAGTGATTTAACTATGAGCAATTCTATAGACTCAGCTAATTTTATTAACCCCAATCAAGATACCCGCATCACTCAGGGTAGCCAAGTACAACTTCATTTCGAAGTTTCTTTAGAAAATGGCACTGTTATTGATTCTACTTTTAACCGATCAGAGCCAGTAAAGCTAACCATCGGTGATGAAAGTTTATTGCCCGGATTTGAAAATGTGCTTAATAACTTGCGTGCCGGCGACACTCGTACTGCCCATTTAGAGCCAGAACAGGCGTTTGGTGAATGGAACGAGGACAATGTCCAACGCTTTAGTGCGGCTCAATTCGCGTTATCAGAACCCAACCCTCAAGTGGGCATGATGATGGAATTTGAAGACAAAGGTAAAAATACCTTACCGGGGGTAATTAGCAAAGTCACCGAAGATGAAGTCGAAGTGGACTTCAATCACCCTTTAGCGGGTCAGTCGGTATTATTTAAAGTTCAAATTTTTAAAGTCACTCCACCAGGTCAAACCGGTGTACAACTGATGTAGTGGGTCAATAACTAAGTCAGTCAACCAAATACGTGTGATATAAGTAAGTTAAGTACGGTACACACCCATAAAATAAAAATTCAATAAAATAAAAAGGATTCGGTTATGAAATACACTACCCTACCCAAGCTTGGTGATAAAGTCTCTAAAATATGTCTAGGGACTATGACTTGGGGCCAACAAAATTCAGAAGCTGAAGCGCATGAGCAAATGGATTTCGCTTTATCAGAGGGGGTCAACTTTTGGGATACAGCCGAGATGTACCCTTCACCACCGGCTAAAGAAAAACAAGGCGATACCGAGCGCTTTATGGGTACTTGGTTTGCCAAAACCAAAAAACGTAATGAGGTGGTATTGGCCAGTAAAATTTCGCCCATGGATTTTTTACGGGATGGCAATACCCGATTTAATGCCAAACACATCACAGAAGCACTCGATGGCAATTTAAAACGCCTACAAACCGATTATATTGATGTTTACCAACTGCATTGGCCTGAACGTCAGAGTAATTTTTTTAGTACTCGTGGTTATACTGAAGAAATGGCCACTCAAGATCTCTCTGACTTAACGCCCTTTTTAGAAACCCTAGAAGCTTTAAACGACGAGATTAAAAAAGGTCGTATTAGAGCATTCGGTCTCTCTAATGAGACCGCTTGGGGCTTAATGCGCTATCTTTGGGAGGCCGAAAAGAATGGCCTTGAGGGTCCGATTACCATTCAAAATCCATACAGCCTATTAAACCGTTTGTATGAAATCGGCTTGGCTGAAGTTTCTCATCGTGAAAATGTCGGTCTACTGGCCTATTCACCTTTGGGTTTCGGGGTATTATCAGGTAAATACTTAAATGGTAAACAGCCTGAAGGGGCACGTCTAACAATGTATGACCGCTTCCAACGTTATATTAATGAGGAAGCAAAATCGTCCACTGCACAATATGCAAAAATTGCTGAAGAAGCCGGATTGGATATGGCTCAAATGGCTTTGGCATTTGTGAATAGCCGTCACTTTGTGACCAGTAACATTATTGGCGCTACCTCAATTGAGCAGCTAAAATCCAACATCGATAGCGTAAATCTTGAGTTAACTAGTGAGGTGTTACAAGCGATTGAAGCGGTTCATACCAGACAGCCAAACCCATCACCATAGGCTCATTCTGGATAGGCACATTCTTATATTTTGTTAAAGCTAATATTAGAGTTGACGTGCTATGTTTAAACGACTGCTGATATGATAAATTTAACTCTATAAACCAAAAACCACTGGCTACTTAAAGTAATCAGTGGTTTTTTTATGTTTACTTTTAGCTTTGCTGTTATAGAGCTATACAACTATAGCTGCCAAAAAAAATTGTAAGCTTTAAGCAATTGACTTCGTTTCGAGTGCTGCGTTATCAGAGTTGGAAGCTGTATGCTCAGAATTTTTTTTAATAACTCGATTCTGCAATTCTTCTAAACCCGTCTGCATACTCTGGTACAGCTCTTCAGTTAGCTCATCACGGGTTTTGCCCGTGGTCGGGATGACGGCGAGTGGTAGAACATAGGCAGTTACTGGATCGCCGTCCATAACCCTTAAGAAGCTCTGAGTAAAAGAGACATCGCCTACAAAAGGTACGGTATGATCTAACTCACCCTTGGCATTAACATAACAGACCACGATAGGTTGAATAGGCTTATCCGCATCCATGGCGCCTTGTAATAGTTTGCCATAGATTTTTTTGATATGAGTACCGTCAGTAGTGGTGCCTTCAGGATAGAACAGAATTGAATAGCCTTTGGTTAAGAAGTCAGTTATTTGACCTGCCACTTTGCCTGAATCACCTGAGCCGCGTTTAATAAACAGTGAACCACAAGCGCGTGCCAAATGGCCAAAGACCGGCATAGCCTCTACTTCTGCTTTGGATAAGAAAAAACCAGGCATTACACTACCCATGACCGGAATATCCATCCACGACACGTGGTTGGCTGCCCACAATCCATGCGTATCAGGAACTGGCTCAACTGCAACGACAGTAACGTTAAAGGCGGCAGCCATATTACGACAAAAGATTTGGTTATAGCGGGGTAACTCATCACGTTTTGGTACTGGACCCCAACTGTCTACTTTAGTAATGGCACGATATCCGCCTACCATAGTCTCTGTCATACCTTTAAGAACTTTGACACGTTTTAACTGTTTATTCAGCAACTGACCTACTTTGGTCTTTCTGTGGGTCGTACTCTGCTTATTTTGTCTTCTAGCAGTGTCTTGCTTACTTTGATGGGTCTCGGTATTCGAAGCATAGGTAGTCATAAATTATCCGTGATTAAATGAGGCGTAATTAAATGCCTAAAGTAGGGGCAAGTGTTAACTTTCAATAAAAGTTTTAAATTTAAATAAAAATAATGGATTATGCTATTTAAATAATTTGCCACTATAACTTCTACTCTCAATCAATGTGTAATAATTTCTCCCTATTTCGATTAGATTTATGTTGCGTTGGTAATAATCCAACTCTATTACGCTTACGTTTAAACCAACCTTTGCGTGTTAACAGACAGAGATTAAAGATATCACTTAAAAAAATGGTTTAAGAAAATAGATAAAGACGCTCGCCTCTTATAAAGTATAAGGCAGCAGCGTCTTATTTTAGGCGGTCTATATCTTAATTGGTTGATATCTTAAGCAAAGGTTTTAAGGGGACTTTGACAGATAACCTACTTCTTTAAAACACGACTGTGCAGCTCTTCCAAGCCCTTTTGCATGCGCTGTTGTAACTCTGCCGTAAGCTCGTCTTTACTCTTGTTTTCTGGGTATAAAGGCTCAAGTGGCAACACATAAGCGGTTACCAAATCTCCATCTATAACCCCTAGCAAACTGTCTTTTAAAGTAATGCCGCCATAGTAAGGTACGGTATCATCCAGCTCACCTTTGGCATTTACGTAGCACAATACGATAGGCTGAATCGGTTTATTGGCATCGATCGCAGCTTGCAACAATTTACCATGTATTTTTTTAATCTGATGGCCATTGGTGGTAGTGGCTTCTGGGAAAAATATAATCGAGTAACCTTGCTTTAAGAAAGTCGTCATTTGGCTCGCTACTGAACCAGCATCCCCCGAACCTCGTTGTATAAATAAGGTTCCTGCTACTTTAGCCAAAGGTCCCATCACCGGCATTTTAGCCACTTCGGCTTTGGACAAAAAGAAAGCGGGACTGACGCTACCCACTACGGGAACATCCATCCAAGACACATGATTTGATGCCCATAGCGCATGGGTCTTGGGTACTGGCTCAACCTCTATTACCTCTACTCCTAAGGCTCTGGCTGATTTTCGGCAAAATGTTTGAATGTATTTGGGTAAAATTTCTCTGGGTGGCTCTCGCCAAGCATCAATTTTGGTAGCGGCTCTATAGCCTCCGATAACCGTATCAACCAGACCCACAACGGTTTTACTGCGCTTGATACCGTTTTTGGCAGTAGATTTCAAAGTGTCTTCAATTTTAGATTTCAAACTCATAGTGAGTCCTATACTCAATTTTTTAATATAAGAATTGCCTATTACTATGTCTAGGCCAGTACTTGTTTTGAGGCTAAATTTTTAAAAGTGATTGTTTAATAGCATGTCGCCCATACAATCCAAATATTAAACATCCCAAACATTAAGTAATCGAGTATATCAAATAAATTAATTCCAGTAATCAACTGTTCACTGATTTATGGCCTAATTTGAGTTTTTTAAACACAATGTCTTATATTTGTACTATTTTATGACTTCCCCCTTTTAATTTGATACTAATAGCATCATAAATAATAAATGACGACCTCAATCTCAATATTGAAGGTTGTGTCCTTTGAATTGAAAAAAATAGGTGAATATTTTTGGATTATTTTGGTAGACATGAAGGTGGCGAACGCGCCATCTTAGTACATTTAGACATTCGACAAATTTCAGACCCTGATGATTTAGAAGAGTTTAAACTTTTAGTCGACTCAGCAGGTGCTCAGCAATTGGCTATAATCACTGGTTCTAGACAAAAACCCGATGCCAAATACTTTATTGGTAGTGGTAAGGCGCTAGAGATTGCAGAGCAAGTGCAGGCTTTAGAGGCTGATATTGTTATTTTTAACCACAGCCTGACCCCTTCTCAAGAACGTAACTTAGAAACCTTATTACAGTGCCGTGTATTAGACCGTACCGGACTTATTTTAGATATTTTCGCTCAGCGTGCCCGTACGTATGAAGGTAAACTTCAAGTGGAGTTGGCGCAGCTAAATCACTTGGCCACTCGCCTAGTAAGAGGTTGGACTCACTTAGAGCGTCAAAAAGGGGGGATTGGTCTACGGGGTCCTGGTGAAACTCAGTTAGAAACAGATAGACGTTTGCTTCAAATTCGCGTCTCTCAATTAAAAGCTCGCCTAGATAAAGTTAAGCAAACCCGTGCTCAAGGTCGTGCGAAACGCCAAAAATCAGACGTGTTAACTATTTCTTTAGTCGGCTATACCAACGCTGGGAAATCTTCTTTATTTAACCGTTTGGTCAATGAAAACATTTATGCTGCTGACCAACTGTTTGCTACGCTTGACCCCACTCTAAGACGTTTAGATTGGCAAGGTGTGGGCCGTGTGGTGTTGGTAGATACGGTGGGTTTTGTCCGTCACTTACCTCACGAATTGGTAGAGTCATTCCATGCGACACTAGAAGAGACTTTGGAAGCTGATTTGCTACTACATGTTATTGATTCAGCGAGTGCAGATATGCATGAGCAGATTAAAGCGGTTAAGTCAGTACTGGCAGAGATTAATAACGATGTTCCTGTACTTAACGTCTATAACAAAATTGACTTGACCGGTGAACCCGCACAAATCAATTATAGTGAGCCTGGCGTACCAAGCCGCGTGTATGTTTCTGCCAAGGCAGATTTAGGCATGAGTATGTTGACCACAGCGGTGCAACAGCTATTGACTGGGAAGCTTAATACTTTTGAGCTAACCTTGCCGTTTAATGCTGGTAATCTCAAAAATGAGCTGTATCGTTTGGATGTGGTAGAACAAGAAGGCTATGCTGAGTCAGGTCATGAGATTCTTACCTTACGCTTGCCCGCTGATAAGCTACAACAGCTATTAGGACAGTCTGACATTGATCCTTTTGAGGTGTTACCTGCTGATCAAGCTGAGCTGTTAATTCCTAAACTTGAGCCTTTTGAAAAAGAGTTAAAACAGGACTCTGATCAAGCGTTGCTAGCAGAGGATGAGCTACTAGAGGATGATCTTTTACAGGATAATCTGCTAGACGAAGATATGGATATAGATGATGATAGTATGCCTATTATTGAACAGCAGTCAGACTTGAACTAAGCGTCGAATAACGATGCTAAACTAATGCTAACCGTATACTGTCTAAGTATAACCACTAAATAGTTAGCATTTTTTCACAATAGCATGAACCGTTTTTTATTAAAAAGAGCCCACAGGCTCTTTTTTTTGTTTAAAATTCAATATCAATGCCCGTTACAGGTATTGATTTGGTAGAATCTAATTTTAATGGCTTATTATTGCTCGTTGTTATTGCTTGTCTTTATTATTAAGGATGATTCATGCCCACTGCCCCTACCTCAACTGCTATCCATCACTCCGTAAATACTACTGCCCAGCAGTCGTCGGAAGAGTCTTTCAGTTCTACTAACCAATCTAATAATCCCTCCGATAATCAGTCACCTACACCAAACTCAGGATTGTCTTTGCCTATGGCCATCTTACTGACGTTAGCGGTGGTGGTGGTAATTCGTGAGAGTGCGCTAGTATTGTGCCAAGCGCTAGGTTTCCCCAGTGCGGCCAACATTGTGGGCATGATTACCTTGTTTGTTTTGCTGATGGTATGTCGTTTTACGGTGGGTATACCTGAATGGATTAGCAATGCCAGTAACACGCTGTTGGTAGATAGTGGTTTTGCCTTTTTGCCAGTATCAGCGGGTGCCGGTCTGTTAATCTTCGGGCTAGGAGATGAGCTGTGGGGCGTGGTGTTAACAATAGTAGCCAGTACTTTGATACCTTTATGGGGCTTGGCGAAGCTATCAAATTTATGGCTTAAACGTTCAAAAGAGGACGATGCCCCTATAAATGCAGAGTCATCAAGTGCCAACAAAAGTACGACCACCGATGTAAATCTTTCTAACCATTCTAAGAAGTAAGGCGGCAAGTTATGGACTTATTTAAACTCATGCCTGAAGGCACTACTCTGTTTACGGTCTTCGCCGCTTTTCTGCTGACCTTAGTCGCTCACACTTTGGCTCGTATTTTATCAAAAAGAATTTCTGGCCTACCCATGGTCATTACTGCCTTGGTTTTGGTTTTGCTGTTTCTATTTATTTTTAATTGGGATTACGACCATTACTACGCGGTTGCCAAGCCAGTCTTTGACCACTTACTGGGGTATGTGACTGTACTACTGGCCATTCCTTTGGCCACGATGAATCTAAAAGGTCTGCCCATAAAGAAACTGTCTATTATCGTAATAATAGCCAGCTTGGTAGGCGCTCTATTACCCATGGGCTTAGCGTATGCTTTGTCTTTAAGCTATGACACTATTTTAGCCTTTGCCACTCGCTCTGTGACCACGCCAATTGGCTTAAGCGTGGCTGAGATTATCAAAGCTCCTCTAGCATTAGCCAATCTAATCATTATCGTGTCAGGGCTACTCGGGGGCGCAGTGGCAAAACCAATGTTCCGTAATATAAGTGATGACCGAGCTAAAGGCTTAGCTTTGGGTTTAGCGGCTCATGCTTTTGGTACTGTAGAGGCGTGGCAAATTAGTCATACGGCTGGTAGATATGCCGCTTTCGGTCTTGCTGTAAATGGACTGGTGACTGCGGTATGGGTGCCCATATTCTTGGCAGCTGTTCTATAATTTTAATACAGTTATTAGAATTTAAGAGAGATAAATACTTAATTTCTTCATAATTAAAGACTAGAATTTAGCCATAAATTACGTTCAGTAACAATATTTCTCATTCTTTCTGAACTGCTGTTTATAAGATACAGAAGGGATTATCTGTTAGATATAAATGTATAATAGTGCTATATTACGTTGTCTTATCGTAGTAGTAATATTTAAAGTAAGCTTATAAATAAAGCCTCTTTATAGGATTTAGTTATAAGCTTTAATAACGTTATAAGCCTTAATAACCTTATACCGCCTGATATCTATATAATATAGTCTTAAATAAGTGAAAAATAAATATGACTGAATTGTTGAATAAAGTATTAGCTCGTTCAGCCAGTTTGG
>Ga0208670_100396_pt1 | contig 12256 bp, 23 predicted proteins | sample 24BtaG_FD_184098 | JGI IMG/M metagenome (GOLD analysis project Ga0208670, IMG submission 184098) | Marine viral communities from Cariaco Basin, Caribbean Sea - 24B_WHOI_OMZ_CsCl (SPAdes) (version 2) | ecosystem: Environmental > Aquatic > Marine > Oceanic | place: Caribbean Sea: Cariaco Basin...
TGGTAAGTTAAAGTTGTTCGGCAAGAATTCTCACATTTGTGAAGCTATTATTCGCGCTGCGTGGTGCGTAAAAGACAAACGTTTAAATATCTGGGTTGCCTAATATATAGGATGGCATACACTGGAAAATTTGCAACCGAAAATGAAATCAAGTATAAAGCTGGTGCCAACGCTAGCGCGACAGCTGTGGCTGAAGCTTACCTACAATCTTTTATAGACCAAGTGCAAGGTTATATCAATACTTATACAAGGGTAAACTACACTGACACTTATGATTCTCTAAATGTTGATGTCAAATACCTGTTAACGGAAGTTGCTAGCAACCTTGCAGCTATCTATGTAATCAACTATGATATGAGCGGTTACACGTCACGGTCTGAAGCAGAGAGTATGATCGATACATTAAGAGATGGTGCAATGAGGGGGTTAGCTCTGTTACGTGATAAGAACCATACAGACTTTATCGATGACGCTTGATTTTGTTAAGAAGCCAGAGTTGGTTGGAGAGGATTTGGATCTGTACTTTTGGCAAAGTCCTCACTTCCAGATTTTTGAAGATGTGCACGGGACTGTGGTCAGGGTTCATGATGGAGATACTCTCACTATACGAATACCTGAAAGAGATTTTGACTTTCCTATAAGATTCAATAACTCTGCAGCACCTGAACTAAGTGAGAGAGGTGGTCACGAGAGTAGGGATTGGTTGAAAGGAGTGATAGAAGGTAGGGCTATTGATGTCATAATCGATCCAGACAACAGGGTAGAGAAATGGGGTCGTTTACTAGGTGAGATCCGTAGCAAAGGCATCGATATGGGTCTGATAAGTCATACTAGGGGACAATCTGTACCCTGGATACAACGTAAAGATATGGTCTTCCCAGACTTTAAAGTTGGTTGGAAGACAGGAGACTGGGAAAAATCGTAATGAGTTCAGCGTTAAGGAGAAGAGGATCTGATTATGTTAGTTCATACTCTTATGATGAAATTATGAGTGGTACAGGTATAGTCCTATTATATGGTGCTAGAGGTGGAGCTGGTCAAGAAGCCATATTAACGCCTGAAAGTACCATAGAAGCCCAACCTGCAAGCTCGGGTGTGGCTGTGTCTGGAGGCGGAACCTCATCAAACTTTTTAGATATTGATTTTGATGTATTACTAAATAAGCAAACAACATTAAGAGGAGTCACTATTGTTAACTTCTCCGTACATAATAGTGCCAACTCTAATGATATCTATGGCACAGTATACTTAAGAAAATGGGACGGTTCAACTGAAACTGAAATAGTGAGCGACCAATCGGGCACATTAAATTTAGGGGTGGAATCTAAGACTTTCACATCATATTTGAATATCCCTGATACATTATTTAAAGCTGGAGATTATGTGAGGATAACTGTCATGTTAACAACTACATCATCCAATTCGGCAACAATTAGCCTGGCTCACGATCCGTCAGATAGTGCAACTATAAGTGGATGGACAGCAGGTATAAGTAAACAATTAAGGTTCCCAATGCCAACAAAAATAGTGGAGTAAAAAAATGCCAGAACTAAAAATCGCAAGCGCAGATTACGGTGACTTTGAAGGATCGATCACCGACTACTCAGTAGACACTCAAACTACAGACGCCGCAGGTGAAAGTAAGGAGTACGAGTATCAAAATGATAACTGGTCACAGCAGTTAGGATACTACAAATCTGTCCCTGAGTTGCAAGCTGCAATCGACGCAAAAGCTACCTGGACAGTAGGGAAAGGGTTCAAGTCTAACGAATTGACTGAACTGCTTCTAATGCAAATTAAAGGTTTAGGTACAGATACATTCAACACTATCCTTGAGAATATGATTAGGTCTTACCATATAGGCGGAGACAGTTTCGCAGAGATCATAAGAGACAAGAAAGGTCAACTTATCAATATCAAACCTTTAGACCCTGGATCAATAAAGATTGTAGCTAACGCTAAAGGTAGAATCGTTAGGTATGAGCAAACCAGTAAGGTTCAAAATAAGCCTAACAAAAGGTTTAAACCTGAAGATATTCTTCACTTATCACGAAACAGAGTTGCTGATGAAGTGCATGGTGTATCCATGATCGATGCAGTAGAGAACATTATCTTAATGCGCAATGAGGCAATGGATGATATGAAACAATTGATGCACAGACACATCAAACCCGTCGTTATCTTCCACCTGGACACTGACGATACAACCGAGATAGCAGCCTACAAAGCTAAGATGGATACAGCTTATACCCAGGGTGAAAACATATACGTTCCCAAGGGGGTAGTAGTCCCAGAAGTTCAGGCTGTAGCGCCAAATGCAACCTTGAACCCTCTCCCGTGGATCACGATGTTAAATAACTACTTCTTCCAGGCCACGGGAGTCCCCCAAATCATAGTGGGAGGTTCGCAAGAGTTTACTGAAGCTACAGCTAAGATCGCATACTTAGCGTTTGAACAGACTATCGAAGAAGAACAGTTATATATAGAAGAGCAAGTGTTGTCGCAGCTAAACCTAGAGATTGAACTAGAGTTCCCTGCTAGTTTAGAAAATGAAATTCTAGCTGCACAAAATAAAGGAGAGTCTATGCAAGCAGCTACTCCTGAAGATACAACCGTGCAAGGGATGCCTTTAGGAGGTGCAGCATAATGGCAAGAAAAACTTTCCAAAGGCCAAAAGGTTTTGAGGGTGCACCTAAACCTCTAGATCAAAGAAAGAAAGAAGAAGAAGCAGCCACCAAATTTCGTGTCAAAGATGGAATAATGGTGGAATCTAGAGAACAGTTTGAAAAGAGGAAATCTTCCATGACTCCAGAGGTAGAACCTTCATTAGCAACTCCTGAAACTGACTTAACTCCACGAGTTCCTGAAACCTTGGAACCTGAAATTGAACAAAGTGTAGCTCAACATTTAGCACAAGGTGATTTAATGGGGGCTTTCCAAACACTATTAAACAAAGAATCAGTGTTTGAAAGAGGGATAGGCACAGCTGGCACATTTGAAGAAGGACAAGCATTAGATCCTATCTCCACAGTAGGAGAAATTGCTTTAGAAAGTGTGGGCACAGTTGGATCATTGGGTGGCGCGAGCAAAGTTACAAGGGGGGTACAAGCAGCTGAAACAGCAAGTCAAGATGCTTTAACTTTAGCTAGACAACAATCTGATGAGTTAAACAGATTAGCTGAAGAAGCATTAAAAAGATCAGATGATCTTATATCCTTAAAACAAGCGGAATTTAAGATCTTAAAAAATAGGCAAGCTATGAAACTATTGTTCGCAGATATTGACCAAAAGGGGAGAGCAATAGCTACAGGGCAAGGTGAATTCAATAAGGTGACTCAAGGAGCTAACGGAATATTAAAACCAGGAGATTCTCTAGTGGACGTATTCAGAAAGGGGAAGTGGGTGAAAGAAGCACCAAACACAAAGGAAGCAAGAATAGCTCAAGGATTCTTAACAAAAGCCGTGAGATCTCTAAGTCCCACGCAACTTATATTCAGTACACTTGGAATAATAAGTGGATACTTGTTTTCTGTTGGATTCAGATTTAATGTGGAACAGGACACTTTAACTCAATTAAATATAGAATTAGGAGAAGCTGCAAGTGTAGGAGATATAGAAGGCGTGAATCAAATTAATGATAGAATTCAAGCAGTTTCAAAATTTACAACTTGGGATGGAATTAAAACCGTTGCTGGACCCCTAGGACTGACTATACAGTTCATAGAACATTCTATAGAAGTTGGAAAAAGTGCACAAAGAAGAACAGACAGAACTAATAAAGAAGGGATAACTGCTGCTGAAGAAACTGCTAGAGCTGAAGAATTAGCAGGATTAAGTGTTGAAGAAGCTATAGCGATGGTAGATGCTGGAGAGGTTAATATCTTCGACTTGCCAGATAACATAGAATCTACTGTAAGAGCACAGATTAGCGCTAGAGAATTTGAGGCGGCGAGACAATGATCGACCAAATAGTACAGTTCGGAGACCTGGGATTAGGAGCAATAGTCCTATTCTATCTTGGACCGAAAATTATAAAACTTGAAACTGATGTTAAACATATCAAAGAGGAAATAAAAAATGGAAGATCCTAAACAACCAGAGGAGGCTCCTAAAGAGCAATCTCCTATAGAACAGGCGCAAGCTGTCTTAGATCAACTTAAGGCAGAAAAAGAAGAAATCATTAAACAGAAGCAAGAGTTACAAGCTGAGCGTATGCTGTCAGGTAAGGCTGAAGCTGGTGTACCTGCTCCTGAAGAGAAAGAAGAAACTCCTAAAGAGTATGCTGAAAAAGTGATGAAAGGTGAGATCAAATGATTGAAGATAAAGAAGATGGTATTAAAATGGCTGAGTCCAAGGAAGAAGCGCTAGTGACTGAGACTATCCAACGGGTAGAAAAAGGTATAGCTGCCCAAAAATTGCAGCTAGAACTCGACCAAGTGGTGCTTAAACATTTGCAATCTAAGGCAAAGGTTTAAATAATATCCAGCCTTAATATAAGGCATGGCACTCGAAACAACATTAGTTTATGAAACGGGAGTCCCAATTCCGTTTACCTGTGCAGACGGTGCAGGTATTGAAAAAGGAGCAGTTCTATTATTAACAGACCCAATGACAGCTGCGACTACCACAGGGGACACAGACGCTTGTGCTGGTATTGCAGCAGAAGAAAAAATAGCTAGTGACGGCAGGACAACTATCTCAGTATATAGAGAAGGAATCTTTAAAGGGTACGCTGGCGCGGCTGGAGTTACAGCAGGGTTAGGTATAATTACTGACACAGCTACTGGTGCAGCTAACGAGCTGGTTAACGCAGACGTAAACTCAGAAAATATTGTAGGCGTTGCTTTAGAAACAGCAACGGATGGAGAAACATTCTTATTTGAACTAAAGCCTATGTCGTTCAATCTAGCATAGAGGTATAAAAACATGGCAGACACAGCAGGTCAAGCAGACATAAGGGGTATAGACATTCACAAGCTAGTTGAAGGCTTCGCTGAAGAAGGTATAATCCTTAAGAATTTTTGTAGAGTCGTAAGCACATCGGCGAGAGAGATCCGATGGTATCAAAAAACAGCAGGGTTCTTAACAGGTCCGACCACGACAGGAGTAACTTCAACTCTGATCGCAAACACTTCATCCAAGTCTTTGCCAGTCGCAACCGAGCCAAGTTATACGAGGACAACCTCATACGTGAAGAAGTATTTCGCAGAAAGTCCTTTGATCTCAATCGAAGATATCAAAGACTGTGACCCGGACGTGTGGGCAGACATGGTGAAAGATGTTGTACGAGCTGTAAACTATCAAGTTGATAGCAGGTTATACACTGTACTGACCGCGTCAGGTTGTCTGGCAGGTGCAGCAACAGCTGACGGTTGGGACGATGCAGCTACTGGTGATCCAGTGAAAGATATCACAACAGCGTTGCAACAGATTAGATCGTACAGTTATGAAACATCAGGCGCTGTACTATACATTAACTCTGTAGAGTATAAGAACTTACTAAACTGGATCATCTCAGTTAAAGGTTCAAGCATCCCTAGCTTCTCAAGTGAGAAAGTGAAGAGTGGCGTACTGATGGAGTTCCTAGGTTGTAAAGTTGTAGTATCAGAGAACGCTACCACTGACCAAGCTGTAGTATTCCTACCAGATAAGGCAGTCGTATGGAAAGAGTTCATGTCACTGACCACCGCAGTCGTAGACGATCCAGGTATCGGAAAGAAGGTAAGAGTCTGGGCAGAAGGTGAAGCAATCAGGCCAAACCCTAACGCAGTGTATAAGATCACGGACACTGTAGTATAAAGATGGGACGAAACAAGCAGTACCGGAGGCTTAAACATGGCAACAACTGACCAATACACAGTCGTAGGAAGATTACATCCAACTAAAAGTGGCATTAGATTATTAGGTGGAGACGTAGACGATTTCCTACAAGTGGACGCTGCAGCTGTAGCTATGAAAGCTTGGGCTAAAGGTACTATCTCCGCATGGATCATGTGTCCAGATGATGCAGGTGCATACACTATCTTTTGTTGTGGTGATGATAACGTGGTAGAGTTCCTACAGTTTAGCGTAGAAACCGGACTGCTAACCATGCGCTCAACCGATAACACAACTGCACAGTTTGTAACACAAAGTGATAATGTTGTCATCAAACCTCACGTTTGGCATCATGTAGCTGTAGTACAGGCAGCAGACGGGTTAGGCGTGAAGTTATACGTAGATGGAGTGAAAGTTGATGCAACCCATGACACTTCCACAGACCTAAACAGTTGGGGAGCAGAACTAGGTGGACTTGATAAAGGTCTGATTGGTGCAGCCAACAAATCAGGTGATGCTAGTATAACTGTAGAGTTCAAAGGTTACATTAGTGACGTCAAAGTCTGGGGTCATGCTACATCTGACAACGCAGCACTCACAGCAGATGAAGTTGCACAAGACTATAGAGGAGAAACCCCTCAAGTGGCAGACCTTGTAAACCATTGGAAGCTGAAGGATGATACTGCTGATTCAGGCACGGGTGCAGACCATGGAGTACCATCAGGTGATATGATCAGTTGTGACGCTAACGAGTTCGCAAGCAAACTAACCTTCAACACAGGTACACCTGTTGTAGCAGACACTGTAAAGATTGCTATGAATGAAAGGTTAGGCTTTGGTTATGTCATACAAGCAGCGTAGAACTCCGCGTGAACTTGGCGGTAAACCCAAAACTTTATATTTTTCTTTTACTTCTATATTCTTATGGTATTAACTGGAACAATCAAAACGAGAGCTACAGCTAACCGATACCCTGTAACATCTGGAATCACTGCTGAAACTACTAAAACATATGATAGAAAGATGAACCTGCATCCTACCAAAGGGTCAACAGTGGCAAGGAGACGTAAGGTTGGCCTCTAAAACTAACCGATTTATACGTAGCATGAAACCTAAGGTGAACACAGTGACACCTATAGGTACAGAGATGATTCTGCCTAACATGTCTGGCACTAGGAAGTACGTAGAGATACAAAATATTAACCCTAGCAACCAAACTCTAACAATACACAGCAAATTAATACTCAATCAGGACCAAAATGATTCCGCCTTAATCATCGATTCAGAATCAACTACAAACCGCGTACTCTACATAGACACACCAAAAACTACAACAAGCCACATAATAGGTATCACGCAGGCCAACGATTTAACAACTGGAAGAGCACTAAGCATTTACTCTGCATCTCCTAGCAACGCAACAAGATCACTAGCTTACATAGAAAATAATCATTCAAGTGCAACAGACACGACCCTGCTATATTTAAGACAGGAAGCCCAAAACAGAAGTTTATTTATAGACCAAAACACAAACTCTATAGCTCTCAGCATAGACTCAGAAGCAACAACATCTAAATGTATCTCCATCGAAAATTCTCAAATAACTACTGGAAGAGTCCTAGATTGTAATTCATCCAACTTTTTAACAACTGGCAGAATAATAAGTGCCGTATCAAACAGTGCAGATACAGGCGCCAGAGATTTAGTTTTCATCCGGAACCAAAATACAGCAGCAGTAAACACTAAATGCCTAAAATTAGACCAAGATGCAAATTGTTCAGCTCTTCACATTGACTCTGAAGCAACAACTCATACGGGGTGTGCAATAGAAATCCAATCACCTGCCACCACTACAGGCAATGTATTCAGGATTGCCGGTGCAAATGCACTAACGACAGGCAGACTAATGCAACTTGAATCTAACTCCGCTGACACTAGCAGTAGGTCACTAGTAAGCATACACAATAATAATGCCTTAGCAACGGGAGCAAAAGTATTAAGACTTCAACAAGATTCAACTGGAACAGCTTTATCAATAGACATGAACGGAACTACAGGTAATGCTATAGTCATAGACCAAGATTCTAACAATGCAGGAGATATATATGCAATTGATATAGTTTCAAACAACGCAGGAGCTGGAAACCCTGGAGGAATAAATTTAGGATCTTTCTCAGTAGACGAGCCTCTAATCAAAGCTCCTTCTGATGCCATCACTAACCCTGGCACGCTAAGCCATCAATTAGCAATAGACATAGGAGGAACAACATACTATTTGTATGCATACACACATGGAACTTAAAGACACTCAACTGGAAAAATTTACCGACGAAGATAACCAACAGAAGTACAGGATCACTGAAACTTACGAGGAAGAAGTAATCACTGAAGTCTCTATCGCCGAGCTCGAGGCTAGCAAAGCTGCGTACCAACAGATGATAAAAGATATAGATACTCGAATAGCTGCTTTACAAAAGCTATAACTATATATACTACTATGACTACTACTATAATAGATGAAGATAATCAAGTGCAACAACTGCGGACATAGAATGAAGAGCCAGTCCAAACTTAACTTCGTAACCTGCTCTAGCTGCAGGCTTAAGATAAAGAACGAAGGCACACAGATTAAACTTGTCTAGGAGCAAACGATGGAAAAAACACTGAAACTGTTAGGCGTGAGCATTCACCCCAAGACGAAAGATAAAGACTATAACCTGCAAGGCAACCGCTATGAGACTGACTGTGGAACATACACTTCCTTTGATGACAAAGGATGCAACTCTAAACTTGTTGCCAACATTGGCAAATACGTTGTAGTCGAAGTAAAAGAATCTGATAAATTTAAAAATATTATAGGCTTTATCAGAGCTGAGGAAGGCACAGAGCCTCCCAAAGTTGTACATCCTAATGTACAAGAAAAAGAAAAAGTTGCACAACATAATGTGCAACCCACTCCACCTGAGTTCCCTTTCAAAGCCTCAGTCAAGCAATCGGCTGCAGGGAAGCTATACATTGGTGAGGTCAGTGCTAAGGGTGAGCATGAGAAAGAAGTATTGGAACAATTAGCTTCAATGACTAGCACTCTACTAGCTAGCTTTGAACAATATAATAAAGCACGGGAGGAGAACAATGGCAAAGAAAAAAACGGTAACACTGCATAATACTAAAGGAATGTTAGCTTTCAGCTTATTTGGCTACTGGATCCAGCTAGCATGGGGGAAAGAATGATTGAAGCAACAGAAGTCTTATTCGTGGCAGTGCTAACGCTAGCAGCCATCTGCGGGCTTAGGTACGTGCTAGACTAACCTCTGGTAACAGTTTCCAATAATGTCAACAGTGGAGGCTGTGCCTACGCTAGGGAATCCATGTGCTAGATTAAGCTTTCGCTGAAGTGCAGCTGAAAGCTTATCTGCACATAGACCCTGTTCCGCTTTGAGGCACAGCCTCAGGAGTTGACAAAAATGGAAACAAAACAAAAACCAGATGTATTAGTAGACGTAAAGTTCTCAATAAGCAAAGATGGCAGATGGTTCATCGTACGCAAAACAGAGACAATTATTAAACCTGTTAACTACATCAAAGCAGTCTTAAACCAAGACATGCAAGAGGTAGCAGCCAAAGCAAGCGAAGTCTTGCAGGCTTTGCCAACAAAGGAGGATTCAAAATGAATCCTTCTAACACTTGTAAAGCCTGTGGTGAAGATAAAGATCTTCACAGCCTTGGCGGATTCTGCCAAGGAGAGCAAGAAGAGGAGTAGCTCTCGATAAAATAATGAGGCAGGCCGGATTTGAACCGGCGACAGTTGGCTTAGCAATCCAATGCACTATCCTGACTGTGCTACTGCCCCATAAATATGAATATTACGCCGAGGCAGGGATTTGAACCCTGGTATCTTTGCAGAAGCTAGTTCATAAGACTAGTGGAATACCGGACTATCCGACCTCGGCATATTATTTTAAATCTTAAAGAATTCCTTGTCGTATATCAAAATAAATGGAAGATTTGGGATACCTACAAGGCTGCAAACAGAGTTGCACTCTTGCATAAGTTTTATATACTAATAGCACTTTAGAAGGATGGAACATCCTTCTACATAAGCGCTTAAGCATAAGCAACTTAGCCAAGCAAAGCAAGAGCAGTTGGCGGCTTGTAGGCTTCGGATGGGCTAGGCAGGCTTTAGCTTAGCCTTGCTATTGACTCGGCCAGTAAGCCTGGCCTCGGTAGGATTGCTAGGCCGTCCCGGCAGAGCTAGCAATGATGCCGATTCACCTCCCTCCTCCTCTCGGCATCATTTGGGCCAGCTGGCAGGCTGGCAGTTAGGCAGGCGTAGGCCTGCATAGGTAGTTAGAAGAGGGGACTACGTCCAGCTAGGCCGCCGTAAGGCGGCATGATGCCCCCCCCAGCCCCCCCGAAGGGGGGGATTAGCCGCCTCCTGCCGTCGGCGGCAATATGTATTTATTAGTATTAGCGAGTTTGGATTGGTTTGATTTGTATATATATCCAGCCCCCGCGGCAAATTCTTTTAATATTTTTTATATTATATTAAAATTAATTAATAATGATCTGGAGAGAGAGAGAGAGAGGTTTTGTATGTTAATATATACATACAGTGCAGAAGCTAAAAGCTTAAGTATTAGTAGTATATACACATAAAATATGGTAACACACAATAGACGGGCAAGGCCTAGAATGATTACTACCGTGAGCATCAGTCCAGAGTTTTACGACTTATGTAAGGATCACGCTATTAGTTTTTCTGAGGCTACTAGGGTAGGTATTGCTTTAATGCTTGCTGACAAAGGCGTAAGAGAGTACGATAACAATTTAAATTTAGTAAGGAAACTAGATTTGGTTCGTATGAAGTTGGAAGAGACTTCCCAGAGGTTGGCTCAGTTGGAGAGAAAATAGATGCAAATTAACTTATCCTCTGAAGATATAGAGATTTTGCTTCGTAAACAAAGAATGATTCCTGAAGGTTATATTATAAGATACATCTCTGGCAAAAAAGGGGTATATGGAGGTTTCCAAATATTTCTTGAGCGTTCAAAATCATGAAAACAAAAGCCATTAAAATGTCTAAAGAGTTCAAAGCCTTTCTCCACAGCCAAGGCTCTAAGGGTGAGACTTATGAAGACATAATATTAAGGTTAGCAGGGTTCACTAAAGATAAAAAGACTTGGAAGCGATGAAAATAGTCCTAGATGATTGGCAGAAGGAAGTTTTGAAGACTAAGGGTAACATTGCGTTACGTAGCGGTCGCCAGGTTGGTAAAAGTACCGTAATTTCCATCAAAGCTGCCGATTATGCGGTAAAGAACCCTGGTAAGAACGTTTTAATCATCGCTAGCGTTGAAAGGCAAGCTTATTTGCTCTTTGAGAAGGTTTTAGCATATGTTATGGATAATTATAAGGGAAAAGTGAAGACTGGTAAGGATAGACCTACCAAGAGTCGTATGCGTCTCAAAAACGGTTCTACGATTTATTGTCTGCCAACAGGGTTAAGCGGGCATGGTATACGTGGTTACACTATCGATTTACTCATCGCGGATGAGGCAGCTTTCATCCCTGAAGCTGTATGGACAGCTGTAACCCCTATGCTTGCTATCACAAAAGGAGATATCATTCTCCTATCCACCCCATTCGGTAAGGGGGGTTACTTTTACGAATGTTTCAGTGACCCTTCTTACACGAAGTTTCACGTTAGTTCCGAGGATTGCCGGAGAAAGGATCAAGATTTCCTAGATCGCGAGAAATCCCGGATGTCTGAACTACAGTATGCGCAAGAATATCTAGGAGAGTTCTGTGAAGAGTTGATGCAATTTTTTCCATCCACCTTGATCCGCAAGTGCATGACAATATCGGATCGGAACCCTAAGAGTAGGAAGCGATACATGGGCGTAGACGTTGCACGGATGGGTGGTGATGAGACTGTGTTGTACTCAGTAGAGATGGTAGGTAAGCATTTGTACTCGTTTGACATGGACGTGAGTAGGAAAACTTACCTTACTGAGACAGTAAGTTTGATTAAACAGAAAGACCTTAAGTATAAGTACAAACGCATTTATATTGATGATGGCGGTCTAGGCGTAGGCGTGTTCGACCCTCTTTTATCCAACCCCAGGACACGGCGCAAAGTGGTCGCTATCAATAATGCGGCAAGAGCTCTTGACCATGAGGATAGGAAAAAGAAGTTGTTGAAAGAAGATTTGTATAACAACCTTCTCACTCTCATGGAACAAGGTAAGATTCATTTATTGAAACGTCCGGAAGTTTTCAATTCGTTGAAAGGGATTCAAGCTGAGTATAAAGATGGTAAGTTAAAGTTGTTCGGCAAGAATTCTCACATTTGTGAAGCTATTATTCGCGCTGCGTGGTGCGTAAAAGACAAACGTTTAAATATCTGGGTTGCCTAATATATAGGATGGCATACACTGGAA
>Ga0208670_100398_pt1 | contig 12221 bp, 10 predicted proteins | sample 24BtaG_FD_184098 | JGI IMG/M metagenome (GOLD analysis project Ga0208670, IMG submission 184098) | Marine viral communities from Cariaco Basin, Caribbean Sea - 24B_WHOI_OMZ_CsCl (SPAdes) (version 2) | ecosystem: Environmental > Aquatic > Marine > Oceanic | place: Caribbean Sea: Cariaco Basin...
AGACATAATCGGTAATTTTGCCTTATTTTATATAAAAAGTTATTTAGTCATTATAACAGTAGGGTCAATCTAACCACTATAGAGTTAGCGTATCGTATAAGGATATCGTATAGGATATTGGGTGATTTAAAAAGGTAGGAAAGGTTCTATGCGTCAACTGATGACGCCAGATATTGTATTTTAGAGAGCCCTAATTTTAGAACCTTTTTAATTGAAAGTCTCTTGATTTTAAAGGGATACTTGAGCACAGTATAGTTCAGTCGTTATCAATATATTAGTTGTCATTTATAAGATAAATAGTGTATTTTAGATAGCAAATTAACATAAGTTGCCGTTTAATTGTTCTTTAACAATGAAATGTGCCATTAAATCATACAGTTTAAGTAAATTAAGCAGTGCTTCAGGAGCAACATGGATTATGGACAATCAAAATAAACCGTTTCGCCGTAACGATAAACCTTGGGTAAAAACTTACGAAAAACTTGGCATGCAGTACGAAATCACCATGCCTCCCGCCAATACCTCTTTGATTGATGTTTTTGAGTCAAACTTTACCAAACACAAAGGCAGAACCGCCTTGGCCTGTATGAACCAAGAGATGTCTTTTGATGACTTGGATACTTACAGTAAAAACATTGCCGCCTACTTACAGTCATTGGGTCTAAAAAAAGGCGATAAAGTGGCGGTAATGATGCCTAACATCATGCAAGCGCCTATTTGTATCCTAGGGGTTCTTCGTGCTGGTTTGGTTTTGGTTAACGTAAACCCTTTGTATACCACCCATGAGCTTGAGCATCAGCTAAAAGACTCCGATACCAAAGCACTTATCCTACTGGAAAACTTTGCCAAGACCTATGCCGATATCAGCGAAAAGACCGTTGAGCATGTGATTATTACCTCTATGGGCGATATGATGAGCCCTGTGAAAGGTTTTATTGTGAATGCTGTGGTTCGCCATGTGAAAAAGATGGTACCAGATTATAAAGTGCGTGGCAGCGTTAGCTTCAAAAAAGCAATGAAGGTTGGGGCCAAAAAGAAATATAAACGTCCCACCGATATTGGTTTAGAAGATGTGGCCGTACTGCAATACACCGGAGGTACTACAGGGGTTGCTAAAGGAGCAATGTTGACGCATGGTAACTTAGTGGCCAACCTAACTCAGGCAGACACTTATATTGGTGATGCGCTTGATAAATTTGAAGAAATGGATGAGCAACCGGTCATTATGACCGCTTTACCGCTATACCATATTTTCTCATTTACCGTCTGTTGTATGTATGGCTTAGGCAAGGGTGCTATTATATCCATGGTGCCTAACCCGCGTGACGGCAAAAGTTTACTTAAAGCTTATAAAGATTACCCTCCTGCCTTTTTCCCAGCCGTCAATACCTTATTCAATGGTCTGATTAACAGTGACGCTTTCCTAGCCCTTGACCATAGCAAGCTTGAGATGTCTATGGGCGGTGGTATGGCCGTGTTAAAAGATACCGCTGCCAAATGGAAGAAAGGCACTGGTAATGTTATCGTTCAAGGTTACGGCCTATCAGAAACCTCTCCAGTCGCTTCAGCAAACCCGATGGGCTTAGATGAGTTTCCAGGTGATATTGGGCTACCTTTCCCAGGGACCGAGATGATCATCGTAGATGAAGAAGGTAATGAGGTGCCCGTTGGTGAACGTGGTGAGATTAGTGTTCGTGGTCCTCAGGTTATGAAGGGCTACTGGAAACGTCCAGATGCGACCGCAGAAGCCATGACATCAGATGGTTATTTCCGTACCGGTGATATTGGGGTAATGGACGAAGAAGGTTACTTTAAAATTGTAGACCGCAAAAAAGACATGATCATCGTGTCAGGTTTTAATGTCTATCCAAACGAAGTAGAAGACGTTATGTCACATCATCCAAAAATCTTAGAATGTGGGGTGATTGGGGTTCACAGCGACAAGAGTGGGGAAGTGCCGAAGATTTTTGTCGTAGCAAGTGATCCAAGCTTGACTGAAAAAGAAGTTTTAGATTATGCCAAACAGAATCTAACCGGTTACAAACGTCCGCGTATTGTTGAATTTGTCGATGATTTACCCAAGTCAAACGTAGGCAAGATTTTACGTAAAGATTTACGGGCTATTGAAGAAGCAAAGAATAAAGCCTAGTTTTAGTACAAAATAACTTAAAATATCATACTTTATGTTTGGGTAGTTACCGAGTACAATAAAAACTCAATGGGATTAATTAAAAAGGATACGAGCAATTGGCGTGTCCTTTTTTTATGTAAAAAAAAGAAGAAAATGGATTTGTTATACAGGTTTAACAAGCTTACATAAGCAATCTCCGCTATTTACAAATGCCAAAAAGATAAATGTAGGGTTGATGGTTATAACAAAGTGGTTATAAAAAAAGTACTATAAACCGCAATCACCTTACATTTTTACTCAATTTTATTGTCATAACTCTTTATTAGATAAAGGGTTGTTTTTAATAATACATTTATTAAATAATTATATAGGTAACGACATGACAACAGCATCTAACCCTACCAATCAAAACGACATAAGTGAACTTCACGGTATTTTTCCAACCTATCCTGACATTCCTAGTGACCGCCCTTGGCTAGAGTCGTATGAACGTTATGGATTAGCTTCTTCGATTGAAAAGCCTGCGGATGATACCTCTTTATTGGAAGTATTTGAACGCAACTTCGCCCGTTATGGCAATCGTGATGCTTACATCTGTATGGGTGCTAAGCTGACTTATCGTGAGTTAGACAATCGTAGTCGTCAAATCGCTGCTTACCTACAGTCTTTAGGGCTTAAAGTGGGCGATAAAGTAGCGGTTATGATGCCTAATATTTTGCAATATCCTATCGTTTCGTTGGGTATTTTGCGTGCCGGCATGATTTTGGTCAACGTCAACCCGCTATATACCAGTCGTGAACTTGAACATCAAATGCTTGACAGTGGTGCTAAGGCGATATTTATCGTTGAGAACTTCGCTAAGACTTTTGAAGACGTGAAAGACAAAGGTGATATCGAACACGTAGTCGTCTGTAGCTTAGGCGATATGCTCGGTACGGTAAAAGGCCTAGTGGTTAATACTGTGGTACGCCATATCAAAAAAATAGTACCAAGCTACTCGTTGCCAAACAGCGTTAAGTTTAAAAAAGCTTTGGACTCAGTGTCGGCACATCAGTATAAACGTCCTGAGTTGGACCAAAGTTATGTGGCGTTATTACAATATACTGGCGGTACCACAGGGGTGGCCAAAGGAGCCATGCTGACCCACGGTAACCTTACTGCCAATATGCTACAGATTGACACGGTCATGAGAGCCGCTTTTGGAGATACCAATGGTGGCGAGGTTCTGCTAGCCGCCCTGCCTTTATATCATGTGTTCTCATTTATGGTATGTGGTATGTACTCTATGCATGAAGGATGTACGGCGCTACTTATTCCTAACCCACGTGACTTAGAGGGTTTGATTAAGGATCTAGACAAATACAAGCCGGCTTATATTCCTGCCGTAAATACCTTGTTCAATGGATTGGTCCACAATGAGAAGTTTAAAAAATTGGATTTCTCCAATCTAAAAGCCTCTATTGGTGGCGGCATGTCAGTACTACCCAGTGTGGCTAAAGAATGGCATGACATTACCGGATTGCCTATTGTAGAGGGCTATGGTCTATCTGAGACTTCACCTGTGGTGAGCTTTAATCCGATGAATATCTCTGAGTTTACGGCTAAGATTGGGGTACCTGCACCAGGCACCGATATCATCTTAATTGATGATGAAGGTAATGAAATGCCCGTGGGTGAGCGTGGTGAAATTTGTGTGAAAGGACCACAGGTTATGGTGGGCTATCAAAACCGTCCTGAAGACACCAAAGAAGCTTTCACTGAAAATGGTTACTTCAAAACAGGCGATATTGGTATCTTAGATGAAAAAGGCTTTATCAAAATCGTCGACCGCAAAAAAGACATGATTTTGGTATCTGGTTTTAACGTTTATCCCAACGAAATTGAAGAGGCTATGGCACAGCATCCTGCAGTATTAGAAGTAGGTGCTATCGGCATTCCAAGTGACAATCGCGGAGAAGATCCTAAAATCTTTGTGGTGAAAAAACCAGGTACGAAGGTGACCGAGCAAGAACTGATTGATTTTGGTAGAAAACAATTAACCGGTTATAAGCGTCCTCGTATTGTCGAGTTTGTCGACGAGCTACCTAAGTCAAACGTGGGTAAAATCTTACGTAAAGAGCTTCGTAAAATGGAAGGTTTAGAGTAGTTTTCGACGACGACTAATACTTGCTATTGCTTAGTCATCACGTTACGATGACCGAACTTATCAGGGGCAGAAGGCTTATTAAGCTTTATCTGCCCTCTTAAATAACCACTGAATCAAAGATAAAGGATATAACTTAGCGATGCGTATAGATAACCGCGAGCTGGATCAACTGCGTACGGTCACTTTTGAGCGTAATTACACCAAACATGCTGAAGGCTCAGTATTGGTTTGTTTTGGGGATACCAAGGTACTTTGTACCGCAAGTGTTGAATCAGGCGTACCTCGCTGGTTGAAAGGCAAAGGACAAGGTTGGGTAACGGCAGAATATGGTATGCTACCTCGTGCGACTAACACCCGCAATCAGCGTGAAGCCGCTCGTGGCAAACAGTCTGGACGTACCCAAGAAATTCAGCGTTTAATCGGTCGTAGTTTAAGAGCCATGGTTGATCTGAACAAACTGGGTGAAAATACCATCTATCTAGATTGTGATGTATTGCAAGCTGATGGCGGTACCCGCACCGCGAGTATCACTGGGGCGGCTATTGCTTTAATTGATGCGTTAGAGTCACTACAACAAAAGAAAAAGCTGAAAGCAGATCCCTTAGTCGGTTTGGTCGCTGCGGTTTCTGTGGGGGTGAAAAATGGTGAAATCCTGCTTGATTTAAATTATGAAGAAGACTCAAGCTGTGATACGGACTTAAATGTGGTCATGACTCAAAAAGGCGAGTTTATTGAGATTCAAGGTACCGCGGAAGAGAAGCCTTTCACCCGTGCTGAAGCCGACAAAATGCTAGCGATGGCTGAAAAAGGCATTGCTGATTTGATTAAGTTACAACAAACTGCCCTGGGCTGGTAAACAATTATTAGTCCATAGTTAGCTCAGTCAGCCAATAGGATACACAAATTATGCTACAGGTTACGGATAATGGTGCCAACATAACGTTGTCAGGCAAAGCAAGTGGTCAGGGCAATGGCGTGTTTTGGTTCAGTGTGGCTTTATTGGCTGGGGCATTGGGTGTGGCAATCGCCATGAGTTTGTTGCCAGAGCGTCTTGCGATAGGCGCTTTGGCATTATTGGTCGTGGGCAGCTATGTGTTTAATAGAATGCGTAACGCTCAAAAAGGGACTCAAAATCTCATTAACTCTGGCTTAGTAAAAGTACAGCCAGGGATGTTTGTGCACAATCAGTTTGGTAAAACCCAACAGATTATTGTAGGGGCCAATGAAACTGTCAGTGTTAATGGTACCTCATTGACCATAACGACAGCAGAGGGCAGTACCAAATGTCAGGTATCCGGCTTTGATACCGAAAAAGAAGCTCAAGTAATGCAGGCCATCTTGCAAGGTCAGCAGTTTGGCAAACGTAATGCCAATATCAAGATGCAGTCTTCCTAGTCGCTTTTACAAAGTTCTTTGCTATCGTACATTTACAGCTCTCTTTGTTTACAGCTCTCTGAGTTGCATATTCTTATGGATAGGCCTTTATAGCAGGGCCTCCTTATCTATTACTCCTCTCAAGTATTCCTCTCGATTATTTCTGTGCCTTTCTTTCTCGCCTCACCCTCTCAACATTTATAACGGTCTCTACTTCCTTGTAAATCTCATTTTTGTTCAATATCGATAACACTGCTCTAAATAAGCGGTGAGTTAGCCATGAGCGTTAATAAGAATAAGGCTAATAGGGGCAAGATTAAAAGGTAGGCTAATAGGTATAGGATAGTCACAGGCAAGGTAAAATATCGCAGGGTTAACCTTGCTAAGTCTACTAGAGTAATACTTGCCTTCAGCTGTCTTGCAACTCATTTGCTTACTTATGACTATATCACTTGAGTTAACGAGTTAACTTGGTTTATATTTGAAGGGTCAGACTTTTAGTGTTAATAAATTTTCTAATAGCTTCAATAACTTAGCGGTTGTTACCCAGTCGTCTAAGGCACTAAATGAGACAATTTAAAAACGCTAAACCCTCACATTGGCTTGATATTAAGGAGGATGACATGGATGTGTCCACTTTTAACATGCATAAAAAATCACGTTTCTCGTTTTTTCAATATGAAGTACAAACGCTTAAATCTACTGTGGCTAGACGCCTAGTTGGGGTCGCTGCAGCCAGTATGGTGATGTTGTCCAGCTCTCTACTGCATGCTGATGATTTAGCCGACCTTATCCGTCAGAAGAGCCAAAATTTTTACCAACCTAGCCCTGCTTATGGCACGAGTTCTAGCTTTGGTTCTGCGCCTAGTTTTGGTAGCAGTCCAGCTTTTGGTCAGCCGGGTACCGCCAGCTTTTATCAAAGCTATGCTTCAGCCCCGAACATCAGTCCCGAATATATCGACACCTTATATCGTGCTGAGCAAATAGCCTCAATGCCTAGCCAGCAGGTATTGCGTACCGTACGTCAAATGGCATTAGACAATAAAGAGATTATTAAGGGCTCTTGCTGGGATTATTTGAATGCGGCATTTAATAGGGCGGGGGTAAGAAAGGAAACTGTATTTAAGGGGGAATATCCAGCCGGACCTTTTATAGATACCAGTCAGATACAGCCGGGCGATTGGCTGTATTATGTCAATCATAGTTATAACGATATAGAGCACAGCGGTCTGTTTGTGGGTTGGCTCAATCGCGATACCAATGAGGCTTTAATTTTAAGCTACGCCGGTGAGAGGCGAAATGAGCCGGCACGTTATAAAGTCTATGATGTTTCTCATACTTATAATGTGATGCGGCCCAGCTTATAGGCAAATAAACTGGGATTGGTGGGTAAGTGGGCAGGTAGGGTGGTAGTGGTTTAGTCGTAGTGAAGCTTAGTGAGCAGACTTAGAACGGCTTGACAATAACTAATACCACTACTGCAATTAAAATAAACACCGGCGCTTCATTAAACCAACGCCAGAATACGTGGCTTTTATACTGCGGGTTTTCGATAAGCTTGTTGCGATAGACACCGCATAGGCCATGATAAGCGGATAATAAAACCACCAGTAATAGCTTAACGTGTAACCAGCCCTCGTTTTTATAAACTTCCCAGCCCAGTACCAACATCCATAGGCCGAAAAGCCAAGTGGCAATCATCGCTGGGGTCATGATGCCCCGGAATAACTTACGCTCCATAATGACAAAGCGGTCTTGACTCACTTTATCTTCACTCATGGTGTGGTAAACGAATAGTCGGGGTAAATAGAAAATGGCGGCAAACCAGCACACCATGGAGATAACATGTGCTGCCTTTATCCAATTGAAATAATCTGCCATAGTTGCTGCTCTCACTTACGGATTGGTTAATCGTTAAAATATCACACCGAGTATTTATAGCTCTTATATAAAATAACCTATTTTTCTATAAAATAATGTGTCTTTGTCAAACTTGCTAAGCCTACTAATTGAATCTACTAACTGAACCTACTAGCTAAGACTACTATTTGTCGCATTTGCATTTGTTTTCATTACTAGGCTGACTTCTAAATATGTTATTGCTTATCGTTTATGACACATAGCTCTTTTGACCACTTAACGCATCTATTACTGCTAAGGCAGGCTTGGGCGGCATTGCTTTCAATCCCAACATTTTCAATAATCGATCATCATTGGACTGGCTAGCATTACCGGTGGTCAATAATTTATCACCATAGAAGAAAGAGTTAGCCCCTGCCATAAATGCCAATGCCTGCTCTGAATCAGATAAGCTTTCTCGACCGGCTGAAAGACGAACATAGCTTTTGGGGCAGCAAATACGAGTGACAGCTATGGTTCTTATCCATTCTAGTACTGGAAGTTGACCCTCACTCAACACCTTATCACCCAAAGGTGTGCCTTTAATCGGTACGAGAAGGTTTACCGGTATAGATTCTGGGGGTATAGGCATGCTAGCCAATTCATACACCCAATCAATACGGTCTTCGCGGCTTTCGCCCATGCCCACAATGCTACCGCTACAAACATTAATGCCTGAGCGGCGTACATGGTCAATGGTGGCCAAGCGTTCATCGTAGTTGCGGGTACTGACCACTTGATCGTAATAGCGGCGCGACGTGTCTAAATTGTGGTTGTAATAGTCGAGTCCGGCCTCTGCCAACTGTTCTGATTGCTCTGCAGTTAACATACCTAAAGTCATACAAGTCTCAAGCCCTAATGCTTTTACCTCTTTAATCAGGTTAGCAATATAAGGCATGTCTTTGGCACTGGGATGTTTCCAAGCAGCACCCATACAAAAGCGAGAAGAACCTGAAGCTTTGGCTGCTTTGGCCGCGGCCAGTACTTTATTAACTTCTAGTAGTTTTTCTGCTTGTAGTCCAGTCTTATCACGGTGATGACCCGATTGTGAGCAATAGCCACAGTCCTCAGGACAGTTGCCGGTCTTAATAGACAACAAGGTACTTATTTGAACCTCATTGGCAGGGAAGTGTTGACGATGGACGGTCTGAGCTTGTAGTAATAGGTCCATAAAAGGCAATTCAAACAATGATGCCACCTTCTCACGACTGATTTCATGAGGGATATCAGTGCTGACTGTAGAGGAGGTATCGTGTTCTGCGTCTGATTGAATCAGGTTATCCTGCGCCATAAATTGAGTAGACGATGTCATTTTTTTGTTATTGTCTAAGCAAGCGCTGGTACCAGGCTCCATAAGTTTCACCAAGGTGCTCATACAACAATCCTTTGTAAGTTAGCATTTATAGAGTAGAAATCGCCCCACTAAGAGACGTATCTTATTAACAGTAACCTAATTGTATCATCTAATTGCTCCTAAATAGAGCAACAAAAATGCCTAAGTAGCATTAAGCCACTTAGGCATTAATATCAATCAAATCAATTGACTGTAAAACTTAGCTAGCAATTAATGCCAAGACCAAACTTTATTTAGACAGTTTTTGTTTGGCCATACTGAAGACTTGTGAAGCTAAGCCCTGTGCTTTCTCGGCTAGAGGACGTGCTTTCTCAGCCAATGGACGTGCTTTTTCTAGTAGAGGCTTAAGCTCTTCAGGCACAGCAGGAACAATATGTTTGGCCAATTGGTTAAACCACATTAATAAGCTGTAATCGCCTTCCATTTTTAGGTTTTTGTCTTGAATAGCCGTCATAAATGCCGCAACATCACCCCCTGTCAACAGCTTAACACCGGTCATCGAATCTTTAAAATCGATGCGTAAGCTAGGTTCATCAGCTTTACCGCTATGTTGCTTGAAGCTACCGTTGTCAAAAACATAATAACGGGCAATATCATCCGCTTCACTGCCAAGCTCAATGGTCACTTGACGGTCTTGCAAAATTTGCTGAATATTTGGGTCATCACTTTTAGCCAACATAGAAAGACGATAACCCACTGCGGCTAATAGAACATCTAAAGGGTTAGATTTAACATTTAATACAGGTAAAGAAAACATAATTGAGTCCAAAAAATAAGAATGAAACGGTCATAAGCTTAAAAATATCTACCTGACTAGGTAAGCTAATTAACGAAACAAGCACGCTAGCTAAGCAAGAGATTTAAAGCCACACTACGATAATAACGCTATTGTAAGCCATGTTGAGGCTAATTTATATTGTCAGTTGTAAGCCTTTTGCAAGTCTAAGTAAATAGCCTATCTGTTTAATGCCATTATTAAATGAAATTTAAGTTTGAAATTATGTAAACGATTCTCAATACTAAAGTTTCGTTTGCGATCTACAATAAAATAACGCCTCATTTATAAATGAGGCGTTATTGAAAAACAGGTTATACGGGTAATTGTTTTGGTTATTTTAGTTGCGAAAACGCGGCTTATAATTATTATAAATAGGGGTATGTTCGATATACTTTTCATGAGGTGTGCGGCTTTTGGTCGCTACTGATCTTGGAGTAGTACGGCGATTTACAGACTCAACCCCTGTTTTTTGGGTGTCCAAGGTTTCAACAAATTGCTTATAGCGATAGCCTAAATAAGCGCCAACCACGGCTAAGCTCAATAATATTGCTGTCAGATAGCCATAACCGCTGCTCATTGAGGTCGAATTAACTACGATAGACTGAATACCTTCGATGATTATCCAGTAGATCATACCGCTCAGTAAATAACCTAATAGGTAGCGACGACCTGATAAAAGGGTGGCTACTATGCCTACAGACAGAAGCATATAACCTAAAGTAGACCAAGATAAAGTACCCGATAGCCCAGGAGTGCTGGTAGCCATAATGGTGAAAGTTGCCATGTTGTTTTGCCTCATGAACGGTCAACAGATACAACACAATATCTGTGTGTAGGAAGTCGATTGTTTCGATTGGTTGACAGTTATTATGCCGATGTTTTATTAAAATACAAAGAATATCTAGAGAACTTACGACAATGATTGTCGTATTGTTTTATCAAAAATTTGACACAGGCGTTGAGGCTAAACACTACGTAATGCCAGAAAAAAAAGGTAAAAAAAATAAAAATTAAATTTTGTAACCCGTGTGTTGGGTGTCTTATTTTGACCTCTTTTCTTTGAAAATTTTTCTTTAAAACGATAATTTTGCAAATAGCAAATGAAAAGCCAGACTCTATTGCACTGTCAGTAGCAGTAGAGTCTGGCTGGGGTTTAAGTAATTAAATAAGGTTAACAGGCTAACTTGCTGATGCTTCTAAACTCACCGCTCTTGAACCACAAGTACTAAATAATAGGCTCGAGCAATATACTTCAGTAATAAGCATCGCAGCATAGGGGATGAGTTTATAGGCATTAATAAACTCTAAGGACAAATTTTATAATAGGTCTTGAGCAGCATAGCCTAAGACATATAATACGCCTTCTAGACCAGTAGCATTAATAGCCGCATCAGCACGCGCACGAACAATCGGCTTAGCATGATAAGCCACGCCTAAATCAGCAATGGCCATCATCGGTAAATCATTGGCACCATCACCGACACAAATAACTTGAGCCGTAGTAATGTTCATACGTTCGGCGACTTGCTGTACCAGAGCCGCTTTACGCTCACCATTGACGATAGGTAGACTGACATTACCGGTAACAACGCCGTTTTCGATATCTAACTCATTGGCATGTACTTCATCGATGCCCAACTCTTTGGCAATACGCTCCGCAAAGTAGGTGAAGCCGCCCGACACCAATACTGTGTGATAGCCTAATGACTTTAAGGTGGCAATCAGAGTACGTGCCCCCGCTGACAAGGTTAGCTGCTGTTGAATTTGGTCCAAAGCTTCCTTAGAAACACCTTCTAATAAAGCCACACGCTCACTAAAAGAGGTATCAAAGTCAATTTCACCGCGCATTGCAGATTCGGTAATCTCACTCACTTGATCACCAATATTGGCCTGTTTCGCCAGCTCTACAATTACTTCTTGCTCAATCAACGTAGAGTCCATGTCAAATACTGCCACACGGTGAGGGCGCAGCATCTTCGCTAAAGATACAATATGGCAGTCAATCGCTGCGTCACCGCCTAATTTATCAGTAATAGGTAGGGTTTCGATGAATTGACGTAGGTGAGAGGTAATGCCGTCATCTAGTAGGCGAGCGGCAGCCGCTTTCTTACCGGGCTGCATAGTAGCGGTGTCTGTGGGCATCAAGATATAACGATAGGTAAGCACAGGGGTTAAACGGTCGCTTCCGGTACGGTCTTGTAGGGTATCTGTACTACGCACCACTTTAATAATTTGCCACAACGGATTTTGGGTAGCCCACTCTGCAATATGAGCTTCGAACGCCGCCTTTTTGTCTTCACCAGATTCTACAGGTAATAAAGCCTGCTTTTGAACCACTACCGAAAGTGCAAAGACAGGCAAGGCTTCTAACTGCTCAATCAAACTCAAGGATATTTTGCCATTTTCATGTGTGCCTGCTTCAAAGTCTATATCGTCAAAACGTAGATGACTTGGCAATAAGTCGTTGGCTTTTTGTAAGGCACTAATCCAAGCTTTCAAATGTGCTGTCATGCCAGAACCAAAGCTCGCAAAGTTGGCA
>Ga0208670_100399_pt1 | contig 12199 bp, 19 predicted proteins | sample 24BtaG_FD_184098 | JGI IMG/M metagenome (GOLD analysis project Ga0208670, IMG submission 184098) | Marine viral communities from Cariaco Basin, Caribbean Sea - 24B_WHOI_OMZ_CsCl (SPAdes) (version 2) | ecosystem: Environmental > Aquatic > Marine > Oceanic | place: Caribbean Sea: Cariaco Basin...
TGATAGAGAATCTACTTTCAGTTTTAGCAACTGCCTTAAGAACTGCGAGTAAACAATCTAACGAAGTTTTATTCTTTCAATTAGAAAAGAACATAAATAAAGTTTGGATAGAGTTGATCAATTTACTCTACAAATATCAAATTTTATATCCTCATTATGAGAGTAAGACTTGGCAACAGATAGCAATGGAGGAAGATATATAGTGGATAAGTGGTTAAAGGAGTATTTAGATATAAGATTTAAAAAACATAAACAGAATTGGGACACAGTGATCGTTATATGTGGAGAGGTAGGAGTTGGTAAATCTAACCTAGCTCTCCATATGATAGATTATTGGCAAGGAAAATTAAATGGTAAATGCGTTCCCGAAGACGTTAAGCATATGTGCATAGAGAAAGAGGCGTTTATTAAAGATCTTGCCGATGCCAAGAAAATGGAAGCTACCGCTTACGATGAGGCAGGAGAACTTAATAGCCGTAGAGCTATGAGTAAGTTTAATGTTAAACTTATGACTGCCTATAAAGTTATTAGAGCAGATCTAATATTTACTATTCTAGTTATAGATGATATATGGGATCTAGATACTTACTTCAGAAATAAAAGAGTTAAAGCAGTATTTCAAGTATTTCAAAGAGGACGATGCAAAGTATTTTTAAAAGATAAAACAAAAAAATTAATGATGCTAAATCAATCTAGGCAAGTTAAAACATATGGTTTAGTAGCTCCTAGTTTTAGATTTACATATCCAATCTATAAAGGGGTTATGAGTGAGAACTACGATAAGATCAAGGCAGAGAAAACGAGAGAACATAGACAAGCCCTAGCCGAACCCGACAAGCATATTATTACAGAAACAGATCTAAGGACTGCAAGGATAGAAGTTTATCGGGAAATGGGATTAAAGCAAAGAGAAATAGGAGAAAAACTAGGTATTGCAAGACAAACAGTATCTCATTATTTAAATCAAGGTGCTAAGAATAAATGATTAAAGGTTATACTTCTACTGTATGGAGGAAGTTGTTAGCTTACTCTTGGGTTGCCGAACTATTATTAATAATGTTTATTATTGGTAGGTTTAAGTGGGCAGGAGTGCTAGTAATTACTATAGTAATAGTAACCTTTGGATTAGTTAGGCTATATATAGGGAGAGATTTCTTACTATATAATATGAGAAAGCTAGAAGAAAACATTTGGGGTAAAAGTTTAGATCGGGAGAATTGGAAAAATGAAAGGAATGAGAGAGATAAGAAAACTAAAAGAAATGCAAATAGCAATAACTGAATTTATGAATAATGAAATGTGTGAAATGTGTACGGATCATTTATTAGAAATTAAAAGAAAAGTTATGGAAAGATGAATGAGAGTAACAATAAGACTTAATGAAATAGAAGAAAGAGAACTAGATCTATTTAAGAGCCAGTTTGGAATAGAAAAACATAGCGAGGCTTTTAAATTATCTATGAAATGGGTTAATCATTATATTAATAATGTCACTAAGACCTTTTTTCCGCCTGAATATTATCTAATTTTAACTAAGAAATTAAAAACAAACCCTCTAAATCGTAAAATATTCTAGGGTATTTTGAGCAAATAGTCACAAGAAATAGTAGTATTGTATGACAAAATAAAAAAGTATAGGTAAAATTATTCATCAACTGGAGTTGATTAAATCTTACCCCCTATTATTGATTTAAAGGCGGGGTTATTTTTCTTTTTTTCTTCTCGCTTAGTCACAAATTGTGACTTCTCTCTACTTTTCTTTTTTAGTCTTGCCTTTGGTTGATGAATAAAAGGGTTGTTAGCCCTTAATTTATCTGTATCTCACTAATAGATATCTAGTCAAAATTCCTATCAAAATGGCAGCAACAACCACAGTAACGATTAATGGGAACTTTGAAGGTAATTTTGCCACACCAGTTATAGCCGCTGAAGTTGCATTATATTCTGAACTATCAACTGTCATATCTGCTTTAACATCACCCATTACATTTAGTCCATATGAGATTCCAATTCCTGCTACTACTAGAGTAAGAGCGATCGGTAACATATCTCCTAGAGCGAAACCTTTTTTTGTTTTCATTAACATTTGCATTTTATCTAACCTCCATAATATTTTTAATATTCTGAGTAATCAATGAATAATAACATATAAAAGCGTTTTGTCATATTTTTTAGTAACTCTCATCACTAAAGGCGTTCCAAATTAATGAGCCGAATAATAATGCTACAGGATAAAATATTGTTCCGAAGGCTATCCAACCTAAAGACCACGCAAGAACCGATAATAATAAACATATAGCAGAGGCAGTAATACTAGCCTTTTGAGGTCCACTATCCCTTAAAGTCATAAAAAGAACTAACCAAAAAATTCCTAATACAAAATTCATAATAACATATTCATTCGCAGTATTTAAACCTGTGAATATATCAACTAAAGTATTACTTGTATCCGTGAAACTCATATTATATGCCATTATAATCTCCTCTTTAATACTGCAGATATCAATATTCCTAAGAATATTAAAACTATTCCTATTGTTAAAAATCCAGTGCTGAACATTCCATAACGATCATCTACTGCAATATTACCCATTGCTGAGGAGGACATATCAGAAAACACCCCGAAAGATCCCGCTGCGATTTTTAACGCAGAAAACCCTTGAGTTAAGAATGTTCCAAATATATCTACTATTCCTGATCCTGTATTTCCTATCCCCTCTGCATTATTTCTTATTGCGTTTGCGTTTGTTTGTATATCTTCTAGTTTATTAAATGCAGTAATATTACTTTCAGAATATCCACTAGGCTCATAATTTGAGTTTAATTCTGCCATAAATGAACCAAATCCACCTATAAATACTATTGAAAATACTAATAGTGTTACTATAAATATAGATATTCTCATCTCCTACCTCCAACAATTACTGCAAGAACTATAAATCCTAAGTATAATGCAAAGGCAGTTCCCATAGGTATTGCTAATATTCCAGAAAATGCTCCAAACACTACAGGCAAAGGAGCTAATAATAAAGCTAAAGACGGAGAATAGAACGCCAATAAACTAAATATTGCTACTAATAACCATACAAAGAATAATCCATTATTAGTAAATGCCTCACTTAATCCATAACTATAAGTTCCTTGAGTTAATAAATACTCATCATCACTATACTGTCCGCTACTATTTGTGAATAATGTTGCATAACTATACGCAGAGTAAGAAGTTCCATTAGTAGGGGTAACTCCTACTTGTATTGTTCCAGAGTTAGCACTTAAACAATTATTATTAACTAACTCCCTTCCTGTAAATTTATCTTCATATACTCTTAAACAGAACTGATTTGTCTTTTCATTTGGATCAGAGTAAGTTAATTCCCATTGATCCGATCCTGTGTCAAATGTTAAGTTATAGCCTACTCCTGCAAGACTTGACCAAGTTAATGCACTTGTAGTAGTTAATGCTATGGCATAGCTTGTTCCAGTTAGATGAAATGCAGAAGAACAGAAAACAGGATTAGAGTTTCCACTCTCAAATACACATACTTTATAGAAAGCCGTAGTTTGTTCTAGATAACTAATATCTTGACCATTAACATCAGTTTTTAACATTGAAACAGTCCTATAGTTTCCAGTTGCAATATCATATCTCTGTATTTGGATTATTCTGTTTTCTAGTGGAACTCCTGCCTCAGTAACTGAGAAAGTTATCGCCGTGCTTAATCCGTCCTCTAATTGATATAAACTATAGTTTGCAAGAGTTCCACCATTTAAAGTAGCTTGATCAAAGTAATACTGCCTAGGAAAACTATAATCGGAGTTTGTAGAATCATACTCACAGAATCCATTTAAGGTAACACTAACATTTAAAGGATCTAAACAGAATGAATAAAAAGAAGATCCACTTAAAGCAAAATTATAAGTTTTAGTATCTTGACTAGAACTTAAAGTATATTGGCAGTCTTGATTATAAGTTCCTAATTCTTCGCTACCTGTTTCATTAAGTAAATTAAACTGTTGAGCCATATTTCCACTTGTGCAACTAGAAAAATCTGCCATATTAAATGTTAAATTAGAAGTTAAACTAGAACATTCAGTATTATTATCACAGGCTTGACAATTCCAAGAAGATATACTAGGGGATAATAATTTACCCATTTCTAAATCATCCATATAAGCAGTTATTACGCCTCCGTCATTACTACCGATTAGCCATTTTAAAGAAGTAAATTGATTACAAGTTGATAAACTTCCTCCGGACTGATAAATTCCATTAGCATAAACATTAAAAGTTTTAGCATCAAAATCTATATCTTGAATAGTCATAAAATAATCAGTATTAGCAGAAATATTAGAACCTACCCATACCCCATTTAATATAAATTGTTCTGTTGTTGCTCCTCCTAGACCTATATTAAAACATTCAGTAGCACCGTCATAAGCATAGAATTTAATAAGATTATTTCCTGCCCCATTTATATCTGTTGAGTTCCAATTCCAACTTAAAGAATCTTTTACTGAAATATTAGAAATATCTTTAGTTAAAGAAGCATCACAGGTTCCTGTGCAAGTTCCTTTTAACTTATTATTAGAAATAACAAAATCTGCATTACTGCCAATTACTTCAACCCAACCATTACCTATTGTTCCAGAATCTGCTCTATTAAAATTATCAATAATATAAGTATTATTGAAGTTGTAAGTAGTCAAAGAAGAATTTTGAACCAAATTGCCTAAAGGATAATAAAATAAATAATTAATATCATCTCCTTCTGCATCAGTTGAACCACTACAAGTTAAAGTTGGGTCATTGAAATATATTGAATTATTAACAGGACTTAATGTTGAAGGCACAGTCGGAGCAGTTGCACTAACAAACCCTGCAAATAATAATAATCCTAACAATAACATTAATTTTTTCATTATCCTCTAGATTTACCGTATAAGACTAAGGCTACTCCACCCCCTATTAATAATATGAATGTTACTAAATGCTCCATTATATAAACCATTATTGGAAAATTACTTGCCGTTGCACTAATTAAACTATTATCTACTATCTCTCCAAAAGCATTTCCTAAGAAACCTGCTGAAACTAATAATATTATAAGCAAGGTTATAGATATAATAAATACCACAGGGTTAGTATCAATATAAAATGCTGATATGAGTGTGGCTATCCATAATAAAATAAATATAAGTCCAAAAGCTCCGTCAAATGTGCTTGGGAATCTTTCTTCTAGATCGGTTATAGTTTTATTAGCCTCTGTATTTAAATCTCCGTCCTCAATCATTGAAGAAGTTATCTCTGTAAATGTTAAAGAAGTAACTATCCAAACTATACCTATTACAAATAATAGGAACATTCCTATTATTGCCTCTAAAGGCACATTTCCTTTTTTAGATCGTTGTTTTTTTAATCCAATCATTCTTCTTCTTCTTCTTCTTTTTTGGAGTAGTATAAACTTTTAACATATCCTTTGTTAAGTTGCTCATACTTCTCTTTGTTTCTCTTGATAGAGTTTTTAACAACTCGTGATCCTCTGTCCATATATTCACCTGTTTATGTCTTTTCTCTTTTCTCCTAGTCATTTTTTTTGTTTAAAACTATGCTTTAACCATTCTAACGCAGTATAACCATAATAAACAAATAAATAAGCTACAAATATCCTAATATACCATAAATAAGCACTTAGAAACTGAGTTCCTACTGTGCTTTCTGTTGGAGTTACTACACTCCCTCCACTATCATAACATTTATAAGTGCCGTCACTTAATATAGAGCAATCATTCTCTAAGTTTAAAGTTATTGAAGGAATTAACAATAATGTAAATACTCCTGCGAATATAGTTAAAATTCTCAAGAATGGATGATTTTTCTCAATATTAAAAGCTAAGTAGAACAATAAAAATACTGTCATTGCAATCCCAGTTACTATACTTAATCCGTCCATTTTTTATTTATTGCTACAAATATCATAATTAATAATAAGACTAAAGGGAAATACTGTTTTAGATCTTTAACCTTATCGGTTAAAACACTAACGCTTGACATACAGAAAAACCCTAAACAAATTTTATAGTTTTCTGAACTAGTATCCCCTGTAATCTCTCCTATTAATAAATCGTTTTCATAACCCTCTGAAGTTGTATTTGTTCCTCCTCCTGAAATCTGAATATAACTCTCATAGTTTTCACTTGTTCCTGTTCCTCCTAGTGCTTGAACGCTTGGCAAGATTAGGATTAATAGTATTATCCATTTCATACATAATCCTCTTTTAAATCAACATAATACTGTAACCACCACTCCTTTAATTCAGAAATATGTTGAGAATATTCGCTATTACAGTCTAAATTAATATTACATTCAAAAATAAATTGCAATCTTGCAGGAACTACATAAACTATTTCTTTCTCAGTTTCTTCATCATACTCCCAATAATCTTGGAATATATTCATCTCAAAAAAATAAACTTCGTCACTTAATTCTGTTTCTTGATATAAATAAACCTCATCAAAATCATTTAAAGTTAATTGATCAACTAACAAAAATTCGTCCATATTCAAAACTCCATTGTCATTATATTCTTCATCGGCAGAAACAAAAATACTCATTAACAATAATAGTCCAAGTATTAACTTTTTCATTATACAAAAATCCTCCCCCTATCATACCACTTTCCACCCTTATATCTTAATAAAATATTATCTCCTTCGTTTACACATTGAAAATCCGCTCCTCCCTCTAAAATTAAATCTCCTCCGTCTAGTATCCTTATTGTTGCCCCAATATTAGGGCGTTGACAGAAAAGCCATAACTCTTGATTATCTGTTCCAAAATCAAAATCAGTATAATCGCAATTGCTTTGTTGTAGTTTATAACTGTTGGTTTTAGAAACACTAGGAGTAGTATCACAAAATAAAGAACTACTTAACTTCCCTGTTGTAAACTTTGCGTCGCCAGAGGTTATTGTGGTAGAAGTAATAGAAAACTCTGAGGAACTACTTAATCCGTCCCCATAATTAAATTCAAAAGCATCCCCAGTATCATCTATACCAATAGTCATTTTAGTTGTTCCGCTTAATTGGAATTTAAGAACAGGGTCGCCATTTGAGGCATTATTATTTATAATTACATCTGTTTCAGGATTTGAAGTTAATATAGATAGTATACCTTCAGGAGTAGGATCCCCTATCCCTACTAAACCGTCACTAAAAATATTTACTAAATCGTATCCATTAGAACTCAAAAATCTTGAAGAAGTTATCCCATTATTATCCCCTAACTTAAAAGACATATTCATAAAAGCATTTGAAGTTAAACCTATATCATCTGCATTAAGGATAATTGATCCGTCAATATACGGGCTTTCTGTTCTAACTTCTTCTAAAGTTGGTATAAACTCTGCCCCTGCTATTGCAGAGGGAACTGAAGTTAAATTTATTCTTGGGGTCATCTCAGTATCACTTTCAACAGTTACTCCTAGAAATGTTTGTTGCTCAAAATCTAAAGGTATTACTCCTTGTAAAATTGTAGAATAAACTCCGTTAGAATCAGTAGTTATACTTTGAGTAGTAGTATAAAGTGGATTCCCCCCCGTAGAAACATTATATATACTAAAATTAATATTAAATGTTCCTACTTGAGGAGAACCTGCAAGATTATCTAGTTTTCCGTGAACATTTAATGTATAAGGGATACTAGCTTCTACAAAGAATATAAAGCTCATAAATATTAATCCTGTTGTTACAAGAATCAGGCTCTTTTGCATTAGACTCCACCTCTTGTTAATAAACTAAATCCTTTTTGGTTACTTATTGAGCTTGATTCTTGATGCCTTATTGTTTGATTATAACTTTCTCTTTCTTTATTTCCTATTGTTCTTGTTAGAAATAATCTTATTGTCGTAATCATATTATTTATTAATGGATCTGCTTCGTCCTCATTAATATCCCACATATACATATTATTTATTATGTCTTGATTTAAACCCAAATGTATTTCTTCAATCATATCCTCATACATTTCGGAATCTACTAGATTTCCTTGAACAGTTTGAGGATTAACAATACCTTCAAAAAAGTTTAATAAAAAATGAACCCCTTGAGGATTAGCTTTCGGTTTTGCGATAGTAATTTCCATTGATTTAGGCTCCCCACTTTCATCATCATATTTAGTTTCTATTATCTTTCCAGTTAAATATATTCTAAATCTATTTACTAATCTCTCGGTTTGTAATCTTAAAGCTAAAATTCCTGCATCCTGAACTCCCTCGGAATGAACCTCATAACATTGATTCTCTTCTTTCTCTCTCATTTTAATAAGTTGGTCTTGCACCTAACCCTGATTTAGTTAATCTCTTTCCTTTCTTTCTTGCCTTCTTAGTTGCCTTAATTCCTCTAGTAATTGCATAAACAGTAGGTTTATACTCTTTAGGTTGTAAAACTTTTAATTTCTTTTTCTTAGGTAATAATTTAGCCCCCGCCCTAGATGAAATTCTAGGTCTTGGGTAAGTTGGGGGCGTAGGTGTTGGCGATTCTCTCTTAGTTATTCTTCTTGGCGTATAAACATCAGTTGTTCTCCCAGTTCTTCTTGGAGGCGTATAAGTAGGTGTATAAACATCAGTTGTTCTCCCAGTTCTTCTTGGAGGCGTATAAGTAGGTGTATAAGGCTTATCTCTCCTTGTTGGTCTATCTGTTGGGGTAGTTCTCTTTGTTGGTCTATACCCGTATCCTGTTTCTTGAGTTATACTATAAGAATCGTCTTTGTATCTCCTTCTTTTTATTCTTTTAACTTTTCTAGGAATTGGTTTTCTTTTAGAAATAGCAAACTCTGAGGAAATTTCTTTGCCCTTAAACTTTATTTTTTCTACAGGAACTCTTACTCCTTCTATTTTAGTATAATAACCCGTAGGCTCTGTCTTATATTTTTGTGGCTTAATTACTGCCTCAATTTCCATAGTTTCTTCAGTTAAAAATCCTTTCTTGCCTAACTTTTTGCTTTCAAATTCTCTTATTTTTGCACCAGTAGTTTTAGCTTTTGGTTTAACTACTCCTTTTATTCCTCCTATATATACTCTAGGATCAGTTCCTTGAGGTAATGTTTTAAAAGTAGGTTTATATAATCGTGGTATTGTTAATCCTTTCGGGGTTATTCTTGCAAAATGTGAACTAGGCTCTACGCCAGTATAAAAACCTTTAAACCCTCTAATTCCTTTTCCTAAAGTCCCTTTTGGATCAAATGCTTTTCCAGTAGTGTGAGAAACAGGTATCTCTCCCCTTGGTAACTCTTTAACTATTGGACTTGCTTTTTCTCTAAGGTGTTTCCCTTTTCTAAATATCTCTGCGTGTTTTTGTGGATCTGCACTAGGAAAAGTTCCAGGATCCCTTTTAGGAGTTAATCCAGGCATTTCTTTTTTTCCAATAGTTTCATAAAATCCTTTTGCTACTTGGTATCCCCTTTGACCTTTTTGATAACCTACTCCAAAAGGAGCTATTTCAGTAGCTAATGCTCCTCCTACAACTTGTCCCCTTGCAAAAGCATCAGGTTGTGCTTTAACTTCTTTCCCTTTCTCTACTGCATAAATTCCAGTTAAGCCCATTCCTGCAGTTCTAAAAATGGTTGCTCCTGCTCTTGTTGTAGAAATTGCTTTGCTTACTCCTCCAGTTGCAAATCCTAATCCTGCAGATGCTACGGCTTTAACAGGGTGCCTAATTGTTTCTGTAGCTACTCCCGTAACTGCTCCCCTTACTGCTTCTCGTCCTGATCTTCTTGCTTGTGATACTCTTGGAGCTATTTTTTGTTCTATTTTTGCCTGGGGAGTAGTTGATCTAATTTTCTCCATAATTCTAGAGGCAGTCCTGCCTGAAGTTTCTATTTTTCTTGCAACTTTCTCTTGAGTAGATTTAACCTTTCTTATTATTTCTTTTTTTCTAGCTTTTCTTTCTGCCTTAGTTGGTCTTTTAGATTTAGCTAGTCTTTGATCACGCCTCTCTTTTGCTTTCTCTTTAACTTTTGCTAAATGTTTTTTTAATTTAGAAATAACATCTCCCTTTCTTCTTCGCCTTGATCTTCTTCTTTTAAGTGCCTTGGCACGGGCAAGTAATCTTCTTACAGTCCTACTATATTTTTTATGCCCCATTCTTAACCCTACTAACCCTACTAACCCTACTAACCCTACTATAATAAGAAAGAAAGGGCGAACAAAAAAGAGTGTGTATTATTTTTACAAGGATTCTATCATTATAGATGGCTATCTATAAATCACTATGCCCTCTCTCTCTTATTAGAGATTTTAGAAAAAGAAATATATAAAACTTTGTTTTTTGATACAATTATTATATAAATGAGTTTTTGTAAATTTTTCCTAAACTTTCTGAAGAATAATAGTTCTTTTTGGAAAAAAGCCCTTTATAAGTCTTTCTGTTTTTTTTCTTAATAAAAATATTACCCATATATATGGGTATCGTAAAATGGCAATACAGAGCAAATCCTTTATATAACCCATTTTTTACAAATATATAAAAGGGTTATATATTATATTTATGGAACTGTTTACAATTATTATATATATACTCTTTTACATATATATTTTTAAGTAAACTCATTTATATAATTGTAAAACTAAAAGGAGAAAATAAAAAATGGGAAGACCAGTAGGAAAAGGAAGAATAACAACATCAGTAACTTTAACTCCTAAATTTTTTGAATTAGCAAAACAAAATAGGATAGGTTTTTCTGAAGCAATGAGAGTAGGTTTATCTTTAGCTTTTGCAGAAAGAGGGATTATGGAATATGATAACAGATTAAATCTCCATAGGAAGATGATTATGTTTCAAAAAAAGGCAGAAGAATTATCCAAAGAATTGGAACAGATGAAAGAGAAACTAAAATCATTTAATAAGTAATGGAGAAAATAAAAAATGAATGATTATATTATAGTAGTTTTAATTATATTTATATTAGTATTAATAGGTTTATTATTTTTATGGATTTTCCTTATGAAACAATGGAATTATAAAGTTAGAATAAGGGAAACCACCAAAACAGGAGTAAGATTAATTTATGATACTCTTGCAAAAGTAGGTAAAGATAAAGAGGGCAAAATAGACGTATTAATATTGCAGAAACCACCTTTAAAAGAGTATAAATATGCACCAATCCCTCCAAGTGAGGCAATAGATTATGATTCAAGAAAGAAAAAGAAAATCGTTGAGGCTTGGTTTTCTAATGAAGAAGGTTATACTTATATAGCTGATCAAGATAAAGTTGAGGGATTTCAACCCTTAACAACCAAACAAAGATCTATTTTAGTAGGACAAACAGTAAAGGCTCACGCTAGGAAAAGCACAAAGTGGCAGGAGAATATCCCATTAATTGCAGGATTATCAACCCTAGTTTTAATAATATTAGTAGTATTATTGTTTTGGGGAGAGGCAATGCAGCCAATGATGACACTCGGAGATCAGATCTCTGAATTGGTTAATAGAGTAGATATAGTTTGCTCAGGAACTAATGAGGTCCCAATGGTAACCCCACCATAATAATCAAGGAGAATAAAAATAAAATGAAAATAAACTTTGACGAAATAAAAGACGAAGGTAAGGAAACTCTTAAGGTTTCAGAGAAATATAGGAAGGTAGTTTGGTAAAATGGGATTTGAACCTAGAAAACCAGATTATTCAGGCGACGGAATAGCAATGTGGAAAGCCATAGACAAGAACGGAAAAGAATATTTTAAAGTTACTGTCTTAGGAGGAAAGGCGATTAATTGTTTTTCTACAGAGAACTATACTAAAGAGGAAGTTGTAAATGGTTAGTCCATTTCTTCTTCTTTTAACTATGTTTTTTTGTGGAGTATATTGGGGTTGGTTTTTAACTAAGAGGCAAAATGAGAGGTTATCAGAACACAGAAAGACCGTTTAATCAAGCTCAACTATTAATGGAGAGGTTAGATCAAAGATTAAACGATCTAGATATTTCCTATATAGAAAGAGATTTGAGTAAATGGTATAGGACGGCTAGGAGTGTTTATACTAATAGCCAGTTTAAATTTGAGGAAGAGGAAAGAACAAAGATAGAGAATCTACTTTCAGTTTTAGCAACTGCCTTAAGAACTGCGAGTAAACAATCTAACGAAGTTTTATTCTTTCAATTAGAAAAGAACATAAATAAAGTTTGGATAGAGTTGATCAATTTACT
>Ga0208670_100408_pt1 | contig 12069 bp, 9 predicted proteins | sample 24BtaG_FD_184098 | JGI IMG/M metagenome (GOLD analysis project Ga0208670, IMG submission 184098) | Marine viral communities from Cariaco Basin, Caribbean Sea - 24B_WHOI_OMZ_CsCl (SPAdes) (version 2) | ecosystem: Environmental > Aquatic > Marine > Oceanic | place: Caribbean Sea: Cariaco Basin...
GCCTTTGGTAATGATCCGGATGCCGACCGCCACGGCATTGTCGACGCCGCCGGCCTGATGAACCCGAACCATTACCTGGCGGTGTGCATCGATTACCTGCTCAGCCACCGGCCGCAGTGGGGCGCGGGGCTGAAAGTGGGTAAAACCCTGGTGTCGTCTTCCATGATCGATCGCGTGGTAGCCGGCCAAGGCCGGGAGTTGTACGAAGTGCCCGTGGGCTTCAAATGGTTTGTGGAAGGCCTGCACACTGGCGAGCTGGTGTTCGGCGGCGAAGAAAGCGCCGGGGCGAGCTTTCTGACCTTTAATGGCCAGCCCTGGAGCACCGACAAAGACGGCATTATTTTGTGCCTGCTGGCTGCGGAGATTCGCGCCAAGACTGGCAAGTTGCCGAGTGAGTACTATGCGGAGCTGACGGATAAGTACGGTGCGCCGGTGTACCGCCGTAAAGACTTCCCTGCAACGGCTGAGCAGAAGCAAAAGCTGAAAACCCTGAAGCCGGAGGATCTGCCGTTTACCGAGCTGGCCGGGGACCCGATTGTGGAAGCCATGACGGTTGCGCCGGGCAATGGTGCGGCGATTGGTGGGTTGAAGGTGACGACCCGGAATGGGTGGTTTGCGGCTCGGCCTAGTGGGACTGAAGACCTGTGTAAGATTTATGGGGAGAGTTTTTTGGGGGCGGAACACCTGGGTCAGATTTTGGCGGATGCTGAGACGCTGCTTAAGTGAGGAGTCTGCGAAGGAGTCGCGAAGGGGTCTGACCCCGGTGGGGTCAGACCCCTTTTCCGGGCCCCTTTGCCGACTTTCGGGTCAGAATCTCTGACCATCTCCTTGGTAAAACAACGTTAAATCCCTCCAGGCATGTAACGTAAGGTTAACACCTCCGTTATACTGTCTACTTTGTGCTCATAGCACAGGGTTTGTTTAGCAGCTAAGGTGGTCCCCCTGCTTAGTGGCATTATTGAATTAACGAGAGACGTACACATGGAAGCGGCTAGTTCCGTCGGCCTTATGGCTGGCTTTTTTTCTTATCTCTCATTGTTTTTCCTGCGCCCTATTGCTTGCAGGGTGCACTTGTTGGATACGCCAGACCACCGGAAACTCCACAAGGGTTCGGTGCCGCTGATTGGTGGCCTGAGTGCTTTTGTGGGCGTAAGTGTGGCCTGGATGATTGGCATGCCACTGATCAGTGGCCATGGGCTGTTCCTGATTTGTGCCGCGCTGCTGGTGATTGTGGGCGCGGTGGACGATGCCCGGGACCTTCCCGCGAAATTCCGCCTGGGTGTGCAGGTTCTGCTGGGCGCGGTGCTGACTTTTGGCTCTGGTACCTCGCTGGCCACCTTTGGTAATTTGCTGGGTTTTGGCCCGATTGAGCTCGGTATTCTTGGGCCCTTGGTGACGATTGCTGCGGTAATTGGTGCGACTAACGCCTTTAACATGGTGGACGGTATCGATGGCCTGGCTGGTAGCCTGTCGCTGGTGGCATTGGGCTCGCTGGCGTTGTTGTTCAGCACGTCCTCCGGTTTGGTGCCTGAGCTAGCGTTGGCGGTAGGCATCAGCTGCGCTCTGGTGCCTTACCTGATGGCCAATCTGCGCATTCCCCCCTTCCGTAACCGCATTTTCATGGGCGATGCGGGCTCTATGTTCATCGGCTTTGCCGTGGTGTGGCTGCTGGTAAACGCCACCCAGCCCGGCGAAATGGCCATGCGCCCGGTAACGGCCCTGTGGATTATCGCCATCCCCCTGATGGACATGGTCGCCATCATGGTACGCCGCGCCCGCAAAGGGCAGTCGGTAATGAAGCCAGACCGCGACCACCTGCACCACATCTTCATGCGCGCCGGATTCTCCGACCGCGAAGCCCTGCTGATGATCACCATAGTGGCCATGCTGTTCGCCAGCGTTGGACTGCTTGGTGAGTTCTTCCACCTGCCCGAGTGGCTGATGTTTGCGGCGTTTGTTGGACTGTTTGCGCTGTATGACTGGTCGCTTAGCCATGTTTGGCGGTTGTTGGTGGTGGTTAGGAAGAAGGTTGGTCATCAGTAGTCGATCTATTTAGTGCTCCGCATCCTGACGGATACAAAGGGGTCGGGCCCTACGTGGCCCGACCCCACCCTTCTCTTACGGCCATCTCCTTGTGACATCCTCCCCCGCCAGGCACTAACCCCCGCCAAACTCTTTACGCCCGGTAACTGAATTTCAGTTCAAAGTAGCGTAGAATCGCGCCGTTTATTAACAGTATTTTGTGTGCATGGATCGGCCTCCCTCCTGGGGTGGCCTGATTGCTTATTGCCTGACTACGCTGATTTGGGTTGGTGGGGCGGTAGCGTGCCTTGGCGTTCCGGACACGATCTTAATTATTATGAAAGTAAAGCGAGATGACTCTGAAGGTATATATACGGGAATCATTCGTGCAGCAACCGGGGCGACTTGGCTATAGCGCGGGGGCTTATTGGCTGGGTTAAGAGTTATCAGCGTAACGTATCCGTTACTCTGTTTGCTCTAAGACATATCTGAGAAATATCTGAGAAATATCTGTGACACCTAAGCAAATTGCAGCTTTCGCTATAGGCCCTATTGGTGGCGCCGTTATCGGCCTTATCTCCCTGCCAGTTATCACCTGGCTTTTCTCTCAGGAAGACGTCGGTCGGATGGCCATGCTTCAAGTCACCCTCAGTTTCAGTATTTTACTATTCAGCTTGGGGCTAGACCAATCATATGTCCGGGAGTTTCACGAAGCAGAGAGCAAGCCCGCACTGTTGAAGTGCGCGATGCTCCCCGGGCTGGTGTTGTTGCTGGGTACCGTCTCCGCGCTGCTGTTACTCGGTGGGAAACCGGCTGATTGGTTGTTTGATGTACCTGCCTTGCATCTGAGTTTGTTAGTAGCCGTGGCTTTGATAGCCAGTTATATCGCTCGGTTCTTGTCGCTTGTACTTCGAATGAATGAGCGTGGCTTGGCGTTCTCAATGAGCCAGCTGCTCCCAAAACTGCTTTTGCTCGTCATTATTGGAGTCTACATTACTGTAGGCGCCGATAAAGACCTGACTAACCTTGTGCTGGCGAATACCGCAGCCATCGCCTTCGTTTGCGCAATCTTCGGATGGAATACTCGGTCAGACTGGTATCGTGGTATCCGAGCCACGCTAGATATCGATCAGCTAAAAGGCATGCTCCGCTTTGGGCTACCGTTAATTTTGGGTGGCTTGGCGTTCTGGGGCCTCACTGCCATAGATAAGGTGTTCCTGCGCACTCTCGCTAGCTTCGAGGAGTTGGGCGTTTACTCGGTGGCCGTCAGCTTTGCTGCCGCAGCCACCATTCTGCAGGGCGTCTTCTCAACTGTTTGGGCGCCCACTGTTTACAAATGGGCCAGCGCAGGCACGGGGCTGGAGAGCGTACACAAAGTAAGCCGATATATTTTGGCTTTGGTCACTCTGGGCTTTGCCTTAGCCGGATTGTTGTCCTGGGTAGTCACCTTCTTCCTGCCAGCCAACTACGAGCCAGTGCAGTGGATCGTGGTGTCCTGCATGGGATACCCCTTGCTTTACACGCTTTCTGAAACAACCGTTGTAGGTATCGGCATCTCCCGGCGCAGTTCCTTCTCGATGCTAGCAGCCATTACCGCATTTGCGATTAACTTGGTTGGAAACTGGTGGCTCATCCCCATCTTCGGCGCCGCTGGCGCTGCGGTGAGTACCTGTGTTTCATTCTGGGTGTTCTTCTTTCTGCGAACCGAGTTCTCAATCTACCTTTGGAAACCTATGCCCCGGCTTGTGCTGTACTCCTTCACCCTGGTTTGTGTTGCCGGCGCAGCAGTTTTCACACTTTGGGGCCAGGTTTTGAAGGGTTGGATGGTTGGGTATTGGTTGGTTGTGCTGGTGTGCTGGGCGGTAGCCTTTCGGGAGGAAGTTCTAGAGGTGGCTGGTTTCTTTCGGCGGAAGGTAGTCTGAATCATGTGCAAGTGCGTTACACTAAATGACAGAATGTCGTATGGCCTGTCCGCTGCACTAACTTATTTATGCTTTAATCGATTATTAAATATTTGGGGCTCTTGTGTCTAAGGTACTGTTAGTTACATCGCGATTTCCGTATGGCAATTCGGAGCAGTTTCTGGAGCATGAGCTACCGTATTGGGGTAAGGAAGAGCTTAAGATATTACCGCTCATGTCAGATAGCGAAACGGAGCGGGCATGTGGTTTTTGTTTTAGTGATAAATTAAATATTTCACGGTTAAGTCGATCCGAGAAAATAGTTTCAGCACTTTATATTTCTTGCGACATGGAGTTTTGGAAGGAGTTGCTTTTTATAGTTTCAAGATGTAAATTTAAAAGTTTTAGGCCCCTTCTTATATATGCAATTCTCTCCAATCGCCTGTACCTAAAAATAAATAAAGCCAAAGCGGAGTTGAAGCGCGCCAAAGTGGTTTACTGCTATTGGAGCAACTGGTCCTTAAGAGCCTTTGCAATGGCAAAGCGACGGATTCCTAACCTGTCTTTTAAGCTCATAACGAGATCCCACCGAGTAGACTTGTACGCTTATGCTATGCCTGGTGGCTATATGCCGTTTCGGCACAGGTTTTACCGCCAAGTTGATGCATACTACCCGATCTCAGAAGATGGTAAACGTTATCTTTCGAAGAATTACGGAGTCCCTGCTGACAAGATAAAGATCCATAGACTTGGAGTGCCAAAAAAGATGGTCTCAGATCCAGGAGCGGAGCCAATCCGTGATGGCATCAAATTAATCAGTGTCTCGTACGCGAAGCGGGTCAAACGCCTAGACCGGATTGTAGATGCTATTGCGCTAATCCATCGTAAGTGCCCCGAAACCAAGGTGTCGTGGGTGCATATTGGCGGGGGGGAGCTTCTTCCAGAGATCCAAAAATACGCTGTTAGTCAAGGGGTTGAGTGCGAATGGTTGGGAATGCAGTCCAATGAATTTGTCTTGAAGTACCTGTCCAAGGCTCAGAGAGCGATTTTCGTGAATGTTAGTGATAGCGAAGGCGTTCCGGTGTCGATTATGGAGGCGCTTTCATTCGGAATCCCTGTGGTTGCTACGGATGTCGGTGGCACTGGAGAGCTGGTCAGCAAACGTGTGGGCAGGTTGATAAAGGCCCCATTTGAAATAGAAGAGATCGCTGACGGGCTTATTTCAGTTTATGAGAACTATCCCAGCCCTCGTGAGCTAGAAGACGTCTATATGGCAAAGTGTAGTGGTAAGAACTATGAAAGTTTCATCGATGATATATTGAGTATGAAGTCAAATTATTAAGCTGCTTCTGTTTTTTAAGGGAATTTTATGAATGGTTCAGTAGATTCTCAGCCTTTGAGTCTAATTGATCTTGTCAAGATACTCTATTTTCGACGATATGTGTTTTTAGGTGTTTTCGGCCTAATTATGTTACTAGGGATCTGGTACGTAATGTCAAAGGATGAAGCGTACCAGTATAGCTCGTTCTATTCATTGGGGGTTTTGGCGGACGGAGAGTATCTGGAAAGTCCAAAGACGATGGAGTTAAGGGTTAAGGAAATCGGGTATCCTGCTGTTCTAGAGAGGCAGCGATCCTCTGGTGACGGTGCAGCTAATATTGACGTTGTGATTGATTCCCCCCCCAACTCTGGGATGGTCAGGCTTTTGACCTTTGCGCCCGAAAGTATCGAAGAAGAGGTAGTTGAGGTCCACAAAGCATTAATTGCATTTATTGATTCGCACCAGACCAAGCGATATGAGCACCAGAAGGAAGAGTATGAGACTGAGTTGAAGTCCGTGCTAAATATCCTGAACACTGAGCCCAGTGGACCATTTAATTCCGCCTCCTTGCCAGTGTTGTTGCAGAAAAAGGCCGAATTGGAACGCTCTCTGAGGTCGATGGTTCCGGGTGATGCAATTGTGACCGCTCGGGTGAGCGATGAACCTGCAGGGCTCTCGAAGGTTATTATAGTGCTGGGTTTGCTTATTCTAAGTACTGTTTTTGGCTTGATAATTGCTTATTTGGCGGAATTTTTAGCAGTGGTGCGAGATTCCTTGAAAAGAGATTCTCGATATGGTGGTTAACCTTCTGTTAATCCATCGCTCGCTGTGAGCATGCTGCAGTGAATCAAGTACCTTTGCGCGGTCTTTTCTTCCTTGCGGCATATGCGATTATCTTTCCGAAAGTCCCTGCTTTTGGGATTGGGCTGGGCTTGGACGATATATTGGCATTGCTGTTGTTTCCTTGCTTGATGTTCCACGTTTTGGTTAATTCGGGGCGCAAGTATGTTTGGGAGTTTTGGTTAGTTGTATTGCTGTTTTTGGCTTTTATAGGCATTTATTTTTTTCTAGGAAGCTGGAAGAATTACCAAAGGCTTGGTGTTGTTCGGTATCCGACCGAACTTTGGCAGTATGCGAAAAGACTATCTTTTTTCTTGCTTGGCTTCTTTTTTGTATTAAATGTCGAGAGAGGCGAAAGTAAGGCAATAAAAACTGTGTTATGGGCCTATTTTTTAATTTTGATGATTGGAGTGCTGCAGTTAGTTGCTGGTTCGATAGGAGAGTTTTTAGCTCAGCTTTACGGTAGAAGTGAGCACCAGGTTGAGCGGCTAGTGGATAGAACGTTCTCTGCGAAAAGAGTCTTTGGAACTGCAGGGCATCCAAATGCCTGGGGCGGGTTCTCTCTATTTGTATTCTCTGTCGTTGCTCCATTCTTTCTTGATGGAAGAGCTTTCTCAAGGCGAACACGTTTGCTCCTCGGAATATTGGTTGGCTTCGCTTTAATTAATGTTCTGTTTTCGAGCTCAAGAGCGGCTATTCTGGGGCTTGGTATGGTTTCGCTTTCACTTTCGGTGTGGTATCTGTTTACTTCAAGGGTTCGCGAACCAACCAAGGCTTTGTTGATATCTGCTTCAATGCTTTCAGTTTTCATTTTTTTTATTTCATTTAAAGAGCGAATTTTTAACCTAATATTCAGGTTTTCAGTTTTGTTTGAAACCATGGGTGGTGGGCGCGACGAACAAATAAGGGCTGGGCTTTCAGTTCATCATGGGATGTTTGATAGTTTAATTGGTTCAAGTAATTATGTGCAGAGAGTATTAGGGGTGTCTCATGGAGTAGAGGTGGAGCCTGTTTATCTATTTATAAATTACGGTTTCCTAGGAGTCTCCTTTATTTTCCTGATTATGGCTTCGATTTTTTATTGCGGCATGCGTCTGGCTTTTTCTGGGCATTATTATGCGCCCATTGGCTTAGGGGTTATGCTAGCCATTGTAGGGTATTCTACTTTTTCTTTGGGGTATTTTTTCTTTCAAGAGTTGGTGGTTGGTACGCCTTTTTGGTTGTACGCCGGTATTTTTATGGCGTGTTACCAAAGATCCTTAAGTCATCGATAAATTAGTGTTGGTCTGATGCTCCATTTTTCGAATAATTATATTTCCAGCAAGGTTCATGGCAACCTTGTTGATGCTCTTGGCAGGTTGTTCGGTAAACAGCATGTGCTCGTCCCAGTTCGTCGTCAGAGTGACGTTGGAGTTAATGGCTCGAGTCAGCCTGGGGTTCACGTTCATTATTATCGATATCCAGATTTACTTAGATACTTCCCTCTGATCAAGGTTCTTTTTATTTTTCTTCGATCCTTGTCCAAGCTTAATTCTGACTTAGTTGAAGGTGCGCGGCAGTCTGGGTGTCTTGCGCATAATCTTTGGAGTGATGGGGTTCCGGTTCTTTTGCTCTCAACCGTCTGCCGTTTCCGATACCTTGTGGTGGTAAGAAATACTGATATTAATGTTTTTATTCCTAAGCTACCCCATTACAGATGGTTAGTCAGGTTGGTAATCAAGAGGTCTGAGGGTCTGGTTTTCGTTAGCCCTGCTCACAAGAAAAGGTTTGAACGGAGTTGGCCCGGGCTTATTTCTTCAGCACGAAAGGTTGAGGTTATTGCTAACGGAGTGAGTGAATTTTGGCACCGTAACCGACTAACCAGAAGCATCAGGCGGCCGGTTAGTGCTTGTTTTGTTGGTAAATTTGATGAGAACAAGAATCTGAAAAGGCTAATTCAGGCAGCAGAGCTGTGTTTTGCTCACGACCCGGCGTTCCAGCTCGTTTTGGTTGGTGGCACAGAGAGCGAGTTTCTGAAGATCACTGGGGTTCGGGCCGTTCCGGATTATGTTGATATCAGGGGTTACCTTGCTTCGCCCCAGGCGTTAGCTGACATACTTCAACGGTGCCGTGTTTTTGTGATGCCGTCCTTACGGGAAACGTTCGGCTTAGTATTCATCGAAGCGTTATCTCAAGGGTGCACGCTCGTGTGCTCAAGAGGGGAGGGTATAGATGGTTTCTTTGAGTCGGAGTATGTGCAGTCGGTTGACCCGACCAGCTCTAAGGAAATTTATAAAGCTATGGAGCGAATGTTGTCTAGTTATGAGAAGGGTTGCTCAATTGACTGGATGCACGAACAGCTCGATCACTTCGCGTGGCCTACGATCGCGGATAAATATAACAGGCTATTTTAATGAAAGTAATTTACCTCCACCAATACTACACCTCCCCAGAAATGGCCGGCGGCACTCGCTCCTATGAAATGGCCCGCCGCATGGTTGCCGCTGGCCATGAAGTCCATATGGTCACCAGTTATCGGGAGCAGGATGTGAGCAGGGAAGGTTGGTTCCAAACAAAAGACGCCGATATTCAGGTGCACTGGTACCCTGTGCCGTACTCCAACCACATGAGCTTTTTTCAGCGCTTGAAGGCTTTCTTCTCTTTTGCTTTAGCAGCTCGGAAGAAAGCGCTTCAGTTGGATGCAGATATTATTTTTGCAACCAGTACGCCGTTAACCATTGCGTTGCCGGCTGTTCCGGCTTCTCGCAAGACGAAAGTCCCCATGGTGTTCGAGGTTAGGGATCTTTGGCCGGAAATGCCGATTGCTGTAGGTGCGTTGCGAAATCCGCTACTCAGGTTTGCTGCGCGCCGGCTGGAGCACTGGGCCTATCATAATGCTGCTGCTGTTGTGGCGCTTTCTCCTGGTATGAAGAGAGGTGTGTTACGGACAGGGTATCCAGCCGCAAAGGTTGCCGTTATTCCCAATAGCAGCGACAACGTGGAGTTTCAGTACAACGCAGAAGCCGGCGCAAGATTTCGGGCGCAGCGTGAGTGGTTGGGGGATAAACCATTATTGGTTTATTCAGGGACTTTTGGGAGGGTCAATGGGGTCGCTTATATCATCCCGGTTGCTCAGGAATTACTGCGTTTAAAATCTGATGTCCGTATCCTCTTGGTAGGGGAGGGGGCTGAAAAGGAAGAGGTGGTTCACCAGGCAGAGCAGGCGGGAGTGCTGTGGGAAAATCTTTTCATTGAAGGGATGCTTCCCAAGAAAGAAATGCCAGCGCTGTTGTGTGCAGCAACTATGGCGTCCAACCTTGTGATTGATTTGGTAGAAGCTCGAGCCAACTCTGCAAATAAGTTCTTTGATGCATTAGCTGCGGGTAAGCCGATCTTTCTTAATCATGGCGGCTGGATGCATGAGATGGTCGAAGCAAAGGGGTGCGGTCTAGCCATGTGGCGCCAATCTGCTGCAGACGTGGCCGCAGAATTGGATAAAAAGCTTCATGACAAGGAATGGTTGGCGCAGGCTGGAAAGTCTGCAAGGCTGCTGGCAGAAAAGCACTTTGATCGTGACGTGCTTGCAGATCAATTGATACAGGTATTGCAAGCCGCCGTTGATGGTCAGGCTGAGTTGGCGGCTAAGATCGCGCCGGGTGAATACCGCTTCTAATTTTCGCTGTGGATGTTGAATTCCGATGCTGAAAAGGTTGTTTGATATTGTCGCGGGTGGACTTGGGCTTTTATTGCTTGCCCCCGTTTTAGCTTTGGTTGCACTTTTGATCTGTCGCAAACTAGGCGCCCCTGTATTCTTCCGCCAAACCCGACCGGGCCTGAACGGCAAGCCGTTCGAGATGATCAAATTCCGCACTATGCTGGACGCCACCGACAAACACGGCAACCCACTGCCGGATGACCAGCGTATGACGCCGTTCGGCAGCTTTCTACGCGCCACCAGCCTAGATGAGTTACCGGAACTCTGGAATGTGCTCAAAGGAGACATGAGCCTGGTGGGCCCCCGCCCCTTGTTGATGGAGTACTTGCCGCTGTATTCCAAAGAGCAGTTCCGACGCCATGAAGTCCGCCCTGGTGTTACAGGGTGGGCTCAAGTCAATGGCCGTAACGCGATTTCCTGGGAAGATAAGTTCAAACTGGATGTCTGGTATGTCGATAACCAGTCTTTCTGGTTGGACTTGAAAATATTGTTCCTAACGGTAAAGAAAGTGCTGGTTCGAGATGGCATCAGTGGTGAAGGTGAGGTGACGATGTCAAAGTTTACCGGAACAAAAGACTGATGCGGTTAGCGATTCTTGGCGCCAGTGGCCACGGCAAGGTGGTGGCGGATGCCGCCAGTTTGAGTGGTTGGGTGGAGATAGTTTTTTTTGATGATGCCTGGCCTGCCGTTGCCAAGAACGGTCCTTGGGAGGTTGTTGGCAGAAGCCCGGATTTGTTGACCAAGGCTGCTGAGTTTGACGGCGCGGTTGTTGCGATCGGTAATAATGGTATTCGCATGGCCAGGCAGCAGGAGTTGGTGTCTGCCGGGCTGAAGTTGATCTCTGTGATTCACCCTTCTGCGATTGTCAGCCCACATGCCTCGGTGGGTGCCGGAAGCGTTGTATTTGCCAATGCGGTTATTAATTCCTGCGCCAATCTGGGCGCCGGCTGTATTGTAAATACTGGCGCAGTAGTAGAGCACGATTGCGAGGTGGGAGACTTTTCCCACCTTAGCCCGAACGCGGTACTTGCTGGTGGCGTTACAGCCGGGCAAAAGGTTTGGGTGGGTGCCGGCGCCATGGTGAAGCAGTTAGTTGTGCTGGGCGATGAGGTTACCGTCGGTATGGGAAGCGTTGTGTTGAAAGACGTTGCTGCCTGTAAGACTGTTGTTGGCGTTCCAGCCCGCCCCATTCATTTTCAGGATTGAGTTTTTATGTTGAATACTGCGTTTTCGCCTTGGCCGTCTTTTACTCAGGAAGAGGCGGATGCTGTTTCTGCTGTGCTTTTATCAAACAAGGTGAATTACTGGACCGGTACCGAAACCCGCGAATTCGAAAAAGAGTTTGCGGCATTCGCTGGTACCGATCATGCGGTAGCGGTTGCCAACGGCACGGTGGCCCTTGATCTTGCACTGAAGGGCTTAGGCATAGGCGCCGGCGATGAGGTCATTGTTACTTCCCGAACCTTTTTGGCTTCTGCGTCGTCTATTGTGAATGCCGGCGCTACGCCGGTGTTCGCGGATGTAGATCGGGATTCCCAGAATATTACAGCAGAGACGGTTCGCTCCCTGGTAACTGCACGAACCCGGGCCATTATTGCAGTGCATCTTGCCGGCTGGCCATGTGAGATGGATAGCCTGAATGCACTGGCCAGAGAACACAACCTGTTTGTTATTGAAGATTGTGCCCAGGCCCATGGCGCTACCTATAAGGGCCGGCCGGTGGGCTGCCTGGGTGATGTGGCGGCCTGGTCATTCTGTCAGGATAAGATTATGACCACCGGTGGGGAAGGTGGCATGGTGACCACCAATAATAGGAAGTTGTGGTCCCGCATGTGGTCATTCAAGGACCATGGCAAGAGTTGGGAAGCGGTTTATGAGCGCCAGCACCCGCCGGGGTTCCGCTGGTTGCATGAGAGTATTGGTACCAACTGGCGGATGACGGAGATGCAGGCGGCGATTGGTCGCATTCAGCTGGCCAGAATGCCGGACTGGACTCGTGCCAGGCAGGCTAACTGCGATTTAATCTGGGCTGAGGCCGCAAAACACAAGGGGTTGAGGGTGCCTGTGGTGCCTGGCGACATTGGCCATGCCGGTTATAAGTGCTATGTGTTTGTTGAGCCTGCCGGATTGAAGACAGGGTGGGATCGCGACCGCATTATGGCTACCATCATTGAACGGGGCGTGCCGTGTTTTTCCGGTTCTTGTTCTGAGGTTTATCTTGAGAAATGTTTTCAGGATTTGTCCCTCGCGCCTGCAGAGCGGTTGCCTGTTGCCCGTGAGTTGGGGGAGAC
>Ga0208670_100420_pt1 | contig 11598 bp, 8 predicted proteins | sample 24BtaG_FD_184098 | JGI IMG/M metagenome (GOLD analysis project Ga0208670, IMG submission 184098) | Marine viral communities from Cariaco Basin, Caribbean Sea - 24B_WHOI_OMZ_CsCl (SPAdes) (version 2) | ecosystem: Environmental > Aquatic > Marine > Oceanic | place: Caribbean Sea: Cariaco Basin...
CGTGTCTTACTTGGGCCAATAGGTTTTTAATGCTATTGGGGTCGACTTCTTTTATCGGCTCACTGTGCTTGACCTTGGGTTGATAAGGGGAAGCCGGATGAAAGGTCTTTTTCTTTTTGCGTTTTTTAGCTTTGGTTTCTTTATTAGAATCTGTTTGTGATCGTAAATCATAGCGAGGCTGTGAGTCTGTCGATGTTGCAAAATCATGAGCGTCATGAGACTCATAAGAGTCATGAATGTTATCGTCAGACACAGCAAAGCCCCGGGCAGAGGTAGACTTTCTAGCCTGAGCCCGTGGCTGATTATTTGCTTTGCTTTTTGAAGGGGAGGGCTTCTTATGGCGTTGAGAACCCTCCGCTTTCTGAGCGTTCTCTGCCACAATTTGAGCTAAGGTTTTTATCTCCATAATGCTTAGTTAAGCCTTAGGTTAACAGCCGCTCTACAGTTAGAGGACTCATTAATAAAACGCTGGTGGTTTAAGCTTCTGGTTCTTCTAATTCAGGTTCAACGTCAACTTTTTCAGCACCCTTTTCTGCTACAACAGCCAGTTTTTCAGCACGAATTTTGGCTTCAATTTCTTCGGCAATGGCTGGATTGTCCTTTAAGAATAGCACTGAGTTGGCTTTACCTTGACCGATTTTTTCATCGCCATAGCTGTACCAAGCGCCTGCCTTACCGACCACACCAATCTCAACACCTAAGTCGATAACTTCTGCTAAATGGTTGGTACCTTCGCCATAAGTGATTTCAAACTCCGCTTGGCGGAAAGGAGGGGCCATTTTGTTCTTGATAACTTTAACACGGGTTTGGTTACCAATAATTTCATCACCACTCTTCACGGCACCAATACGGCGAATGTCTAGGCGAACTGATGCATAGAATTTAAGAGCGTTACCACCGGTAGTGGTCTCTGGTGAACCGAACATCACCCCAATCTTCATACGAATCTGGTTAATAAAGATTACCATACAGTTAGAGCGCTTAGCATTACCAGTGATTTTACGCAGTGCCTGACTCATCAAACGCGCTTGTAAGCCCATATGGCTGTCGCCCATCTCGCCTTCGATTTCAGCACGTGGGGTCAACGCTGCTACCGAGTCAATAACGATCATATCTAGCGCGCCTGAGCGAACCAACATGTCGGTAATTTCCAAAGCTTGCTCGCCATTATCAGGCTGTGATACCAGTAAATCATCGGTATTCACGCCTAATTTACGGGCATAAACAGGGTCTAGTGCGTGTTCAGCATCGATAAAGGCACAGGTACCGCCTTGCTTTTGACACTCAGCAATAGCTTGTAAGGTTAAAGTGGTCTTACCCGAGCTTTCTGGGCCGTAAATTTCGACGATACGACCTTTTGGTAAGCCGCCAATACCTAAAGCAATGTCTAGACCTAATGAGCCCGTGGAAACCACATCCACATCTAGAGCAGCAGAATTGTCGCCTAAATGCATGATGGTGTTTTTACCAAATTGCTTTTCAATTTGACCTAAGGCTGCTTTTAACGCTTTGGCTTTGTTGTCATCCATAATGATGTCCTAATTTAAGTTATTAAAAATTTTGTCGTTAATTGATTTGAATAAGTGATGTTTTTAGTTGAAAGTTAATTTTATTTAACAACGCCGCTCATTATAAAGATTAAATCACAATTTAGGTGGACTAATGAAAGTTATCAGGAACTAATAGAAAATGAATTTGCGAACTGGATTTAAACTTGGTTAAAAATGAGTAATGATGACGGGTGTTTTGATAGGATAAGTATAACAAATTATCCCAAACTAGATAGAGGGCAATGGATGCTATACGACACTATTTGTCGTGTATATTACGGACACTTTCATAGCGAATTAGAGTAGTTGAGGCATAAAAAACGTCAGTCCCTAAGATTAGAAACTGACGTTGAATAAAAGCGAAATTTATTGGAGTAGAGCCTATATTATATGACTAATAAATTATATTACTAATAATAAGTCTCTTAGACTCTAACTTTAATTAGTAGGCGTCAATAACACCACAAGCAGCACGGTCACCCGAGTTACCAGAAGGCTGGCTCACATAATCATCAGCACCGGCATGAAGCACAATCGCACGCTTATAAACACTGTTTGCGCCTTGTTTGTCTGCTGAAATGTCTCTTCTAGTAAAGTTTACGCTCGCGACACCATTGGCATCAGCAGTAATGTTAGGTAAGTCACCGGCATGGCTCTGTGGGCTATTTGGGTTACCATGAGGTTTGCCAAATGGGTTGAAATGACCACCCGCGCCTTGAGCTTTGCTTGAGCAGCTGCCATTTTCATGGATATGAATGGCGTAGGTAGATCCTGGGTTTAAACCTTTTAATTTACCAAATACTTGAACGCCATTATTTACAGGGCGAAAGTAAATTTTGCCAATATGGGCTTGGCTAACATCTACAGTTTGAACTTGTGCTTCTAACGTAGGTTGTACTTCTTCTGGTAAATCACCCTTGGTTGGGGTGCTTTGACAAGCGCTTAGGGCAAGGGCAGAGGCCAAAACGGCTGAGGCTGTAAATAACTTTTTCATAAATACTCCTATTATTGTTTATGTTTTTATTAAAATAAATTATTGAAATAAATCTTGGTAAATACAGGTTCGATAAAATTAAAACCTGAATAGATTAAAATGAGCTAAAAAGTCAAAATGAATGTCTCTTTCTGGCTTTTTTTTATTGTTTATTGGTATTTTATTCTATTAATATTTCGCGATTAATCTTTATTATTAATATTGAAAGCTATTGATAGTGATAATTATTGGAATTAACATTAAACAGATATTAACAATAAAGAGTTAAGACCAACTTAGACTGATGTGGGTCAGCTTTTTAAGTATAGCTACACCAATAATAAAAACCTTATCTAAAAACGTTGCAATACGTTATGAAATGTAAATACAGTAAGAAAGCGTTAATATAATCAAGGAAGTTTTGAAATAAAAAAAGCCGCTAGAAAGCGGCTTTTTTTGAATAACATTTTGAACAATAAAGATTCATCACACTAAGTGTTCTAAAAGTGATTAACTGCGTAGCGCTTTAGTAGATTTAGTGGTATCCACAGCTACTTTAGAAGGTTTTAGCGGTGTTGGCATTTCAACCAAAGCCACTTGTAACACCTCATCAATGTTAGACACCGGTTGAATGGTCAACCCTTGTTTTACATTGTCTGGAATCTCTGCCAGATCACGCTCGTTGGAGGCCGGAATCAACACATGTTTGATACCACCACGATGAGCGGCCAGCAATTTCTCTTTTAGTCCACCAATACGAAGTACTTTACCACGCAGGGTTACCTCACCGGTCATAGCAATGTCTGGACGAATAGCAATGCCAGTCATGGCAGACACTAGAGCCGTGGTCAGGGCAATACCTGCTGAAGGACCATCTTTCGGTGTCGCTCCTTCTGGCATATGAACGTGAACATCTTTTGCTTTGACAGTCTCGTAGTCAATACCCAGCATTTCGCCACGGGCACGTACCACACTCATCGCCGCTCGGATGGATTCTTTCATCACATCGCCCAATGACCCGGTGTAAACCAGCTCACCTTTACCTGGCATAGTAATCGCTTCAATGGTCAACAACTCACCACCGACACTGGTCCAAGCAAGACCCGTAACGCGGCCCACTTCAGGCTCTTCTTCAGCCAAGCCAAAGTCATACTGATGAACACCTAGATAGTCGCTGATATTATCTGCATCTACCACCACGGTCTCAACCTTGGTTTTCTTAGAAGGCTTAACCCCATATTTATCAATGGATTCGCGAACCACTTTACGGCAAATCTTATTGACCTCACGCTCAAGGTTACGCACCCCTGCTTCACGGGTATAGCGCTGAACAATACTGTGCAAAGCTTCTGGTACGATTTCGATTTCGTCGTTTTTTAGGCCATTTTGTTTAATGGCTTTAGGCACCAAGTACTTTTCAGCGATGTTGATTTTTTCATCTTCGGTATACCCTGGCAGACGAATGACTTCCATACGGTCCAGTAGCGCCGGTGGAATATCCATACTGTTGGCAGTACAGATAAACATCACTTGCGATAAATCTAAGTCCAGATCTAAGTAATGGTCATTGAATTTATCGTTTTGTGAAGGATCCAATACTTCAAGCAAGGCTGAAGCAGGATCGCCACGGAAGTCTTGTGCCATCTTGTCGATTTCATCCAACAAGAATAGCGGGTTTTTCACCTCAACTTTGGCCAATGACTGCACAATCTTACCTGGCATCGCCCCGATATAGGTACGACGATGGCCTCGAATTTCAGCTTCATCACGTACGCCGCCTAACGCCATACGTACAAACTTACGACCGGTGGCACGAGCGATAGACTCACCCAATGAGGTTTTACCCACACCTGGAGGACCGACTAGACATAAGATAGGGCCACGTAGCTTTTTGACACGTGACTGCACCGCTAAATACTCTAAGATGCGGTCTTTAACATCTTTTAAGCCGTAATGGTCAGCATCAAGTACTTCTTCGGCTTTGTCTAATTTAATAGATACCTTGGTGGTTTTGTTCCAAGGCGTATCTAAAATCCATTCCACATAGTTACGTACTACTGAAGATTCGCTTGACGCTGGTGGCATCATTTTAAGCTTTTTAAACTCTTGCTCAGCTTTTTTGCGTACATCTTCTGGTAAGTCCGCTTCTTTTAAACGGGCTTCTAACTCTTCAATGTCATCATCGGCATCAAAAGAACCATCACTGATTTCTGAAAGCTCATTTTTAATGGCTTTCATCTTTTCGTTTAAGAAGTACTCACGCTGGTTGTTTTCCATCTGACGGCGAACCGCTTCTTGGATATCTTGTTCAATAGACTGCTCGGCACTTTGCTTAGCAAGGTACTCAGTAAGTGTATTGATGTGCGTCGCGATGTCATCTTTTTCGAGCAAAAGCTGCTTCGCTTCAAGATCCATAGAAACACGAGTGGCAATGAAATATACCAATTCTAATAAGTCATCGATACGTTCAGCGACTCGAATTAATTCACGACTATTACGCAAGCGCGCTTCAGCATAGTTAGCAAACAAGCTGCGTAGTGCCTCAATGGTGTTTTTTTGTTGTGATTCGCCCATAGGTAAGCTGATTTCACTCGGCGTGAACTCACCATGCAACATATCACCCGCATCAGTTACTTTGTCTAATTTGGCACGGTACTGACCTTCTATGAGCACCTTGATGCAATTCTCATCGCTGTCATGTGGCATGGTGCTGACAATCCTACATACCGTACCATACTCATAAAGATTGTCTAACTGGATATCTTCGCTGAGAGAATCTTTTTGAGCCACGACCAATACCAATTCATCGAAGTTCTCTTGAGCTTCTTGAATGGCTTTAACCGAAGGTTCACGGCCCACAAACAAAGCTATTTGCATGTGAGGATAGACCACAACATCGCGCAAGGCGAGTAGCGGTAGAGAATGCGACCCGTTATCTGAACTCAGTGCCACATCCGTTGGCTCAAAATCTGTAGTTATGTCAGAGTCATCAGCAACATCATTTTCAGTAGACTCAGCATCATATTCCATGCTGTCATCGATCAGCTGCTCGAAATCACTGTCATAATCTTTATCGGATTTACTCATATTTTTTCCTTATCGTGTGACACAAACCTTCTTATTTAGAAGTTTTTTATGCTATGACTTACTAAATGGTGATGACCGATGATAATTGCAAGTTTAATTTGTCAGCATAATTCTTCAGCAATGACCTAACAAACAAAAATCGGTTAGAATAGAGGGTTTGTAACGCTACCTTTACCGGTTAGTTAACTTAAATGCCTTCTCGTTTTGATACTCACCCATGTCAATAGTCACTGATGATTAATGATATAGGTGCTATTGACTCAAAAACCAACTTTTATAGAAGATAGATTTACGCTTAAGCCACTGGCGTAGGCTACAGGTCTATACAAGGAACAAATTATGATTAATGCGGTACTGTTGGCCGTGATAGTGATGTTAGGACTATCATTGGCCCGAGTCCATGTCGTGCTTAGCTTATTAATAGGCGCAATGGTAGGGGGATTAGTAGGTGGCTTAGGGGTCGATGCCACATTGGCAGCTTTTCAGGAAGGGATTAAAAATGGGGCACAAATTGCCCTGTCGTATGCTTTGCTAGGCGCCTTTGCGGTGGCCATTGCACATTCAGGATTGCCGCAATCTTTGTCCAATACAGTGATTAATCGTATCAACAGTGAGCAAGGCGCAGGCTCCGGATCTATCAAATGGGCACTGTTTTTTGGCTTGGTACTGATGAGTATTTTCAGTCAAAACTTAATTCCCATTCACATTGCTTTTATTCCCTTGATTATCCCGCCATTATTAATGGTGTTTAATCGTCTTAAGGTCGACAGACGTTTGCTGGCTTGTTTGATGACCTTTGGTTTGGTGACGACCTACATGTTCGTGCCTTATGGGTTTGGTGAGATTTACCTTAAACAGATTATGTTGAAGAACGTTGGTGAAGCCGGTTTGAATGTCGAAAATATCTCAGTAATGAAGGCCATGGCTATTCCAGCACTGGGAATGCTAGTGGGTTTATTGACCGCAATTTTTATCAGTTATCGTAAGCCTCGTCACTATAATCTGTCCGCTTCACTGTCTGATGAAGGCAGCAGCTATACTGCGCCACAAGGTCAGGGAGATGCCTTGACTCAAGCAGCAACGACAGCGAATGCGCCCAGTAAAGGCAAAACGTTAGTTGCCTTACTGGCGATTGTCACCGCTTTTGTGGTTCAACTTTATACTGATTCATTACTGCTAGGTTCGCTATTTGGCTTTGGGGTATTTATGGCCACGGGCGTAGTGAAGTGGAATGAAGCCGATAGCGTATTTAATGAAGGCATTAAGTTAATGGCGATGATTGGCTTTATTATGATTACCGCCCAAGGCTTCGCCGAAGTGATGAAAGCGACTGACCAGATTGCACCGTTAATCGATGGGGCAACCAATCTATTCGCAGGTAATAAAGGAATAGCGGCTTTTGTAATGTTAGCCATTGGTCTGATCGTGACTATGGGTATTGGTTCATCGTTCTCAACCATTCCTATTATTGCTGCTATTTATGTGCCCTTATGTATATCGATGGGCTTCTCACCGCTGGCTACTGTGGCCATTATTGGTACGGCTGGAGCATTAGGAGATGCTGGTTCGCCTGCTTCTGATTCAACGTTAGGCCCAACCTCGGGCTTAAATGTGGACGGTCAACATGACCATATTAAAGACAGTGTGATTCCAACCTTCTTACACTACAATATTCCGTTGCTAATCTTTGGTTGGATAGCAGCGATGGTGCTGTAATCGAAGTCTTATAATTAAGAATTAACAAAAAAGCGAGACAGTTTATCTGCCTCGCTTTTTTGTTTTTAAAAGCTCTGAAAGTAGCTTCAATCAGATTCTGGTTGTTTAAGTTCTACTTTTCGAACTTATCAATCTCACCGGTTAAATAACCTAAGAAATCATCGCCATTGTTCATCAAAGCTTTTAGCTTGTCAGGGTTAACCAGACGCGCCAGCTCTTCTTCAGTAAACAACTGCTCTTCGGGCGATAGCTGACGCTGAGGAACGTGAGTGGCAGTGTGTTCCAACGTCTGCAAATGACGGTCCACATTGTCAGCGCTGGAGCTGTCCAGATTATCAACGGTCTGTTCAGTATTGACTGGGTCTATATTGACATTACTGTCATTTGATTGATGTGATTTACTCATGAGAACCACCGTATTTTTTCAGGGGTAATTAACGCATTCAGCGGCACGTCCCATGGCTGAGTCTTTAGCTGATCCACCACTTGGAACTCATAGCACCAGCCAACACGTAAAGGATGCTTGCGGTGATTTTTCGAACTGCTATATTGATACGATTTAGCCAGCGTAGTGTCATAAAATCCGCCACCCATGCCCATACGATTGCCCTGTTCATCAGCGGCTACCAAGGGGCAGATTATTAAATCAAGCTCATCAGCTTTTAATAAATGACGGTGTTTGGTCTCTTTCATACCAAAAGGATGGCGCACAGTGGGAATGTTAATTAGCTTAGTATGCTCAATCGGCGCAAAGCGAATGTGTTTATTGTTTTTACCAAGGGTATTAATCACTGGCATATACGCCTTATAGCCCATGCGCTGACACCACTTTAATAAGGGCTGAGTGGGTAGCTCACCGAAGTCATCCAAATAAATAGCCACTTTCGCCCCTTTAGGCAGGCGAGGGGTGAGCTTGGGTAAATAACGGCTGGCCAGCGAACCAGAAATTCGACGCTGTTGTTCGGTTAGCGAACGGCGTTGACGATTAATTTCGCGACGAGAAGGATTATTGGTCATAGTTTTGTTTATAATAATTAGTACAAAAATGATTAGGGTCAAAAGTTAGGATAAGTGCTTTGCACCTTACTGAAAAGGCTGTCGAAAAAACAGCCGCTATCAATGCGTTTGACATCAAGTCATGCTATCATATTTACGCTATATTTCACTCAGGCCTGCTGTATCGGTAAGCTGAGTAATCAATGTCATTAATACCATAACAAATTCTTTTAGATTTTATATAAAAAAACAGGAGACATCATGTCAACTCGTATAGAAAAAGATACCATGGGTAATGTGGAAGTACCTGCTGACGCTTATTGGGGTGCTCAAACTCAGCGTAGCCGTGAAAACTTTAAGATTGGTGGTGAAACTCTACCACGTCCAATGATTGAAGCAATGGCATTGGTTAAAAAAGCTGCGGCTATCACCAACGCTAGCCTGGGCCGTATCGAAGAAAGCCAACGTGACCTAATTATCCAAGCTGCTGACGAAGTAATCAACGGTGGTCTTACTGATCAGTTCCCACTAGTAGTATGGCAGACAGGTTCTGGCACTCAGTCAAACATGAACATGAACGAAGTACTTGCCAACCGTGCTAACGAAATCGCAGGTTCTGAGCGTGGTACTTATTCACCAGTTCACCCTAATGACCATGTAAACCATGCTCAATCTACTAACGACAGCTTCCCAACCGCTATCCGTGTGGCTGCTGCTCGTCAAATCAATAGCCTATTAATTCCTGCAGTTAAAGCGCTACGTGACACCTTAGACAAAAAAGCAAAAGAATTCGACAGCATCGTAAAAATTGGTCGTACCCATTTACAAGATGCTACGCCTCTAACTTTAGGCCAAGAGTTCAGTGGCTATGTTAGCCAGCTTGACCATGCGCTAGTGCGTATCGATAATGCATTAGAAGGCTTGTATCAGTTGCCTTTAGGTGGTACTGCAGTAGGTACAGGTCTAAACTCACACCCTGACTATGCAGTAAAAGCGGCTGAACAATTATCAGAATTGACAGGCCTACCTTTTGTTACCTCTCCAAACAAATTTGAAGCCCTAGCTGCTCGTGATGCTGAAGTATTTACATCAGGCGCATTAAAAACATTGGCGGCAAGCTTAAACAAAATTGCAAACGACGTACGCTGGTTGGCCTCTGGTCCACGTTGTGGTCTTGGCGAATTAACCATTCCTGAGAATGAGCCAGGCTCTTCAATCATGCCAGGTAAAGTTAACCCAACTCAGTCAGAAGCGATGACCATGGTTGTGGCTCAAGTTATGGGTAATGATGTCACTATTAGTATGGCGGGCGCTTCTGGTAACTTCGAGCTAAACGTATTTAAACCTGTTATCGCTTATAATTTACTACAATCTATCAAGTTATTAGGCGATGCTTGCAACAGTTTTAACGAAAACTGTGCGGTAGGTATTGAACCTGTGAAAGAAAAAATCGATAACTTCTTACACAACTCATTAATGCTAGTAACCGCGTTAAACCGTCATGTGGGTTATGAAAACGCAGCGAAAATTGCTAAAACCGCTTATAAAGAAAACAAAACTTTGAAACAAGTAGCGGTAGAGCTTGAACTATTAACTGAAGCACAGTTTGATGAGTGGGTAATCCCTGCTGATATGGTTCATCCTAAATAAGCTTTTCTAGACCATAGCTTATATCGCTCAATTGTTTAAGTTATTTAATATTTAACTTATTTAGATTAAGCATTTAGCATCAAAAAGACCTTGCCATTTGTTTGGCAAGGTCTTTTCGATTTAATACCCGTATGTTTGATTAAGTGCTTATGTTTTTCTATTTATACAAGTACGCATATAGCGTTTTTGGCCAAGGGGACAGAGTGTTTTTAATTGAGCGCTTAGAGAGATTGACTCAATCAAATTAGCTCAACAAAACTAGCGCTACTGCCTATTCTAGATTGAAAATTGGCTTATGAGATGTATTCAGATGCTATTGGCCTAAGTTATTAATAAAACTAGAGTTTTCGGCTAAATTTATTTGCCAATTAAAAAGACAGCAACAGTGTATTGATATTTTAAGGCTAAACCCTTACAATAGATGTTATGTTATAACAAAAAAATCAATTAACATTACTCTGAACTAACAGCAACTCAATACGTATGGCTTTATCATATCCACATATTCCAAATGCTTAGGGCAACAAATATTTAAAGACTAGCATTTGGTTATTGGAGGAATATTTTTTCCTCCATTCTATTGTTCTAATTATCAAACAAGGTATTTTTATGAAAAAATTAACCACTCTATTATCTTCTGCTGCAGTATTAGCAGCGGCATTAACTTCAGGTTCAGCACTGGCATATTCAGATCAAGTGATGGATGCGGCAACCAGCTATGATTCGGCAACTAAAGTTAGACAAGTAAATTACAGTTGCCAAAGCAACAATAAAATCAGTGTGACTTATGGTTTTAACAAGCAAAACCTACCTACTTACGCTCAAGCAAACTTAAGTGGTAAAAACAGATTTTTACCTGTTAATTTAGGCCGCTCGGATGACGTTGATACAGTATTTGGTGATGAAGACAACTTCAGCATCATGAGTAATGCTATGCAACTGAATAACTATCATAAATCTAGTATTAATGTTCAAGATGCCAGCAGCAAAATCCTATATAAAGGTTGTAATGCAAAATCAGTTAAAAGAATTAAAGGCTAACTCTATTCAATCTGTTTGAATAAAATTTAGTCAGTTTTTATTTAACTGTTTTTAATCTAAAAAGACCCTGTCATTCAATGGCAGGGTCTTTTTTTGTAGTCAATTAATCATTCACTCCGCTGATCAATTAATTAGTATCGCGTTTTCATCACCTACACCTATATTTATTCTTAATCGTTATTGGCTCAAGAGAAAAAATCTAATTGAAGAGTTCAAATAAGTAGCCTGCAGTAGCACAAATTACAATAAAACTTATGACTTTCCAATTTGGTGCAAATATTATTTATGAGTAATATTGGTGCAATTTTATAGTTTTATTAAATTTTATTGAGTGTCATTGAAGGAAAATAAAAAATAGATTTCTTTAAATAGAGGATATTAAATCCTCTTACTCTATTTAATGCTTAGTTTTGGGGCAAATAAAAATGAGACTTAGTAAAGATTGGGGAAGAATGAAAGGCAAATAGAAGTGATTTACCCCGCACTCTATTTGGCATGAAATTTGAATATAATTTTTTAAATACGAATATTGTAGCTACTTTAACACTTGATAATTTAATGACTGAGAAATAGTGATGAAAAAAA
>Ga0208670_100425_pt1 | contig 11415 bp, 18 predicted proteins | sample 24BtaG_FD_184098 | JGI IMG/M metagenome (GOLD analysis project Ga0208670, IMG submission 184098) | Marine viral communities from Cariaco Basin, Caribbean Sea - 24B_WHOI_OMZ_CsCl (SPAdes) (version 2) | ecosystem: Environmental > Aquatic > Marine > Oceanic | place: Caribbean Sea: Cariaco Basin...
GGGCGGAGACGAATCCGTTTTATTCTCTGTTGAGGACCGCAACGGCACATTATACGAAATCGAAAAGGACATTTATACTCACTCCCTTTTAACGGAAACTACCCAAAAAATACTTAACGCCGACCTAAAATATAACTACAAACAGATTTTTATTGATGATGGTGGGATGGGAGTCGGGGTCTTCGACCCACTCCTGATCCATCCCCAGACCAAAAGGAAGGTAATTCCTATTAATAACTCCAGTCGAAGTATAGACCGAGAAGCCAAAAGGAAGAAAAAACTGCTTAAAGAGGACCTTTATAACCACCTTTTAATGTTGATGGAGACTGGGAAAATCAAATTATACCCAAGTAATGAAACCACACTAAGCCTAAAATCCGTGCAATGCGAATATACCAGCAACGGAATAAAGATTTTTGGGAATTATACCCACATCACCGAGGCCTTAATACGTGCTTGCTGGGGAATAAAGAGCAAAAGTTTAAATATTTACATCTATTAACTACTAAAATGGCAGACGAAGGAATTTTTGCAACTACTGCAGAAGTGCAGAGGAAAGCGGGCGCGAACGCAAGCGCTACATCAACGGCGGAAGCCTACATAAATGATTATATGACTCAAGCGGAGTCTTTAATTAATTGCATTTGTCGATATAATTTCAGTGACGATTATGCAGGACTTAACGCAGATGTTAAAGGATTGCTTAAAGAAGTTGCCTCGAATATCGCTGCGATTTATGCCATTCAATATGACATGAGTGGATTCACCACCCGAATAGAAGCCGAGGACATGGTGAACATATTAAGAGACGCTGCATTAAGAGGTTTATCGTTATTGAGAGATAAAAAAGTGCAAGATTTTATGCGTGAGGCATAGAAAATGGCACACGACTTTGTTCGCTTCCCAGAACTTACAAACTCCCAGATGGATATTTATTACTTTGATTCACCACATAAACAAATATCAGAAGACTTTACTGCTGTAGTGGTCAAAGTTCAGGATGGTGATACTATCAAAGTAAGATGGAAAGAGAGAAATTTCGATTTCCCAGTAAGGTTTAGTAACATTGCTGCCCCCGAATTGAATGAAGAAGGGGGGAAAGAGGCTCAATCATGGTTGGAATCAAAGATTTTAAATGCAGAAGTCGACATAAAAGTAGACAGATTTCACCGAGTGGAGAAATGGGGGCGACTCTTAGGGAAAGTTGTGTTCCAAGGTTTAGATTTAGGTGCGGAACAGATAACAAGGGGCTTATCAAAACCCTGGGTGCAGCGAAACGAAGGCCGAATAAGAAACCCAATTCCAAAAGAGGCATTAAGATAGATGGTAATTGAAACTACACCAATGGCAAACCTTTTTGGAACTTCTAGAAATAGTGGTTTTGGAATGGGAAGTAACCAAGTCCAACGTTTAATAAATGATATAGGTTCTTTTGGATTATGCCCAATTGGTTCTATTATAGGGTGGAACGTAAGTTTCGGATTAACTGATTCCGGAACTTGCGGAACAATAGGCGCAGAAACTAAAAAGTTGAAGGAAGCCGGTCAAAACTTCCTTACAACTGTTCAAGTGGGAATGACTGCTGTCAACACTTCTTCCACACCCGCAGAATATACCATTGTCACTTCCATAGTTTCAAATACTGAACTTAATGTAAGGGATGACATTTTTGATGACGGAGACACATATAACATTTACAAAACCCCTTCCTTGCCGGAAGGATGGTTAATTTGTGATGGTTCTGTAATTGATGACCAAGACTCCGTTTATGATGGGGAAACTCTTCCAGAATTAAACGCCGCTTTAAGATTCCTAAAAGGAGGAACTACTTCAGGAAGCATAGGAGGTTCAATTTCCCTATCTACCGGCGGACCATCCGGAACATCAGGAGGAGGAGGAGGTGATGCAGTAGCAAGCAGTAACCACACCCACACGATAACAGACGGAAGACCACCCTATTATGACGTGGTTTGGATAATGAGGATAAAATAAAATGCCAGATACAAACATAGGAAGCGCTGACTATGGCGACTTCAAAAATACAATAACAGATTATAGCGTTGATTCAGTCAACACCGACGGACCGGATGACCAAACAGAAACTTATTATGACAATGTTAACTGGTCACAATGGTTAGGATATTATAAGAAGATTCCCGAACTAGCCGCCGCAATAGACGCAAAAGCCACATGGACCATAGGGAAAGGATTTAAATCTAATGAAGTCACAGAAATTGCTTTAAGTAATATTAGGGGATGGAATAAAGATTCTTTTAACACCATCCTAGAAAACTGCATAAGAACCTACCACATAGGGGGAGACTCCTTTTGTGAGATTATAAGGGACAAAAAAAACAAACTGGTCAACCTAAAGCCACTTGATCCGGGAACAATCCGGATAGTGGCTAACAGACAAGGTTTAATAATAAGATATGAACAAATGAGCAAGATAGGGAAAAGGAAACATAATAAGAAGTTTCAACCCGAAAAAATATTCCACCTAGCAAGAAATAGGGTAGCCGATGAAATTCATGGTGTTTCAATAATCCCTGCTGTTGAAGAGATTATTAAAATGCGAAATGAAGCCATGACAGATTATAGGAAACTGCTTCATAGAAACATTTTCCCGGTTAAAATCTTCCATTTAGACACAGATGACACTTCCGAAATTGCATCTTTTAAGGCGAAAGCCGACAAAGCCCACACCCAAGGGGAAAATATGTATATCCCAAAAGGGGCGGTGGAAGTGGAATTAAGCGCAGTTGCGCCTAATGCTATGCTTAACCCCCTACCATGGATTAACAACTTAAACCAATACTTCTTTCAAGCGACAGGAGTCCCCCAAATTATAGTGGGCGGTGCGCAAGAGATTACAGAAGCCAGTGCAAAAATAGCTTATTTAGCTTTTGAGCAGACAATCGAAGAGGAACAACTCTTTATTGAAGAACAAGTCCTTGCCCAGTTAAACTTAGAGATAAATTTAGAGTTCCCTGCAAGCCTACAAGATGAGTTATTAAGCGATAACAGGAAAGCGGAAACAATGCAAGCGACCACTCCGGAAGATACGGCGGTAACAAATACAGGAGTAAGTCCACAGGAGGGAGTAGAGTAAAATGGCTAAGAAAAAGAAATTACCAAATCCTTTCCAAAAGAGTAAACCTTTTGGAAGTAAAGTTCCTGCAAAAGCGCAGAAAGCGCCTACTAAAAGGCGGAAAGTTGACGCTGCACGTTTTGGACCTTCCGGACCAAAAGCGAGCCTTGAAGCTATAGACAGAGCAAAAGCCAAGGCAAGGAAAGGGAAATCTCTTCCTTTTTCTAATGAAGTCACCTCTGCCCCAAGCAGGACAGAGAACCGACCAACCCCTCAACCAATCAAAACGACATCAGACCCTGACACGATACCAGTTAATACATCTATAGGGGGCGGTCAAGATACCAGTTTAAGCGGTTCAGTTGGTAGATTTCTAAATAAACCCTTGGTAGAATCAGAACCGGGACTAACTCCTGGAAGTTTGCTTGAAGTTGCCCAAACAATACCCGGTCTTGGGGTGGTGGGAGGAATAGGAGGAGTTCAACAAGGAGTTAAAGCAGGATTTAGTGCGGCGGATAACGCAGCAAAAAGAAACGCATTTATTCAATTATCAAAATTATCACCAAAGGAAGTTGCTTCTTTAGATTTTACCAATTTACTAAAGGCAGGAAAAAGCCTGCAGAAATCTGCAGACTTCGGGGCAGAAACATTTGCCAGGCAGGGGATGAATTTAGAGGGGATTGTAACATCAAGCTCTGGGATTCTTAAGGAGGTAGTTAAGACAAAGCCCGCATGGAATACCAAAACGGCAAGATTGGGAGTAAAAGCTTTGCAAAAAATGTCAACTACAAAAAAATATGGGCTAGCGATTGCAGGAATACTTGCATTTGCAGCATCAGGATTTACAGCAGTAACAACAGCTACCTTTCTTGCTTCGCAAACACAAGACGATGAAACAGATACCATAAGTGACGTTAATTTCGCAATAGCTGAACAAGAAAGAAACGAAAATTGGGAAGAAGTCGACGAGTTACTTTTATTTGGTAAAGAAATGGAAGACTCAATCGACGAAGCAGATGGCTTTTTAGATAATTTTAACACTTGGAAAGCAGGAAAAAGGAAACTAAAAGCAGATTTAAAAATAATGGAAGTTTTAAGGGAATCTACTTTAAAAAATAGGGAGAAAGCAGCAGCAGAAGCAGAAAAACCTACCTTCGCGGAAGAAAGGGAAGCTCAACTTGACGCAGAACGTGAAAGGGAACTTAGGGAACAGGCGGAAGATGACGCACGTTTTGACGAAAGGGAAAAGGAACGCCAAGACAGAAAAGACCGGATTCAGAAAGACCTTGAAGACCGATTTGACAAACGACAGAAAGAAAGAAACGAAGAGAGATTAAGACAAATTGAAAGGGAGAACGAACTTTTCAAGAAGTTTCAAGCGCAAAATAAGAAGAAAGGAGGGGAAACCGACTTCGAGAAGTTCAAAAAATCACAGCTAGGGTTTGGTCTTATAAGATGATAGAAACAGAAATCCCCCAATTAATAGGGACTTTAGGTTTTCCTATCGTCATAACCTTTTATTTATTGTTTAAATTTGAAAAAAAATTAACAGAAAACACTCATATGATAAGCCAGCTTATCATATTTTTAAAGACAAAAAGGTGAAAAATATGGAAGAAAAAAAAGAAGAAGAATCGCCTTCCCAAATGGAGGAAGCAAAAAAATTAGTTGAGGAAATGAAGAAACAAAATGAAGAACTCAAAAGGAATCTGGAAAGAGCCGAGCAGTTGGAAGCGAATAAAATCCTGGGTGGAGAAACTTCTGCAGGGAAACAAGAAGAAACGGAAGAAGAGAAAGCGCTAAAATCAGCAAAGGCCCTTATATCAGGGTCTGGCTTTGAGGATAGGTTGAATTAAAATGATTGCGATCGTAATAAAAAAGTGTATTAAGTGCGATAATATGCGAAAATTTGCAAAAGAAAGCGAAAGAGATATGCAATCAATTTGTGGTCATTGTTGGGATTGGGACAAAAAAACTTAAATAGTTCAAGTCATTACTGCCTCATGAGGTATTTATATAATGGCGAATGAAGCAGTAATTATTGAATTATTAGGCAACGGAGGTGACCCTGTAAGGTTCACTGTTGCTGATGGGGCTGGAATTGAAAAAGGCACATTAATGCAATTATCATCCGACCCAAGAACAATAACCGCATCTTCTGCAGATGGAGAAATCTTTGTAGGAGTAGCGGCAGCCGAAAAGGTGGCAAGTGATGGTTCAACCACACTTGCAGTTTACACACATGGAATTTTTGACATGACCGTAGACGGCTCTAATACGGCAACTTTAGGTGCATATCAAAAATTAGATGGTGCAAATTTAGTGAGTGACGGAGACGAAGCTGGGGCACAAGCTATCCAAGAAATGGTTGGCATGGCTCTTGAAACAGGTTCAACAAGCGAAGTTATAGCAGTTTGGGTGAGGAAACCGTAAAATGGCAACAACAGGAATGGCGGATTTACGTGCCGAAAACGTATCTAGAATTGTAACAGGATTTGCTCTTCAAGAGTATAGATTTAAACAACTATGCATGGTTCAATCCAGTAATAGTTGGAAAGAAACATATTTCAAAGAAACAGCAGCAGACTTAACAGGCGGAACTGGTTCAGCAGTTCAAGGAGTCCCACGTTTAGCAGCATTTCCTTATGGTGAAGTTACCTTTACCGAAGCTTCAAGTAGACACTTAAAGCATGGAATGGAAGGCGTAATCTCATGGGAAGACGCAAAAACTAACGAAATCGACGTAATTGCACGAACGCTTTTAAGAATTGCACGAGCAGTTGCCAAAAGTGTTGACGCTAACATTTACAGCGCATTAACGACTGATACCGGTAACACTGTTGCAGCTTCTGACAATTGGGATAGTGCTACAGTAGCAAATCGTAACCCTATCCAAGACATCTTGAACGCAATTAAGTTAATTCAAGAAGACAACTACGACCCATATACCAATGGGTTCTTATTGTTGACACCAAAAGACTTTGCAAACTTAATGGGGAACGCTTCAATTAGAAACGCTGGCCAATTTTGGACAAGTGACGTAACCAAAAACGGAAAGGTTGGGAAACTCTTAGGCCTTACAATGGTCGTTTCTAACAACGTAACAGCTGACGAAGCCATGGTTGTAATTGCAAAAGAAGCAATAACTTGGAAGTCAGCCCAAGGACTGACTGTTAAAACTATTGAAGACCCGGGAGTTAAGTTCACTATTCGGGCTTATGAAGTTGGAACTGCTCAAGTTAAAAACCCAGATGCAGTTTGCACAATAACAAATACGCAGGTGTAAAAATGAGTCAGGAAGGAATGTTAAGAAGGGGAAAGTTTTACCACGAGAAATTGATGAAGAATAAAGAGTTGCCAAAAGATAAGCAACTAACAATTCCTAAACAAGTGGACGACTCTCACCCAGAAGTTCTACTTTATAGATCTACTATCGTAGTTCCTAAAGTAGAAAAGAAAGCCGAACCAAAACCTAAAGCGAAAGAGGTTAAGAAATAATGGCAGCTGGAGACGTAACCAGCACTATTATTGCTAAACCTCACACAACAACCACTATAAATGCGGCTGTTGCTGCTTTGCGTAATACTGCTAATGACCACTGGCTAGCCGCCGAACTTGACGGCCAGCTAGTTGTTATCAACATAGAGGAAGCTTAGATGAAAAAGCGACTAGAACTTGATTTTTTTTTAGAGGACTTAACAGCGGAAGAGCTTAAATTCTTAAAAGATTTAAGAAAAAAAGCCATTGATGTAGGAGAGGAAAAGAGTTTCGGCTCTGTTCACGAATGCGGACACGGCGAAGGCAAAAAATGCAAAGATAAAGAGGACATTTAGATGGCACAGGGAGACACTACAAGTGCAATCACTACAAATGACTTTAAGGTAGGTGGCATTTATGACGGCGTAGACGATGATACTCTCCTAGGTAACAATGCCCTGAACACTACTTTCAACGGATTAGGTGCGGTTACTTTATGCCAATGGATAAAAGCAACATCTTTGACTGGTGCGGACCCTTTCAGCTTCTCAAAAGTAATACATTCCGGCTCTGTTGGTGCAGGAATTAATCTTACTGATGACACCGGACAATTTACTATAAGGGTTGGCGGTCGTGCATTACAGGGGGACGCTTTCCAATCTCACACATCAACCGCAAAATATAATTATGACACCTGGGTTCACATTGTGGGAGTCATAAACTATGCCACTGATACAATATCTCTTTATATAAATGGGACTTTAGAAGGTTCAAGCTCGGTGACTTTTGGCGCAACTGCCTTTGTTGTTGGTTCTCCCTCCTTCGCCGACGCCTACGGCTCGGGGAATGGAACCACAGTTTTTGGTAAGTGGGTTATGAAAGATGTGAGAGTATATACTAAGGCATTAACTGCTGCAGAAGCTGCAAAAGTTTACGCAGGAAAACCATTCACTGACAGCCTAGCTCATCACTGGCCGTGCACTGAAGATTTTAAAGATGATGTTGGTGGGGTTGACCCCACCGTTGTCGGCGCATATATTGGAACTTTTGACGGACAAATAGCAACCGCCGTGAGAGATTTAAGAGTGACAGCTGCCGATAAATGGCTCGCCCTGGGAACTGCAGGCGGTCAAATTGTAAATATAAATATTGAAGAGGCTTAAAAATGGTAATGCATGACGTGATAAATGTAAAAGAATTGATAGTAAATAAATTGGATGTTCAGACATCAACAGACTTTGCAACGGGAACAGTTAATAGAAACTCACAAGTTTATAACTTTCCTTGCATGGATGGAAAAGACGGGGCTACTGGGACAGTGGGCTATAACACAGACAACGACACGGCTAAATTAACACTGGCACAAAATGCTACTGCTGACACATGGGTTGTTCCATTGCAGTTAAAGAATGGAGACATTATTAATAGTTTCAGAATTACAGGTCAAATAGATAGTGCCGGGAACACCGCCACTGTTGACGCAGACTTAAGGGCTATCACTGCCGTTTCAACAGGTTCAACCGACGCAAGTATCGGTGCAATTACTCAAATTTCTAAAACTGCGGACTACGAAATTGATGACGAAAAGACCGGTTTAACGCACACAATCATCTCGGGCAACACCTATTATGTATTGATAACGTGCACAACAGGTGCAACAACCGACATCGAACTGGGAAGTATTGAAGTTACTATCAATGAAAAATAATTATTTTTTTTTATTAATTTCTAACATCTTTTTTTTTGAAAGAAAAAAACAGATCAGCCTTCTCGTAGTCTGTTGTTAGAAATTAGAAAATTATAGTATTTCTTTACGCCTAAAATCTTACCGCTTCATCCCTCGTCACTTTAAGAGACTTCTTAAAAACGAGAAGTCTCTTCAAAGAAAGTGACTCCAAGGTATAGAAAATGAATCAAGAAAAATTTGACAAAACGGGTTGCGGCGCTTGGCAACGAATTGATGATAAAATAGCATTCTTTGATAGAAAATATAATTATCTTGGTGCTATTGAAGCGCCGGAGGTGACAGAATGAAAACTTGTCCAAAATGTAAAACGGCAATGGGAGAGTATCCCGCTTTGTGTCGAAGAGACAACAAAACAGAAATATGTTCCGCTTGTGGAACTATCCAAGCTTTAGAAGATTATAGGGATAGGCAACACTAAATCGCCTTCTTTTCTTTTTTTTTGCTCATAAAATTACTACTCTATACAACCTTCTTTTCCTTTTGTTACTTTACTTATTTTATTATTACACTCAATTAATAATAGCCTTCTTTCTAGTAAAACTGATTAGAAATAACACTTATTACTAGCCCCCCTTATATTTAAGGTATTATATTCTCTAGTCTCTAAATGTTTATATACTTCCTATATTATACTTCTAGTGCATAAAAAATATCATATGGAAAAATGGGGGAAGTGGGAAAAGAGAAAAACCCGCAACCCCCAAACCTTTAAAGGTGGTAAACAATGAAAAGAAGTGAAGCAAGGATATTAATCTTTCTATCAAATGCAGATGACAGGCATAAATATGCAAAGTATATGGCTATCAAGCTAAGAATGGATTATGGTTACTTACTAAAGATATTAAACGGACTAAAGTTCTATAAAATTATAATACCACACAAACGAGATAATAAAGTATTCTACTCAATCAATCCAAACAAAAGAGAGCAATTAATCAAAGCAAGAATAAGACTAGGAAAAGAATAAAACGAGGTAATAAAGAAAATGGAAATAGAAGTTAAAGCAGCTAAGAGAATTGAAGACGGAAGACATGAAGGAACTATCACAGCAGTAGAGTATAGAACAACGCCTTTTGAATATACGGACATTGTAGTGACCTTGAAAGATGGGCAGAAGGTTAAGACTGGAGTGCCTACAACTATCACACCAGAGAGTAAGTTAGGTAAGATACTAATCGACTTCGGAGTCAGTTTAAAAGTTGGATCTAAAATCGACCCAGAAGAGAACTTGTTAAACAAGAAATGTTCTCTAATGACAATGACAAGAGTAACTGAACGAGGAAGCTTTGCTAATGTTGTTCAAGGAAGCTTAAAACCAAGATGAGTGCAGATAAAGAGGAGAGACTGCTTGAAGTCATGGATGTGATAGCTAAACAACTTGTAGAGATTAACAACACACTTAAAACGAGAGTGATATAATGACAAAAGAAAACTCTTACGTAATAGGCTATCTAGAAGTTAAGAGAGCTGTAGAGTCTTGTAAGGATAACATCAAAGAAGCATTGATTAACCTACAAATGCAAAGGATAATGCTTAAAGCCTTTGAGAAGGAACTGGAATCACACCCAGAACCAATGTTGCCTAAAAAGGAATGAATATTGACACATTTTTAGTCCTTACAGCCATAAAAACAATAGATTTAAGTAAAACTAGTCCTTTTAGCTGCATAGCAGCTAGTTCCTTAGGAAACTTAGCGCCTTGTTTCTTGTGTAACGATTAAAAATGTATCTAGAAAAAGACTAAACGCTCGCAAACCCCCTTTATAGCCCTTGTTTAAGCACACTTAAACTGCGGACTCCTACGCTAGAGAGCTCATAGCTAGTCGGTAACTAACCGGCTGAGGCGTTAACTTAGCCGGTCAGTGACCTATAAAGGGGGTTTGCTCGCTTAGTAAGTGTTAGTAGTTTAGTCTTCCTAACGTCAGACTATTCGGGGACTTCGTCCCCTAGGGGCTCGCTTCGCTCGCCCCCCGGGCTCACTGCGTTCGCCCTCTAAGCGCTCGCTTCGCTCGCTCCCCGGGCTCACTGCGTTCGCCCTCTAAGCGCTCGCTCTACTATATATGCGAGTCTGAGATGGTTGTTTTATGTAGAACCCTGCAACCGCCCGACAAATTTTATAAAATGAAAATCGAACTTGACCCCTGGCAGAAGGAAGTCTTAGAGACAGATGGCAACATTGTCTTACGTTCAGGCAGACAAGTTGGTAAATCTACCATAATTGCTATTAAGGCTGCTGAATATGCTTTAAACCACCCTAACAAGAGCATAATGGTTATTGCTTCCGTTGAACGTCAAGCCTTGCTTCTATTTGAGAAGATTTTATCGCACATCCATGCCCAGAGTCGGAAAATGATAAGGCGGGGTAAATTAAGACCCACGAAACATAAGCTCAATCTCACAAACGGCAGTGTGATACACTGCCTCCCTACGGGACTAAGCGGTTATGGTATTCGAGGTTTTACTGTAGACCTTTTAATTGCTGACGAGGCCGCATTTATCCCGGAGGAAGTTTGGACTGCTGTTACTCCTATGCTAGCAGTAACGAGGGGGAAAATAATCCTCCTCTCAACTCCTTTTGGGAGAGGAGGTTATTTTTATAGATGTTTCACCGACCCCACCTTTACCTCTTTCCACGTTTCAAGCGAAGATTGTCCTAGAAAAAACCAGGACTTTTTAGACCAAGAACGCAAGAGGATGTCAACTTTACAATATGCTCAAGAATATTTAGGGGAATTTGTTGACGAATTAAGACAATTTTTCCCAACAGAACTAATACAGTCATCTATGACATTGGATAGGGGGCTTTCTAAATCTACCACAACATCCTTTCCCCTATCCTCTTCATTATCTCCTAAATATCGCAAATATTTGGGGGTGGATGTCGCCCGAATGGGCGGAGACGAATCCGTTTTATTCTCTGTTGAGGACCGCAACGGCACATTATACGAAATCGAAAAGGAAATTTATACTCACTCCCTTTTAACGGAAACTACCCAAAAAATCCTTAACGCCGACCTAAAATATAACTACAAACAGATTTTTATTGATGATGGTGGGATGGGAGTCGGGGTCTTCGACCCTCTCCTGATCCATCCCCAGAC
>Ga0208670_100427_pt1 | contig 11362 bp, 8 predicted proteins | sample 24BtaG_FD_184098 | JGI IMG/M metagenome (GOLD analysis project Ga0208670, IMG submission 184098) | Marine viral communities from Cariaco Basin, Caribbean Sea - 24B_WHOI_OMZ_CsCl (SPAdes) (version 2) | ecosystem: Environmental > Aquatic > Marine > Oceanic | place: Caribbean Sea: Cariaco Basin...
ATCCATATTCACCGGGCAGCACTTGATACTCTGCCAACTGCGGGATTTCAATCCAGTCTGAATCGGTAGTCATAATCAGTGGTTTGTCGCCTTTGTTAAGTACAAATACATCGCCATAAAAATGCCAGTCTTCCATTGACGTTTGCACCGCTTTCTCCGCTGTGGTGGTATAAACTGGATCGTAAGTTTTTGCAGTGTTGGTAAATTTTAATCTTAAAGCAATTTGCAGACGCTCACTAAACATGACTAAAGTACCAGTAACTTTGACCATCCAAGGGCTAGGGATTAAATCAGGGTCTACGCCCAGTAACTGAGCCGCTTGTTTGGCAGACATCAGTGTTTGGAACTGCTTGAGTAAATCACCCTTTAAAGGATTTTGTTTTCTGATATCTTCTGGCAAAGTGTCGTAGTGATAGATAAAGGGTAGCGGCTGATCTTGAGTGACCGTCTTATCGATAATTTTACAATTGTGCACCTGCCAAGTTATGTCTTTGTCGTCCAATATACTATTAAGTACCAAGGTATTTGGATTGTTTAGTAAGTTATCGGATTTCAAAGCAGTTTGATTGCTGTCTTGCACAGGGCCGACTTCAGTATGGCTCAACTCACCAGCCGCGGCATTGGTAGCGTTTATTGATTGGGGCGCATTAGACGCGGTAGTATTAAAGCCGGTGTCAGTGGTCATAAATTATTTCTCATTATTACTTTGTAAGGCTCGAAGGGCGATGTCACCTGACTCACGCTGCATAATATTTTTGATAAGTTGATGGGTAATACCCAACTCAGAGACTGAGCCTTCTATTATTTGTAAACCTTGTTGAGATAAGTTATCTGGATGGCTCGCCGCAGACGGCACTTTGTCTAAGTCAACGAAATCTGCCAGTTTTAACATTTGCATACCAGCATAGCCGCAAGGATTAATAGAGTTAAACACGGCTAAATCACAATTTAGATTCAGGGCGATACCATGATAGCTAAAACCATGTTTAATCTTGAAACCCAAAGAGGCTATCTTACCTAGCATCACATCATCTTGGTTATAAATGTAAACCCCTGGTGCATCGCGACGAGATTTGGCATAAAACTCTTGTCCTGAAGGCTGTGAGCTTAGTGCCTTATTCAACACGTCTTCAATACTTTGCTCCGCATGTGACACTAAGTCACGTACTGACCATCCTGTGTTTTGTAAATCAATAAGCCAATAGACCACCAATTGACCGGTGCCATGCCAAGTAACTTGACCGCCGCGGTCTGTGTGAATAATAGGGGTAGTGCCGCGTTGCAAAATGTGCTCTTCTTTGCCCGCCTGCCCAAGGGTATACACATCATTGTGTTCAACCACCCACAGTTGATCTGGGGTAATAATACCTTGTCTTTTTTTATCAATACGATCCAAGGTGATTTGCAACATCTCATTATGGGTATCTTGATAATCTGCATTAATTAAACTACGTAATATCAAATTATTAGATGTGCAATCAGCAGGCAAGGTAGGGTCATCAATCGTAGAGGTATTAGGAGTCATGTTAGGCACAATATTATTTGAAGTCATGATTAATTATTGTTCGTTATGGAATTTATAGCATATCACGAGGCTCGAATGCTCGCCATAGCTTAAAACAGTAATCCTCTCTGATGCCGCCACTGTTCTCAATAGCTCTAATGATGATGTCTGTCAAAAGTAGCTAAGCTGACATCATGGTAACTGATGCCAAAGCAGTTAATGCTAAGCTAACTAGTGCTTTAATCGAGATAATTAATGCTATTACCAAGCTAACTCACGCTATTGTAAATAAAATAGCATTAAATATTATCGAACGTATATCATTAATAATTCATTGCACAAAGTTACTTCTATTTATGCTATTTTTTTAGCATAGTGAATTTTCAGTTAGACGTTCACTCAATAACGGATAACCCAATACCCCATAACTAAAGAATCGATAACTAAATAACCGGTTTATGTCTAACTATTAGTAGGTTTAATTAAACCCCTCAATTATGGTTTAATGATTAACACCAATCACACACAAGTCAAAAAGGATATTTGAATGAGCCAGAGTATTATTACCACCACTGAGCAATTGAATGATCAGTTCGAGCATATGTATGCTTTAAGCCGCAAAAGTCCACTGAATTCATGGACGGACAGAGAGGCTTTACTCGATAGTCTGGAAAATATGCTGAGTGACAATAAGCAGGTTTTTGCAGATACCATCAGTCAGGATTTTGGACATCGTAGCAAAGATGAGACTCAGTTTGCAGAGTTATTCCCAAGCTTCCAAGGTATCGCCCATGCCAAAAAGCATGGTAAGTCTTGGATGAAAACACGACGTGTGGGAATATCAGCCTTGTATCGTCCTGCCCATAATGAAATTCAACCGCAGCCGCTAGGTCTGGTTGGTATTATGGTGCCTTGGAACTATCCTTTATTTTTGGCCATAGGTCCTATGATTGATGCGTTAGCAGCGGGCAACCGTATCATGATTAAAATGAGTGAGTCGGCCCCCTTATTTGCTGAAGCTTTCGCTCAAGCGGTTTCAGAACATTTCTCAGCAGATATGGTCTCGGTAGTGGTAGGCGATGTGGAGTTAGCTGTTGCTTTTAGCGAACTTGCTTTTGATCATCTGCTTTATACCGGTTCAACCAGCGTGGGTAAGAAAGTTATGGCTGCTGCTGCACCAAATCTTAGCCCTGTTACTCTAGAGCTTGGCGGTAAATCACCGGTTATCGTATTGGATGACGTTAACTTAGAAAATGTAGTCAATCGAGTGATGATGGGCAAGACCTTAAATGCCGGTCAGACCTGTATTGCACCCGATTATGTTTTGATAAATTCTTCCTTGCACAGCAAGTTTGTGAAACTTGCTAAAGAGTGGGTGAAAAAGCATTATCCCAATATCGCCAACAATGAAGACTATACCCATATTATTAATGACAGTCAGTTTAGACGAATCCAAGGTTACTTAGATAAATTGCCTAATGAGCAGGTAGTGCCTTTGACTGAGGTGACGGCAAACTCGGAGACGCGTCTGATGCCGCCGGTCATTGTGGTAAACCCTGATCCTGAAAGCGATGTTATGCAAAATGAATTATTTGCGCCTGTGCTACCTCTAGTGCATGTCAATGGTCTTCGAGATGCGATTGAGTTTGTTAATAACCGTCCGCGTCCCTTAGCTCTATATGTATTTGGCGAAGATAATGACGATATCGAATATGTCCGCAATCACACAGTTTCAGGCGGTGTGGGCGTGAATGAGGTCATTATGCATGTGGCCCAGCATGAGCTACCATTTGGTGGTGTGGGTCATTCTGGTATTGGTGCCTATCACGGTAAGTGGGGATTTGAGCGTATGAGTCATATGAAACCGATCTTTGTTCAATCCAAATTTAATGCCATGAACGTTATGTTACCCCCTTACAGTGCGCTGTTCAAAAAGGGATTAAAGTTTCTAACCAAATAATTAGTTAATTGAATGGTCAGTCGTTAAATGACTTTTACAACATAATCCTCTATAACATGAATGGCTATAACATCATTAGTCACAACTCTAAGTTGCTAATGGTTTTATTGGAATTATGAGTAATATGACTTTATCGAGTGTCTATATTTATGTAGAAAGCCCTACCTTAAGCCAAGGTGAGGGCTTTTTTATTGGTAATATGTTACAGCTGTAATCTCAACGTTCGCATTTGGATAAATATGAAGGTAGACTAAAAAATATTGAACAGGCAGTAACTTGGTTAAATAATGGTTAAGTAAACTACAAGTATCTGGCCCTGTTCTATTTAACGTATATTTTTTATTTTTCATTCTTAATTCTTCAAAAAGGCGATACGGTGCATCTAATTAAAAATTTCAGAAGATGGCTGCTTCTTAGTTTATTGTTTTTATCCTCGCAAGTATTTGCCGCTTGCGGTGATGATCAGAACAGTCCTATTAAGTTTGGGTCCCTGACTTGGGAGAGTGGTCAGTTCATCTCTGCTGTGCTGCAGATTATTGCTGAAGAGGGGTATGGCTGTACTACAGAGTCTGTCCCTGGAACAGGACCGGCGTTGGAGACGGCCTTAGCACAAGATGATATCCAAGTTATTGGGGAGCAGTGGGTAGGTCGTTCTCCTATTATGGAGGAGGCCATTGCTGCTGATAAGGCTGCAGTAATAGGCAGTACTTTACAAGGCGGAGCGACTCAAGGTTGGTATGTACCAAAGTATGTGCTAGAGGAAAATCCTGAGTTAAAAGACTATAAAAATCTGGCAAAGTTTAGTCATTTATTTACCGACCCTGAGAATCCTAAAAACGCCCGATTCATGAATTGTCCGACAGGCTGGACTTGTGAAGTATTTAATAGTCATTTATTGAAGAATTTAGGCTTAACTCAGCCCAATGCTCAAGGTGTAAAGTTTAATAATGTACATCCAGGTACCGGCGCTGCCCTAGATGCAGAGATTTCTTCAGCATTCGAGCAGCACAAGCCCTTGTTGTTTTATTATTGGCAGCCTACCGGTTTGATGGCAAAGTATGACTTTGCTCCGATAGCCTTTCCTGAGCATGATGAAAAATGTTGGGATAAGCTGTTAGATGCCAAAAGTAACACAGATTGTGTTTCCGGCTTTCCAGTCTCCGAGCTTGGGATAGCGGTCTCTAAGCCATTCATGAGTCAACAGCCACAGTTACTAGAAGCATTCAATAAAGTTCAGTTCGCGCCCGATACGCTTAATGGGGCGATATTGGAGATGAATGAAAGCAAGCGTAGTGGGGAAGAGCAAGCGAAGCTGTTCTTGCAACAAAATCCTGAGGTTTGGAAAGACTGGTTGACGCCAGAAGCGGCAAAACGTCTCGCTAGCAACTTAAATATCTCTTTAACGTCAGATTCAGGATTACAAGCCTCTGCAAATGATTCGGCAGCTAATAGTACAGTTTCAGCATTTGCATGGTTCCCAGAATGGTCTTTTGAGACCAAGCTCAATAATTCATTGAGTTATGTGGTACAGAACTTTGGAGAGGTTTTTAGATCGATTAGTCATGTGGCGCTTACGTATCTCTTATTACCCATTGAAAGTCTATTAAAGGTTACTCCGCCTTGGCTCATTTTGGGTCTTATTGCACTGCTCGGATGGTTTGCGACCCGTAAGATTTGGTTTGCTGTGGCGTGCGGGGCAGGGCTATTCTTAATTGGCGCGTTTGGACTATGGCCAGCATTGGTACAGACCATGGCGTTACTGATTGTCTCGGTTTTAGTGACCATGGTGATTGGTATTCCTATTGGAATTTTGATGGCAGGTAGCAATGTGCTACGTAAGGTGGTGACTCCTGTACTTGATGTCATGCAGACCATGCCGAGCTTTGTTTATTTAATTCCGGTATTAATGCTATTTGGCATTGGTAAAGTACCTGCCTTATTTGCCACGGTAATTTACGCCTTGCCACCTCTTATTCGTCTGACCATGCTCGGTATTAAACAGGTTCCTCATGAAATGGTAGAGGCTGGCCGTTCTTTTGGTAGCACCCATACCCAGTTATTATTTTGGATTAAGTTGCCTCAAGCGTTGCCTAATATTATGGCGGGCGTGAATCAGGCAGTTATGATGTCGCTATCTATGGTGGTCTTGGCCTCTATGATCGGCGCACCAGGACTTGGTGAGGATGTGTTGCAGTCGATTCAGACCTTAAACATAGGGCAAGGCTTACAGGCAGGAACGGCAATTGTCATTATGGCGATCATTATTGACCGTATTACCCAAGCCTTTGGTCAGGGACGTCGTGCCCGTAATGAACTAATCAATCACAGTCATCATTCTCATAACCCTCCTAAGCCTCATAATTAGGGGGAAGTGATTCGAGATTAAGGGGCAGAGATTAGACTCTAAACCTATATTTTCGATTGATCGTTGATTTGAGTTAATAAGTTAAAATAGCCTAAGCAAGAAAAACTACTTTAGCGAACTCACTATATATCGCAACTTATGCAATCTATTGCAACTTATGAAATCCATATAACTTACATCGTTACTATAATTTAAGACAATTCACTATGAGCCATATACGTTTAGAAAATGTCAGCAAAATTTTTGATGCCACGCCCAGTGAGGCGAATACAGTGTTGTCATTGCTTGAGCAAGGCATGAGCAGTGCTGAAGTGCGTGAAAAAACAGGTCATTCTGTTGGCTTGTATAATGTTGACCTAAGTATTGAAGCCGGAGAGCTACACTGCATTATGGGTTTGTCAGGGTCAGGTAAATCTACCTTAATTCGACATATTAATCGCTTGATTGATCCGACGCAGGGAAAGATTTGGATTGATTGTGATTCCAAACAAACACAGACTAAGGGCAACACAAACAAGGCAATAAATAATGACTTTATTCATAGCGACAATGTCGAGTTTTTAGCGCCTAATGAAGCAACCACATCACGTTCAGTTATTAACGTACTGACCTTAAATGACCCGCAATTACAAAGCTTTCGTCAAAATAATGTCAGTATGGTATTTCAACATTTTGGGTTGGTACCACACATGACAGTGATTCAAAACGTGGCTTATGGACTGCGAGTGCGTAAGGTACCAAAAGCTGAGCGTCATGAGATTGCTAGGCATTGGCTTAATGAGGTAGGTCTTGAAGGTGTGGAGAGTAGTTATCCTGATGAACTATCAGGTGGTATGCAGCAGCGTGTTGGCTTAGCGCGGGCTCTGGCAGTAGATACCCCGATTTTACTGATGGATGAGGCCTTTTCTGCTTTAGACCCTTTAATAAGAGGGCAATTGCAAGATCAGCTGCTACAGCTTCAAGATAAGTTAAACAAAACCATTGTCTTTATTACCCATGACATCGACGAAGCGATAAAGCTTGGTAGCCGTATTAGTATTCTTAATGGGGGCCGGCTAGTACAGACCGGTACTTCACAGCAACTGCGTGAAAATCCTGCTGACGATTACGTTGCAAGATTTATGGTTGCCAGAAGCTAGAGAGCTCAGTGTACATCCTGCCGTCGTTATAAAAGACAGCTATAGTTATTCAGGAGACTGTGTTGTCAAAAAATGATGAATTTGAAAAGTATAGTTATTTAATTAACTATGAAGTTGTTTTTAAGTTTTATATCGATATCTTGATTATGATATTTATGTTTGTTTGTTCGATTGTAGTCACCCAAGCAGTTTTTCTATCTGACCGATGGGCTTTTTCATTTTCCGGTATTACTTTATCTGGCTACTATCTTATATATTGGTTGATAGGTATGTCAGGCTTTATATATGTTATATATAGATTTTTCAATGTGGATAAAAAAAGAGTAGTAGTAGGCTTGAATTTTGATGACAGTTTGAAAATCAAACTGAAATGGGGACCTATTATAGAAATTGATAAATTCACGCTTATATTGAACAAAAGAAAATTAAAATTTGAATCACAAATTCCAGGTCTAAAGCCATATAAAAAATACGATTATGATTATATTGGAGTTAAACATAACGATATTATATATGTCATTCCCTATGCTGAAGGCCGTCGAGAGGAATTAATTAGTTTATTAGAAGAATCTAATCAGTTGCAACCTACGCCTAAGATTTATTAAAGGGTATGACTTGGAATGATTGTTAAATTTGATAAAGAAAATTAAGTGGCTATAAAATTGAATATAAAAATGGCTATAAAAGAGATATTAAAACAGAAGTTTATAACTTACTGTCTTTTTGCTCCTTTTATAGGCGGTTTCATTTTCATGCTATCTATATTTATAGAGGTTCAATTTAGTTCATTAAATAATAAAATACCTATGGAGGATATTTTTAGTGACTTGGTATTGCCTCTTTTAGGTGCCCCTTTGTTAGGTTTGATTTATATTGTCCCAGCTTTTATTACCTATATTTTTTCTGAAGTCTGTCTTTTATTTAAACCCACACATAATTTAATCTCGCTGATTATCATAATAATTTTTGGTGGTATCGCATCTACTGTATATACAGTGCTGATATTGCCCGATTCTCAAAACCAATTTAAGATTTTAACTTTTTTAATTGGTCTAATTAGTTCAGGAATGGCTGAATACCTCTCAGCTCATAACAGTTTAGCTAAATAAGCTTGAAAGTAAAGATTTAAACTTTATTAGTCATTAGAGTTAGGGTCACTAGAGTATGAAAATACTGCTTGCCTTTCATTGTGTAGATAAATTTTTCCAATCTTTCCTCCTGCACAAATCAGCCTTTGCAATTAGAATCAACTGTCACCATTATAGGACTATAGCTCAAGGGTTATCACTATAAATCGCTTAATAAAATAGCCTAAGCAAATAAATAAGGTACCACGCCCATGTCACATTCAGCTCCCCAAACCCTCGCTAAAAAACACCCACAATTAAAACGTATCGCTCTACTAACAGGGTTTATAGTCGCTAGCGGCACCTTATTACCTGCCTGTGGGAAAGTATCTCAAGACAACAGTGCTAAGCCCACAGCGGAGTCCTCGAATACAGGAATTACCGATAGCCGTGACATGCTACCAAGCGACGTACTTAATCAGTTAAAACAATTGCCTCAATTAACTCAAGGTCTAGGTAATACTGGTAGCCAGGTGATTGATAGCAATAAGCCAACCTTAGTGAAGTTTTGGGCGAGCTGGTGTCCACTATGTCTAGGTACATTAGAGGAAACAGAAAGCTGGCGCAAAGATAAAGCCTTTGCCGGGTTAAACGTCATTAGTGTCGCAAGTCCCGGTCACTTGAATGAAAAAGAGGCGTCAGACTTTAAACAGTGGTATGCAGGGGTGCAAGCGGATTATCCAAAGCTACCGGTTTTAATTGACAGCTCAGGCAGCTTGATAAATCAACTGGGTGTTCAGGTTTATCCCAGTTGGGCCATTTTAGATAAAAAAGGCAATTTGGTACGTTTGGTAAAAGGCAACTTAACCAAAGAGCAAGCGTATGCTTTGGCGGAAAACGCAGGCAATGACTTTAAAGACCTTAAAAATAGCAAAGCCAAGCCCACAGCGGCAGGAGCTGACAGTCAGCAGCAAGTTCAGTCTTCAACGTCTAAAAGTAAGAATGGGGTATATTACAACTCTGCTGGCACACCGATTAATACCAAAACAATTTATCTAGCGGGTGGCTGTTTTTGGGGTCTTGAGGCTTATATGGAGCGCGTCGATGGGGTAGTAGATGCTATCTCAGGATATGCCAATGGTAATCCCAACGTCAAAGACCCAAGTTATGAACAAGTCATCGCGGGCTCTGGTCATGCTGAAACTGTAAAAGTGGTCTATGATGCCGACAAAATAGACTTAGAAACGGTATTAAAATATTACTTTAGGGTCATTGATCCGACCAGCTTAAATAAGCAAGGTAATGACAGGGGTGTGCAGTATCGTACCGGTATTTACTATACGGACGCAGCTGATAAAGCCATTATTGACCGAGCGTTGCAGCAGCTTAAAGGTAAATACAGTCAGAAAATTGTGGTTGAGGAAAAACCTTTGGCAAACTTCGCATTGGCCGAAGAATACCATCAAGATTATTTGGCCAAAAACCCCAATGGTTATTGCCATATTGATTTGAGCCTAGCCGATGACAAAGTACAAGCGTCTGGTAGCAGTGGCACCAAGAAATTGACAGAAGCCACGACGGTACAGCAAGCGTTAGATCCTAAACGCTATGCTAATTTTGATAAAAACGCCCTTAAAAATACGTTGACCAAATCGCAATATGATATTACCCAAAAAGCGGGAACAGAGCGTGCGTTTAGCCAGGAGTACGATCACTTATTTGCGCCAGGTATCTATGTTAATGTGGTGAGTGGTGAACCCTTATTTTTATCCACTCATAAGTATGACTCAGGCTGTGGTTGGCCGAGTTTTTGGCAGCCGATAGCACCGCAAGTTATCACTGAGCACAAAGATATGGCCTTCAATATGGTGCGTACAGAAGTACGTTCTCGTGTTGCAGACTCTCATTTGGGTCATGTGTTTAACGATGGCCCTAAAGACAAAACTGGGTTACGTTATTGCATTAATGGCGGGGCATTGCAATTTATCCCGGTCGATAAAATGCCGCAGTCAGGATATGGGGTATTTGTGGATATGGTAAAAACCAAATAGAGACTGCAGCTAATAGAGACAGCACCTGTCCGATTAAAATATAAGAAATAAGTTATGAAACTGTCCTTTAAACGTTTGCAAACCGACTCACTATTGGTGCTGTCGGTTTTTATCGTTGCTTCCTGTGGTCTGGCCTATGAGCTGATAGCAGGAGCGCTGGCAAGTTATGTACTAGGCGATTCGGTATTACAGTTTTCGACTATTATTGGTACTTACTTGTTTGCCATGGGTATCGGATCGCATTTGTCAAAGTACGTACCTGAAGAGAAAGTACTGCAACGCTTTATCGAGATTGAGATATTGGTGGGGTTGGTTGGTGGTCTATCTGCTATTGCACTGTTTTTAGCATTTGCCTGGTTGCCTACCTTTAAAGCCATACTTTATGCCATGGTAATGTGTATAGGTATTCTGGTAGGGATGGAAATCCCGCTAGTGATGCGTATCTTTAATTCTCAAAAGCAAGCTTTCCATGAGCTGGTTAGCCGGGTCTTAACTTTTGACTATCTAGGGGCTTTGGCGGTTTCTTTATTATTCCCATTGGTATTGGCGCCCATGCTTGGGTTGGCCCGTTCGGCAGTGTTATTCGGTATTTTGAATGTAATGGTCGCCGGTTGGACCGCTTGGCATTTTTATCCTAAAGTAGCAGTGCTGAGTAACAAAGGATTAAATGGTGAAAAGCTGACTGCACAGCAAATAAAAGCGGAACGTATTAAGCATCATAAGGTCAGAAATAGACTCATCGTACGTATTTTAATGGCAATGATACTATTATTGGTAGGTATGCTTTATGCAGATCGATTGGTAGGTCTGTCTGAACAAAAGCTATTTAAAGCGCCAGTCATTTTTGCCACCAACTCTCCTTATCAGCGTCTGATAGTCACTGAAAAGAATGGTTATATTCAGTTGTTTTTGAACGGCAACTTGCAGTTTTCTACCCGCGATGAATACCGGTATCATGAAGCCTTAGTGCATCCAATAATGCAGAAACTTAGTGACAGTACGCGAGCCACTAAGCCGAAATTAAAGGTACTTATTTTAGGCGGTGGCGATGGTATGGCGGCTCGAGAGGTACTCAAGTATGACTCTGTTGAGCATATTACTTTGGTCGATTTAGACCCAAAAATGACTGATTTTTTTGCCAATACCCCGCGTTTTCAGAAGTTAAATAGCAATTCGATGAATGATCCAAGGGTATCAGTGATTAATGCTGATGCTTATAAATGGCTTGAGAGCAATCAAGGACTATTTGATGCGATTATTATAGATTTGCCAGACC
>Ga0208670_100428_pt1 | contig 11346 bp, 9 predicted proteins | sample 24BtaG_FD_184098 | JGI IMG/M metagenome (GOLD analysis project Ga0208670, IMG submission 184098) | Marine viral communities from Cariaco Basin, Caribbean Sea - 24B_WHOI_OMZ_CsCl (SPAdes) (version 2) | ecosystem: Environmental > Aquatic > Marine > Oceanic | place: Caribbean Sea: Cariaco Basin...
GGCACACGCATTTTACCCAACTGAATGCCCGAAGGACGAAAGGTCATGTCTGTGACTTCGCCAATGGGATCAGGTAGCGTTGACACATCTTTTAAGCCTTGTAACATGCCCTCGAAACGTTCATCAGTCAGTTCTAAGCGATCAAGTAGCGCTGCGTCCAAATTATTATTGTGACCATTTTGCATATCAATTTTATTGGCGGCCAAGATATCGGATTTAGCCTCCTTTAATTTTTGATGAATGGTTAATAAAGCCTTATTCTTATCACCGGTGTTGGCCGCTGCTAGATGTCGGGAGGCTTGTCTGGCTTGCTTGCCAACCTGTTGCATGTATTGTTTGATGTCTGCTATTTCCTGAGTCACTTATCGTCTCCTAATCTGGGCCTGTTGAACAGCTTCTGGCTTATTAACCCTCATTGGCGGTTTATTAAGCCTTATAATATTTTTACTTGGTCTATAACATAAAGCAGATAGGGCCAATAGTAAAGCTGCCACCCTATAGTATGTTGCGAGCATTTGTTATTTATATTGTAAGTAAACTTAACGAGCGGTCTTTAAAGCTATTGTTTAAAAGCAGAAAAGGCTGGTTGTAATTAAGTATCAAGGGCCAAAAATGCGTCGTCTACACAAATGCTTATAAATTACTACGAAAATTAGCTATTTTATCTATAATGAGGAGAGTAAAGTGATGAATAACGACCTTGGGCGATATTAAAAAAGGTTCTGATAACGGCTTTGCAATTTAAAGGTTAATTAATAAAATTAATCAATAGACTGTAGGGCTGTTATGATGTTAACACTCCCTGTAGTTTGGTTTTAATTGATACTTTTAAAAATCGTTAAAGCTAAATGTCATCAATCCCTTTGAATCTTTGTATATATAGGTAATACTATGAAAAATTTTAAAACGTCAGTTATAGCGCCAGTATTAGCAGTTAGTTTATTAGCAATGGGTGTTACTGCTTGTAGCAACTCTGAGAAAACAGATGCTGGTACTCCAGAAGCTGCAGAATCAACTTCAGTTGATACTCAAGGTGATACTATGGGCACCACTGAAACTGAAACAACAACGACTACAACTGATGCTACTACGGGCGCTGATACAACAGCTACTGATCCTGCAGCCACTGGTACTGATACAATGAACCATGAAGCAATGGGTCATGATGCTGCTGGTACTGAAGTAGAAGCTTCTGAAGCTGGTAATATCGATGCTGGTACTACAGGTACAGCAACAGCCGATGCAACTGATGCAAGCACTGCTGACAACAGTCAAGTAATGGATGGTACTCAAAAAGAAGAGCATGTATCTGGCAACTAATCTGTATTAAATGAGCGTATTATTTAAGCGCTCTTTTATGCAAATTTTGAGACATGTTTTAATGTAACTTTTTAAGTTAGCATTAATCACCCTTTCTACTGCTTTGTTATTTTAAAAGTGGTGGAAAGGGTTTTTTCGTTAAAGCAATCACTATTCATTAACTATTGTCGATGGAATTTATTATGGCAAGTTATCAAGTCGTTATTGTCTAACTATCAAATGGTCAATAAAAAACGAGTCCATAAAAAGTAGCCCATAAACAATAACCCATAAAAAAATTATTAGTAATTGCTATCAGTCACTAATAATTGTCAGCTAGAATATGGCAAAAGATTTGCTTATGACTGGGGTTTTAAGAGACAATACGCCTTTTATAATGTTGTGTTAGTTAAGCGACACCCTTCAACATTATAACCTCCTTTGCTTTCAACTTATTTCGGACACATGCCACTGTTATGCCACACTTTACTTCAGATCGACCCATTGCCCTTGATTTGCAAAATATTCATAAAAGCTACGGCTCGCTTGAGGTATTAAAAGGGGTCTCTCTTACTGCCTATGATGGCGATGTTATTTCTATTTTAGGGTCATCAGGTTCAGGTAAATCAACTTTATTACGTTGTATCAATCTTTTAGAACATCCCAATCAGGGTACTATTACCCTAGGCGGTGAAGCACTTGATTTGGTACCTGGTAAATCGGGTGAGCTACAAGCTGCTAATAGAGGGCAGCTTGAAAGATTTCGCGCCCGTGTAGGCTTCGTTTTTCAAAACTTCAACTTATGGCCACATAAGACCATTTTACAAAATATTATTGAAGGTCCTACCCAAGTCTTAAAGATAAGCAAAGACCACGCCATTAGTGAAGCCGAGCAATTATTAAAGAAAGTTGGGTTGCTGGATAAAAAAGACGCTTATCCGGATAACTTATCGGGCGGACAACGTCAGCGCGTTGCGATTGCCCGTGCTTTAGCAATGAATCCACAGGTATTATTATTCGATGAGCCGACATCAGCGCTAGACCCAGAGTTGGTCAATGAAGTGTTGGCGGTAATGCGTGATTTGGCGGCTGAAGGCCGTACTATGTTAATCGTTACCCATGAAATGCGTTTTGCCCGTGATGTGTCATCACAGGTGGTATTTTTGCATCAAGGCCGCATTGAAGAGGCGGGTACGCCAGAGCAAATATTTGATAACCCAACCTCGGTACGCGTGCGTGAGTTTATGGCATCACATCGTGCAGATGCTAATAAGATTGCGCTGTAAGCTAAGCGGTTTAAGCTAGGCTATTAACAATAATAAGGATAAGCAGTTAAGAAAATTGTTAAAAGAATCCTTTAATATACTCTGCTAAGAAAGCCATAAAAAGTTATTGGCGAAAGCCATAAAAATTATTATCGTCATTATAGAGTGGGTATCAGTTGATACTCACTCTTTTTGGTTAAGGTTATAAAATTAGATTTGCCTATGTTATAGGGGCTATTAGAAGTAGAAGAAAAAAGGAAAGCACAACAGTAATACGATAAAATGATTTGTTTTTAAGAGAACCGTCATGTATTATTTTTGTTTATGAAGTTTACACAAATATTATTGTATCCCCTTATCCAAACTCTATTACCTCAAGGTTTTAAGAGAACCATGTCGCGGTTTTAAGAGCATAAAACCATCAGTTCAGTCGGCTATACTCATAAACCTTTTCACGAATTAAGTTTTGTATAAGCCACTTTTTGGCTTTGGAGAAAGAAAAAATGTCATTATTTGATAGCAAGTTATCGCGTAAGGTTTTACCTGTATTAGTTATGGCCGGTATGGTCGGACTGACGGGATGTTCAAAGTCTGATAACGCAGCTGAAGGCGCTAGTGCCGCAGATTCAAAAGAAGGCAAAACTATTCGCATCGCTACTGAAGGTGCTTATCCTCCGTTTAACTTTACCAACAATGATGGAAGTTTGAGTGGTTTTGATGTTGATGTGGCCAATGCCATTTGTGCTGAAATGAAAGCCAAATGTGAAATCGTGTCACAAGACTGGGATGGCTTAATTCCAGGTCTATTGGCCAATAAATACGATGCCATTATTGCCGGTATGTCTATCACTCCTGAGCGTTCAGCAACGGTCGATTTTACCGAGCCTTACTTCTCTAATACGATGGTCTGGTTGGCCAAAAAAGACGGCACTTTTAGTCCTGATAACATTAGTAATAAGGACTTAGGTAGCCAACGTTCAACCACATTAGGCGAATATTTGTTGGCAAACTTTGACAACAAAGACGGCAACAAAGTAAATCTATACGATACCTACGAAAATGCGTATTTAGATCTTAAATCTGGCCGAGTAGATGCGGTATTGGCTGAAAAAGTATCTGCAGCAGACTGGTTACCAGAGAACCCTGAGTATGCCGTCATCGGTAAAGAGATTGATAACGATGACCATTTAGGGATTGCGCTTCGTAAGAATGATGCTTTGAAAGAAGAATTCAACGCAGCGATCAACACCCTTCGTAGCAAGGGTGAATTGGCGAAAATTGAAGAAGCAAACTTTGGAAAATAAGCGCCCGCTGTTTATCACAACGATAAGTAAAATACTTCTAAAACCATTCAAAGCTAGGACAACACTATGACAACTGCACTGAAATCAAAAAGTAAATGGGCGCTATTATCTGTGGCGTTATCTGGATTGATGCTAACCGCTTGTAATAGCAATAATAATGCGCCAGCTGAAGGCGAGTCAGCAGCAGCTGAAGCAGGCGGCTCAGAACAGACCATTAGAATTGCCACTGAATCAAGCTACAAGCCACTAAGTTATACCGATGCAGATGGTAAACTGATTGGTTTTGAGATTGATTTGATTCATGCGCTTTGCGACGAGATGAAAGCTAAGTGTGACATCAGCTCACAAGAATGGGATGGTCTAATTCCAGGTCTACAGGCTAAGAAGTTTGATGCTATTATTGCTGGCATGTCAATCACGCCCGAGCGTCTTGAAAAAGTCGACTTCACTGATCCTTACTTAACCAATGGTTTGGTTTTGGTGGCTAAAAAGGGCGACAATATTAGTGTGGATAGTGATTTTAGTACCATACCAGTGGGCGCTCAGCGTGCCACTATCGCTGCTCAATACATTGAAGAGACGCATCCAAAAGCCAAACTGAACTTATATGATACGCAAGAAAATGCCTACTTAGACCTAGCTTCAGGCCGTATTCGTGCGCTTTTCTCTGATAAAGTGACGGCTGCTTATTGGCTAACCAGTGAAGAAGGTAAAGCTTTTGAACAAAAAGGCGCTGAGTTTAAGAGTGATGATACGATGGGTATCGCAGTACGAAAAGGTGATGCACTGGCAGGTAAATTTAATACCGCTTTGGCTACTTTAAAACAAAGTGGTAAATATGACGAAATTTCGGCCCCTTATTTTGGTACCACTAGCACTGCTGCCGCGCAAGCAGCTGCTAACTAATACTTCAATACGTCGTACAGCGATAAATGATGGGTAGAGTCTTGAATGGATCGGTTATCCATAAGTAGTGATAGATAGGATAGCTTGCTTTAAGCAGAGATTTTATCCCAGTCATAAATTGGCTGTCATACTAAAAGGGTTGGCTAAAGTCAGGTTGTATAAAATGACTGTTTTGATTGGGTTTAATCAGTCATGAGTGATTTACAACCAGACTTTGGGCCAGTTTTTTATGAATTCTATAAGGACATAAGTATGCTTCAAACCGCAACAGCAAACAGCCAGATGCCTAAAAGAAGTATTAAAAAAGGGGCAGTAGCACTAATGACTGCCTTGTCTTTCTCTGTATTATTAGCAGGATGTAATAACGCTGATAATACGGCAGAGTCGACCGCTGAAGGTGGTGATAAAGGCCAAAAAGTGCTCCGTGTGGCAACTGAAGGGGCATATGCTCCTTTTAACTACACCGATGCTGAAGGAAACTTGGCGGGTTTTGATGTGGATATCGCCAATGCCCTGTGTGAAAAAATGCAGGTCAAATGTGATATTGAAGCACAAGATTGGGAAGGTATTATTCCTGGACTTAAAGCAAAGAAATACGATGCGATTATTGCGGCCATGTCAGTTACGCCTGAGCGTGCCCAGCAGGTAGATTTTACTGACCCTTATTTCACCAACTCTTTGGTATTTATTGCCACTAAAGACAGTAGCTTTGATCCCAGTAATGCCCAAGATATTAATACCAAGCAAATTGCAGCGCAGCGCTCAACCATCTCTTCACAGTGGCTAGAGAGTAACTATCCAAAAGCCAGTATTAAGATGTATGACACCTTGAATAACGCCTTTTTGGATTTAGAGTCAAACCGTGTAGACGCTATGATTTCTGATAAATTACCGGCGCTGGAATGGTTAAGCAAAAATAATACAGAGTTTGAAATCAAAGGCTCTGATATTGAAATTGATGATAACTTTGCCATTGCGGTACGTAAGCAAGATGCGTTAAAGCAAGATATTAATAAGGCTTTAGCTGCTATTAAAGCGGATGGTACTTATGACCGTATTAAAGAGAAGCATTTCCCAATGCCTTAAGGGAAAATTCGCTTCGATAAGGGTTAAATAACTTATCAATCTATTTTTTCTAGATTTTATGGATTAGCCTCATCTTGTTGTGAGGCTTTTTTTATTTATGCTATCGATATATTTGGTACTTTTAATGCCTTTTATAATCTATTGAACAATATACAGTGTTCATCTTATACTTAACCAATTGCCCTATAATATGTTAGAATTCGCCGTTTGCACGGAATCGTAAAAAACGATTAATCTCAGTGTTGCTCAATACACTTAATGATTGCCCCAAATTTAGGACGGTTATTAAGTACTCAGTTGTAATATCTCATATCATATATTGATGTTTCTTCTACTTCTCATTATTTAGGTTGCTTCTCACGTGTTTGATTTGCAAGGTTTTGGACATCTCTTACTTAGTGGCTCGTTGATTACTGTCAAACTTGCCTTATCAAGTCTTGCAATAGGTTTGGTCTTGGGGCTGTTAGGGGCTACCGCCAAACTTTCTAAGATTTGGATATTTCGTAAACTTGCCACAGTGTATACCGCAACCATGCGCGGCATACCAGAGCTGTTGTTGGTATTATTTTTATACTACGGCGGCTCCATGCTTATTATGGCGGTGCTGCAAAATTTCGGCTATAACGATTATGTCGAGGTTAGTCCGTTCTTAGCTGGGGTATTGGCGCTTTCTATTGCGTTTGGGGCGTATGCCACAGAGGTATTCAGAATGGCCATTCAAGAGATACCCAAAGGGCAATGGGAGTCGGCAGAAGCGTTGGGTATGAAGCCCATGCAGGTATATTTCCGTATTATTGTGCCTCAGGTATGGCGTTTGGCATTACCCGGGCTTGGCAATTTGTTTTTAGTGCTGTTAAAAGATACCGCTTTGGTCTCTGTGGTTGGATTAAAAGATATTATGTATCATGCTGCACGTGGGGCCCAAGCAACCCAACAAGCTTTTACTTTTTATATGGCAGCGGCATTTATCTATTTGGGACTAACAATTGTGGTCACCGCCTTTATGATGTGGCTTGAGTGGCGGGCAAATCCTGCAAAGCGCTATGCCAAAAAAATTGCGAAACAGCACGTCTCGCAACCACTTAATGCAACGAAAGGGTAGGGGGCGAATATGGATTGGAATTGGCAAGTAATTTTTACCTACCTACCTGATTTACTAAGTGGTGTGGCGTTAACCGTTAAACTGGTGGTTATCTCAGGTGTCTTGGGGTTAATTTTCGGACTGGGCTTGGCGTTATTGCGCCTGTCTTCTAATAAGTTGGTGCAAGTACTGCCTTTCTTATATATTTTCTTTTTCCGTGGGACACCATTACTGGTACAAATTTTCTTAATTTACTATGGGCTATCCCAGTTTGAGTTTATCAAAGAGTCTTTCTTATGGGAGCCGGTCTTAAAGCAGCCATTTTGGTGTGCCATTATTGCCTTTACTTTGAATACCAGTGCGTATACTGCTGAGATTATTCGTGGGGCAATTCAGTCTATTCCGCCGGGTGAGCTTGAAGCGGCAGATGCCATTGGTATGTCACGTTGGCAAAAACTGACCCGTATTACCTTGCCGCGTGCTTTTGGCATTATGATACCGGCTTACAGTAACGAAGTGATCTTTATGCTAAAAGGCAGTTCACTGGCTATGACCATTGCTTTGATGGACATCACCGGTATTGCTAAGACCATTAGCGCCCGTACCTATACCATCTTTGAATTGTATTTTGCGGCCGGTCTTATTTATCTGGTCTTATCTTGGGTGATTCTACTGACTTTCCGTTTGATAGAAAAACGTATGAACCGTCATGCTAATTATGTGCCACCCGATGTGGCCACCCATACTATTCCTTGATAAAGTAAGCAGCCAGCTATTTATATGCTGGCTGTTTTTTTGGCTAATACTTTATACTTATATAGCTATTACTGAAATGACCCTATATTTTACTTCTGTGCTTACACTGCGAGATTAGACAATGACCACAACTTCTGAGACACCCTCAAACGCTAGCGTAAACCAAAATACAATACCAACCATAGGCAAAGTCGTGTGTGTGGGGCGTAACTATGCGGCTCATGCTGCAGAGTTGGGCAATGAAATACCGACGCGACCTATTTTATTTATGAAACCTGCGTCGAGTATTATTAGCACCCGTGAACTTGTTCCTAGTAAAGTGATGGATGCCCCAAGAGATAAGGCCTATGCCGTCCATTATGAGGCTGAGCTGTGTGTGCGTATCGGTGCGCCGCTAAACTCAGCCTCACTAGAGGAAGTTAAGGCAACCGTTGGTCTAATTGATGCGGTGACTTTAGGACTGGATTTAACCCTACGTGATTTGCAAAGTGAGCTGAAAGACAAGGGTCATCCTTGGGAGCGTGCCAAGTGTTTCGATGGGGCTTGTGTGCTAGGTGACTGGATTTCTCCAGAAGAATTTGGTGACTTTAGTGCGGTTAATTATCAGCTGTATATCAATGATCAACTGACCCAAGATGGCAACACTGAGCTGATGCTATTTCCCTTGTATGAATTATTAAGCGATATCAGTCATGCATTTGGGTTACAACCGGGTGATGTAATTATGACCGGTACCCCAAGTGGGGTGGGTATGCTAACGGCAGGCGATGCTCTCACCTTAAAACTTGGTAATTATCAATGGCAGGCCAATGTGGCCTAATCAATTGCAGGTCAATCATTAACGAGCCAATCACTGGCAAGCTAATTATTGCCGGATTGTAAGAACCGCTCTAAAAAGCCGCTATTATCTAAATGGCGGCTTTTTTACGAACTTCCAATTTTAAATTAGGCAATAGTCTATGGGCTTTAGAGCCTTTGTCATTGTTATGTCATAAATCCTTAAACAGACTGTCATTTACTTTTATTAGGCTAATGCAATGTTTCATTTAAGCAGTTTTTTGTAAATCGGCCTAAATACTAATTCTTGATAGCCCCTCTTAAAGTATCTTAAGGAATAAAAATGACCCAAGTCGTTGAGCAAAATAGGGACACTAACAATCACACTCAAAACCACGACGCAGCCAATGGAATTTTAAAAACATCCGCCACGCGTAGAAGTGTTATAACCTTTTTAGCCGGTGTGCCTATGTTACCTTTGGCAGGCTGTACCACCACCTCTTCTGTCAATAAAGTAGGGGCTGGTTCAGCTTCGGCGTTAATGCCAATGGCCAAGGCGGTGAGACAGGTTAAATTCATCGGTATGCAGGCCCCTTCATTGGCCAATCCAGAACAGATGGCAACGGTCTATGTGGACTCTAAGATGCAAGCCGACTTCACCGATGGCAGTAAGCAAATCTATGACTTAGCCTACACCCCATTTTTTGTGACCGGTGATATGGTGCCAGATGGTATGGGCGGCACCACTCGCGCAGGACAGTTATACGATATTAACAACAAACCGCTTTACGATGCTTCAGCAGGTCAGCCTGTGCCTTTTTATTCTAACTGTCCAGATGGCTCTTCACTAATCACCATGAAGGGTGCCAAGGTTCCTGGCGTTAAAGGTAACCCTGTCTTTGCGGTGGTACAGTTTGAGTATGCTAGTATGGACCGCTCAGGCAAAGAGACTTGGGGACGTCTGCCATCTCCTATCGCGGTGCTTACTTTGGATCAAAACCCAAAAAGCGGCGAGTTAACCCTGGTTAAGTATCACAATGTTGATACCTCATCTGTTCATGGATTGTGGATTACTTGTGGCGCGTCTTTATCACCTTGGGGCACACATTTATCTTCTGAAGAATACGAGCCTGATGCCCATAATTTAGCCAAAGAAGATGACGGTAAATTCCTAGATTTTAGTAAAGCGCTATATGGTGATCAGAACAAAGCCAATCCTTATCATTATGGTCATATGCCAGAGGTTTTCGTTAATCCTGATGGCACGGGTTTTGTGAAAAAGCATTATAACCTAGGCCGTATTTCTCATGAACTAATCCAAATGATGCCAGATGAGCGTACGGCATTAATGGGTGATGATGCCACCAATGGCGGGCTATTTATGTTCGTCGCTGATAAACCTCGCGACCTATCTTCAGGTAATTTATATGTGGCTAAAGTAAAACAAACCTCTCCTAAAGGGGTCGGTACTGGCGAATTTTTAACTCAATGGATTCATTTGGGTCATGCCACCAGCAGTGAAATTGAAGCCATGGCCAATACCTTCAAGCTAGAAGACATCATGAGTGTCAAATATGAAGACCCGAAAGACACTAGCTATACTAAGATTTATTATAGTGGTAAGCCAAACTGGGTGAAGCTTAATAGCAAAAACAAGTATGCTGAAAAAGCAGCTGCTTTCTTAGAAACACATCGTTATGCCGCTCTAAAAGGTGCTTCCTTAGCCTTTACCAAAATGGAAGGTACCGCAATCAACGTTAAAGACAAAATTGCTTATTCAGCCATGGCCAGAATTGAGAAATCAATGGTCGATCCAGTGAAATATGGTGATTATGGTGTGCAAGTCGCTGAAAACAAATCTGGCGCAGTGTACGCTCATAAATTAAGTGGGGGTCAAAAGACATTAAATACCAATACCGCGATTAATTCTGAGTGGGTTCCAGTCAGTATGTCAGTACCACCAAATTTAGCGGGTCAAGACATTGCAGCCGATGAGTTAGGTAATAAATCGCATCCTGACAAAGTTTCTTGCCCAGATAACATTAAATTCTCTGAAAAAATGCGTACTTTATTTATTGGGGAAGATTCGGGTACTCATGTTAATAACTTCTTATGGGCCTATAACGTAGATACCCATGAGCTTACCCGTATTTTATCGACGCCAGCAGGGGCAGAGTCAACAGGTCTACATGCGGTTGATGAAGTGAATGGCTTTACTTATATTATGAGTAATTTCCAGCACCCAGGCGAGGGCATAGCAGAAAATCCTAAAGTTGCCGCTCAAGTGCTACCATTAATTCATCGTAACTATAAAGACAGTTACGGCGCAGCAGTGGGATACTTGGGATTAAAGCTATCATAATTATTAACAATAAAACTTAAATTTTCTTTAAGTAATACTGCTCATACAAAAACCTCAAATGTTTAACATTTGAGGTTTTTACTTTATTTAGAAGACAGGATAAGATGTCAGAATCTACCCCCATTAATATTATGAAATTATGACTAAAGACAACTCAGAAAAGCATTACGATTTATATGAAAGATGCGAGCTTGTTACGCCCTATCGGCCCATTTTCTTAAATGAGCTCCATGAAAAAATGGACACTTTAGATAAGTTGGACGAAGCGGAAATCATAAAGCTAGCGGCTGTAGATAATACAGTTGCACCTAAAAATACACCTCTGACAGTGGGCGATGTATTAGAGGGGTTGAGTCATTTAACCACTACTGGCGTGCTCGAGGTAACCGAGATTGTCGAGTCTTTACATGCTGAACTTCTGCTTAGACCATTGGGCCGCTTTAATGACGATAATTTAAGCCGTTGGCAGAGTGGGCTTACCCGTCAGGCTTACAATGGTATGCGTTATTT